>ERZ780157.491-NODE-491-length-52083-cov-19.191301_pt1 | contig 52083 bp, 63 predicted proteins | sample MGYA00511169_ERZ780157 | MGnify/ENA primary metagenome ERZ780157 (study PRJEB29588, sample SAMEA1965149) | human gut metagenome | biome: human gut; feature: human-associated habitat; material: faeces | place: Denmark | collected 2008/2010 ...
TTTGGTGGAGCGAAACACGCTATATCCGAACACGAGAGCGTAGCGGTGTTTCGCCCTGATATGTTGAAGGTGAAGACGATTCTTCTCCCTTTGTCCCCTTCATCATAGACATACACCGAGTTCACCAGCGTGTCTATCACCCTACGCTTGTACTCGACATCATCTATATTGCCACTCTTGAACGAGTAGAGCCAGTACATTATGCGCTCTTTCGTCAGGTGTGGCTTTTTCATTTCCTCGCTGGCGATTCTTCCCTCTATCTCGTTCTTCTCAAGTTCCAGCTCGTCCATCCTCTCCTTGGTGGACGGAGTGATAATCCCTTGCTCGATGGCAGTCATGAGGTTCTTGATTTTCTTCTTAACCTCTTTCAGCTCGTTTCGTAGACCATCAATATAGGTGGTGTCAGCAGACTCCTTCTCGATAATCTCCATGGCCTTGACCGCAATGCGCTCTATGTTTTCATCGGTCAGCACTTTTTGGACAGTGAAGCGAACCACCAACTCCTCCATCCAGTCTTTCTTCTCCACGGCCTTATTACACTTGTGCTTGCGCTTGCGCTCTATGCACTTGTAGTAGTGATGGAGCTTTCCAGACTTTGAAGTGCCGCTCTCTCCCACCATGGAGGAGCCGCAGTGACCGCAAAACAGTTTGGCGGTGAGAAGGTAATCGTCCTTGGCCTTGTTCCTCGCACGGGCTGAATAGTTGTGCTTGAGAGTAGCTTGAACCTTGTCAAACAGCTCCCGGCTTATGATGGGCGGGACACCACCCTCCACCACGACATCCGCAAACCGATATACGCCTATGTACCTGTCGTTCTTCAACATGGTGCGTAGGCTATTTTTGTTGAACGCATTTCCTCGTGCGGTCTTATAGCCACGCTTGTTGCACTCGTTGATGATTTGCGTAGCCGACATACCGTCAGCGTACATCTGGAAAATCTCTTGAACGATTCTTGCTCCAACGGGGTCTATCTTGTACCTTCTGTCTTCGCCTACCGTGTACCCCAAGGGCATACCGGCTCCACCGTTGGCAATGCACTGCAATGCGTTTTCCTTCATGCCCCGTTTGATGTTGCGTGACAGGTTCTCCGAGTAGTACTCGGCATACCCCTCCAACACGGACTCAAGGATAATGCCCTCTGGCGTGTCGGGCATTGGCTGTTTGGCATAGTAGACCCGCACACCGTTCTTTTTCAGTTTTGCTTTGTAGATGGCAGAGTCGTACCTATTTCGAGCAAAACGGTCAAGGGTATACATTATCACCGCTTCAAACTGCCCCTTCTCGCTGTCCTTTATGAGCCGTTGGAAGCTCGGTCGATTGTCGGTCTTTCCTGAGATTGCCTTATCGCAGTACTCACCGATGATGGTCATTCCGTTTTTCAGCGCAAAGTCGTGACACTCCCGAAGCTGTCCCTCTATGGATTCTTCCCTTTGGCTATGGCTCGAATATCTGGCATAGATTACCGCTTTCGTAGTATCACCTCCAACGCCTTTTTACGCATGAGCAATTCTATGGGGACTATCTTCTCCGTTCGCAGGAACTTCTTTATCCCCCTCCAATTCTTCACGGTTCTCATATTCATAGGCCATGCTCATGAACTCGTGTTTGCTCCGTCTGGAAAGCGAACGGTAGATTCTGAGCAAATCTTCTTCGTCCTCGTTCTGAGGGGTGTCCTTCGGAGCGAGGTCTTCTTCGTCCATGAAGAAGTCAATGACGGAACAGTGCAGGATTTTAGCCATTGCCACCATTTCTTCTTCCTTGGGCAGAGACCCCTTGTTGATTGCACTGGTGAACGAGGACGAACCCTTTACCTCTTTCACAACCGCCGTGAGGTTTGTCCCACGCTCAAGGCAAATCCGATTGATGTTCTCTTTGAAAGACATTGCAATTCTCCTTCCGCAAATTTTAATTCGGATTATTTGAATTACCCCCTTGACAATTCGCAAAAGAAGAACTATAATAAGACCAAGAAGTTCGGGAATGGCGAATTGACAATAAGAAGCCGACCCCCTTGAAAGTGGCAGTTTCGAGGAGGTTGAGGTTTGATTACTCCTATAAGAATAATAACATCAATTCGGCTTACTGTCAAGGCAATTCTCGTTTTCTGAATCATGAGAGGAGGTAAAAGCATGAGTCATATTCAGGAGCGAATGAAGCGGCTTGGTATTAAGCAGGTGGATTTGATTCTTGAACTGCGTAAGCGAGGTATCACAGTTCAGCCACCCGAAATGTCGAGCATTGTTCGTGGGGTCTACACCTACCCCAAGGCTAAGGTGGTTCTGGATGAATGTGACAAAATCCTCACTGAATACGAGTCTCAGTGACTCCCAAGTATCAGACCTCGCACGACCCTTGATGGGTCTCTTGGAGAAGTTCTATGCAGACCCGAAAAATGAGGAGGATTTTCAAAAATGGCTACGCAATGTAGAGAAAGCAAAAAGAGACCCAAGTACAACCTGAAAAAGCTCGGTGTCTTCCTTGCCGTGCTGGTGCTGGCAGGAGGAGCGGCAGGTTATCTGCTTGGAGTTCTCACCACACCGCACAAGACGGTGACTGTCACTAAAACCATCGAAGTCCCGGTTCACGAGACGGACGGTTTACCGCAGGAGACCGAAGTGTTCCCGTTCGATGTTCCCCTGTCAGACTCTTTGCAGAGGTACATCTACGAAATCTGCGCAGACGAAGGTGTCCCGGTGACACTGGCTCTCGCCATGATTGAACATGAGAGCGGATTCAACCCGGAGGTGGTAAGCTCCACCAACGATTACGGTCTCATGCAAATCAATGCCATAAACCACGAGTGGCTTGAGGAGAAGTACAGAACGGCTGACTTCCTCAATCCGTACCAGAACGCTTTCTGCGGTATCACCATCATCGGTAGCTACATTGAGAAGTACGGTGATTACGGCAAGGCTCTCATGGCATACAACATGGGAAATTACGGAGCGCAAAAGGCATGGGAGAATGGGGTCACAAGCACCGCCTATTCCACCAAGATTCTCGGTCTTATGGACGAGTACGAGGAGGTGTTACGCAATGACAAACAAGAAGCTCGGAAATAGCTTCGAGTCCGTCTTCTGCGAAATCCTCTTTCGGGAGGGGTTCTGGTGTCACAACCTCGCTCAAAACCAAGCTGGGCAACCCGCCGATGTGATTGCGGTCAGAGACGGCAAGTCTTATCTGATTGACTGCAAAGTCTGTTCGAGAGGGAGATTCCCATTCTCCCGTATCGAGGACAATCAGCACACCGCCATGAGAGCTTGGCAGGAAAGCGGGAACGGAACTGGCTGGTTCGCCCTCAAGTGCGAAGGATACATCTTCATGCTCGATTATGACACGCTGAAACGCCTGTCCAAGACTCAATCGAGTATCAGCTTCAAGGACATGTGCTTCTATGGGCGAGTACTGGAAGCGTGGGTGGTGTTTGCATGATAATCACCGTCTCGAACACTCTGACCATCGACAACCCCTCGGCAGAACTGCTCGTGTGGTGCAGTAAGCACATGCGGATTGCAAACCCTGAGTACCAGAAGAAAGTCCGCATGAACTTGTGGCTCGGCAACACACCGAAGACCCTCTGCTTATACGAGCAGAGAGGAACCAGTATCGTCCTACCGTTCGGAACGCTGAGGTCACTCCCTGAGTCCGTCCGAAAGAACGCTGTCTTCATAGGCGATTTTAAGGCCGCTGAGGAGGTCTCTTATGGAGGGGTAGATATTCCCCTCTATGGCTACCAAAAGGCCGCTGTGGACGCTGTGGCGGCTGGACAGTACGGTATTCTGCAAAGCCCCGCTGGTAGCGGTAAAACGCAGATGGGAATTGCGCTTGTGAAGCGGTTTGGGAAGAAAGCCCTATGGCTCACCCACACTCTGGATTTGCTCAGGCAGAGCAAAGAACGAGCGGAGCAGTACATGGACAAGCGGGTTATCGGAACCATCACCGAGGGCAAGGTCAATATCGGAAGCGGTATCACCTTTGCCACGATACAGACCATGTGCAAGCTCGACTTACCACAATATAAGAACCTTTGGGACGTAATCATCGTGGACGAATGTCACCGTTGCTCCGGGACACCTACCGCTATGACACAGTTTTACAAGGTGCTGAACAGTCTGGCGGCGCGTCACAAGTTTGGCCTTTCGGCAACAGTGCATAGGTCGGACGGAATGATTGAAGCCACTTATGCCCTTCTCGGTCATGTGATCTATACCGTTCCCGATGAAGCTGTAGGAGACAAAATCATGAAGGTCGGCATTAAACCTGTAAACACGGGAATTGAGCTTGACCGAAAGTGCCTTAACACAGACGGTACGCTTAATTACTCTAAGCTGATTACTTACCTCTGCGAAGATTTCAGGCGGTTGCACTTCATTTCATCGTGGATTGTAGTTGAGAGTGAGCATTCCTGCCTTATCCTTTCCGACAGATTGGAACATTTGGAACAGCTTATGAAATCGCTTCCTCGTACTATGAGAGAAAAAGCTGTCATGGTAAGCGGCAAAATGACTACCAAAAAAGGTAAGGCAGAGCGAGAGAAAGCTATCGAGGATATGCGGTCAGGTAAGAAAAAGTACTTGTTTGCCACCTATGCGCTGGCGAAAGAAGGTCTCGATATTCCATGCTTGGAGCGGCTGTTTCTTACCACTCCGCAGAAGGACTACGCTGTCGTGACGCAGAGCATTGGCAGAATCGCTCGTGTCTGTGAGGGCAAGTCAGACCCCATTGCGTATGACTTCGTGGACAATATCGCTTATCTCGTGAAGTCCTACAAGAAACGATGTACGACCTACCGTAAGAACGGTTGTTATTTCGTGGAATAGGAGGTGAACCAGTGAGACTGATTGTCTACGATGTGGAGGTCTTCTGCAAAGACTGGCTTGTGGTCTTCAAGGACACAGAGACCGGCAAGTACACCATCGTCCACAACGACAACGAGGAGCTGAAACAGTGCATTACCGAGGACAACATCTATGTGGGTTTCAACTCCAAACACTACGACCAATTCATCATCAAGGCTATCTGCTGTGGCTTCGTACCGCAGGAAGTGAAAGCGGTCAATGGCTACCTCATTGGAGGTGGTCAGGGTTGGGAATACCCCGCCCTGAGGGATTTCTTCTTCCGCTTCAACAATGTGGACATCAAAGACGATATGCAGATGGGCTTGTCCCTCAAGGCCATTGAAGGTCACTTGGGACTGTCCGTTGAGGAGTCCACCGTCCCCTTCGACATCGACCGGGCTTTGACCGAAGACGAGCTGAAAGAGACCGCCAAGTACTGTATGCACGATGTTGACACGACCGAGCGGCTTGTGGAGCTTCGGAAGGACTATCTCAAGAACAAAGTCCACATTGGCAAACTGGCGGGGCTGGACGATGTGAAAGCCATGGGCATGACCAACGCCAAGCTGACCGCCGCCCTGCTGAAAGCGACCAAGCAACCCCATGACGATGAACGCAAGTATGTGTACCCTTCGCACCTCAAGCGAGAGTACATCCCGCAGGAGATTTTCGATTTCTTTGACAAGATGTACGACCCGTCAATCTCGGACACGGAGCTGTTCAGCGAGAAGCAGACATTCTCCATCGGTGAGTGTCCCGGTGTCGTGGGATATGGTGGTATTCACGCCGCAATCCCAAACTACTTCTTCGAGGAGACCGATGAACGGGTTATCCGCAACAAGGATGTGGCGAGTTACTACCCGCACCTCATGACGCTGTGTGGTTACACCTCCCGCAACATCCCCTCGGCGCAGGTCTTCGAGGAAGTGCTGGAAACCCGTATGAAAGCCAAGGCAAGCGGAGACAAGGCCACCGCAAACGCCCTCAAGCTGGTTGTGAACACGACCTACGGCGCACTGCTCAACAGGTACAACGACCTGTTTGACCCCCTCATGGGACGCTCTGTGTGTATCACCGGGCAGTTGTTCCTCCTTGAGCTGGCTGAACACCTGTACGCTGACATTCCGGGGCTGAAAATCGTCCAGCTCAACACGGACGGTATCATGGTCGAGTGCAATCGAGCCGACCTCGGAAAGCTGGACGAAATCTGTGACGAGTGGCAGAAGCGCACCGGCTTTGAGCTGGAAGAAGACTCCGTGATGAAGATTGCGCAGAAGGATGTGAACAACTATATCGAAGTGCAACCGAGCGGAGAGGTCAAAGAAAAGGGCGGCTATCTTGTCAAGGGCATTTCCAGCGTGGGTGCTTGGAAAATCAACAATTCCTGCTGTATCGTTGCGACCGCTCTCCGAGAGTACTTCGTTCACGGTACACCCGTGGAAGACACCATCAATGGCTGTGACGATATTTTCCAGTTCCAGATTATTGCAAAGGCTGGGGCGAAATATCGTGAAGCATATCACCTTGTCGATGGCGTACAAGTCCCGGTACAGCGAGTGAACCGGGTATATGCAACGGCAGACGAGCGATACGGGAAGCTGTTCAAAGTCAAGGCTGAGAACGAGTCTACCGCCAAAATCGAAATGCTCCCGGAGCATTGTATCATCGACAACGATAACCACCTGACCATTGCCGATGTGGACAAGCGGTTCTACATCGACATGGCACGAAAGCGAGTCAATGACTTTTTGGGTATCAAGCCCGAAAAGAAGAAAACAACAAGGAGGACAAAAGCAATGGCAACGACCACTAAAACCGAGAATGTCTATCAGAAACTCATTAAGGCGAGAGAGCAGTTCCTCAACGCCGATGTCCAGAAGACCGGCAAGAACATGCACCTGTCGTTCAAGTACTTCGAGCTGGACGATATTGTTCCCCCGGCAATCCGTATCTTCTCGGCAATCGGTCTCGTGCCTGTGGTGAACTTCACCGCTGATACCGGCACTATGACGATTATCAACACCGACAACCCGGAGGACACCGTTTCGTTCGTGGCTCCCTTCAACCAGATTGCTCCTATCATGAGCAACACCGGCAAACAGGCCACCAACGAAATGCAAGCCCTTGGTTCGTCCATCACCTACATGCGCCGCTACCTCTACATGATGGCACTGGACATCTGCGAGAGCGACACCATTGACGCAAACGCTGGCAAGCCTGTCCCTGCTGACACCGCTCCCGCCCCCGCCGCTCCCAAGGCTCCCGCTACTCCCCAACAGCGTCAGGAGGTCAAGGAGGAGCTGACCGCACCGGCTGACAATGCCACCACCTTGCAGATTAAGGGTCTCAAGAGCGTCCTCAAGAAGCTCAAGGACAGCGACCCCACCAAGGAGGAGCTGATTGCTCAGATTGCGGTGCAGACCAAGGGGTTCACCGAAATCAGCAAGTCCGACTGCGAAGCCCTGATTACCCGAATCACCGCCATGCTGGAAGGAGGAAATGAGTGATGAAGTGGCTTGACTCCAAGCAGATTCAGATTACGCCGCCCAAGCGCACCAAGAAAGTCACCGGCACACGCTTTGCCACCATTCTCGGCCTGAACCCTTGGTCTACCCCGTTTGAAATGTGGTGCGCTATCACCAAGACCTACGAGAAGCCCTTCGAGGACACCATCTACACCATTGCCGGTAAGACCATCGAGCCGAAACAGGCCGAGTACATGAAGAAGTCCTACGGCATGGACTTGATTACTCCCACCGACCGCTACGGGCAGGACTATTTCAACAAGACTTGGGGCGATTTCTTCCCGGAGAACCCCTACTTCGGCGGCATGTGGGACTATCTCGGTGTGGACGAGAACGGCACGGTGGACACCGTACTCGAAATGAAGACCACCAAGCGTATCGAGGACTGGCAGAATGACGCTCCTGAGTACTACGCATTACAGGCGGCTCTCTACGCCTACCTGCTCGGTGTGGACAATGTCATTATGGTCGCTTCCTTCCTTGAGGAGAAGGACTACGAAGACCCGTCCAAGTTCGTCCCCAACATCAAGAACACCATCACGGTGGAGTTCAAGGTCAGTGAGCGTTACCCGGACTTCGAGCGCATGGTCGCTGAGGTGAAGTCTTGGTGGGGCGAGTATGTGACGGGTGGTATCTCCCCGGTCTATGACGAGAAGAAGGACGCTGAGATTCTGGCGGCTCTGCGCACCCACAATCTCACCCCGGACACCGACATTGACGCTCTCATTAAGGAAGCCGAAGGTCTCAAGAAGGAGGTCGATATGACCGCCGCCGCAATCGCCGACAAGGAGAAGCGGCTGAAAGAGATTTCCGACATCATCAAGGAACACGCTATGACGCAGTTCCGTGACGGTGACAAGAAGGTCGAAATCAAGGGTTCGACCTACACTTGGACGGTATCTCGTTCGGAGACCACCACCATCGACAAGAAAGCTCTGGAAGCTGACGGTCTGCTTGAGAAGTACCAGAAGAAGTCTGAGCAGTACCGCATGACTGTGAAATAAGGAGGATTATCATGAAGTTTCAGAAATTCGTAAAGGCTCTTGGGTCTGACGGTATCGTGTACAATCGCAAGAATGGTGAACGCTGGCTTGCTTCCGAGCGAGTGTTCATGAAAATCCCGGAGGACATCCGTAGCGTCACCTGTGCTGACATTGCCGACATGCCCGATTTCGTGGAGAACATCATCAACTACGACAGCTTCACCAACCCCTGCGACCTCGCCAAAGCTGTCATGCCGTATGCCGATGGGGTCATTAAAGACTGCGTCCGCATTTACGAGACCGAAGACAGACTGAGCAAGGTTGCCATTGACAACGGCTCCTACGCCCTCATTGAGCGCAGTGACACTGTCGAAATGTACGCTCAGTTCGACACCGAGAGTGAGACCAGCGAGGGCAAGGCTCTGGTTATCAAGCACCTTGCAGGTCTGCTCCATGACGAGGAAGTAATCGGCCTGATTTTCCCGACCGATTACGAGGAGTGAGGTGAAGACCATGTATATCGACCCGTTTGTGGCTGGCGTGGTTTCTACCATTCTGGTTGAGCTGATTCTGATTGTGGGCTACGCCATGTATGTGAGCGCAAAGAAGAAATAAGGAGGACAAAGACAATGGCACGAATCCCTATGACGAGTGGTTTCACTCTCATTCCCGAAGGAACTTATGTGTTCCGTGTGTATGCCGCTACCTATGACGAGGAGTTTGGCAAGATTGAGGTCAAGCTGGTGAACGCCGCTGGCATGACCCACACCGAGCGATTCTCCATCAAGGACAACAATGACGAGCTGAACGAAAAGGCTCTGAACGCCTTTTCCTACTTCGCCAAGACCGTGATGGGTGACTACACCTTGGAGGACATCGACCCGGCAGAGCTTATCGACCACTTCATCTGTGCTGAGGTGGTACACACCAAGCTCCCTTCCAACAAAGACCCGAACAAGATGGTCACTTTCGCCAACCTCGGCGAGAAGTCCCCGGCAGAGTACTTCGACACTGAGCCGGTTGCCCGTGCGCTGGCGCTCGGTAAGACCGAAGCCGCTCCCGCCACTGCGAAACCTGCTACCGCCCCGGCTCCCGCCGCCCCCGCCGCTCCCGCTCCTGCGGCAAAAGGGCTTGACCTTGACGCTCTGCTCGGCGGTCTGTAATTCGTGGCAATCAAGTGTTGCAAGGACTGTGTAGCACCCAAACGCCATGCTGGTTGTCATGCCACTTGCGCCGAATACCTGTCTGAGAAGCAAGAATATGAAAAGCTCAAGGAGAAAGAGCGCAAGTGGCGTGAAACCATGAATGGCCTTTACACGCAGAGGGAGCGGGCTTTACGCAGGGCTTTGCGGAGTAGGAGGAAATGATATGGAGATTGCAAAGGACGATATGGGGAAAGCGAAGCTCTCCCTCGTCCCGGTTCAAATCATTCGTGACATTGCGGTCGTTCGGGAGTATGGCACGGAGAAGTACCACGACCCCGACAACTGGAAGAAAGTCGAACTGCAACGCTATATTGACGCTTTTTACCGGCACTGGCTGTCCTTCATCGAAGACAACAACTCCAAGGACGCTGAGAGCGGTATCGAGCATTACAAGCACATGGCTTGCAACATGGCGTTCATCTGTGAACTGATGAAGGAGAAAGCCAATGACTGAATTAGAACGAGTACAGCTTTTTGAAGCTGCAGGTCTGGACAGAATCGTGTCTCGTGAGTTCAAGACCTACCTGATGGAAAACGGCTTCTTTCACGCCCCGGCAAGCACCAAGTACCACGGGGCATACGAGGGCGGTCTGTTCGACCATTCGCTGATGGTGATGAACACGCTCGTAGACCTGTCTGCGAAGAACGGCCTGAAATGGCGCAGAGTGGAAAGCCCCTTCATTGTGGGTATGTTCCACGACCTGTGCAAAATCGACCAGTACCGCCACCCCATCAAGGAGACGCTTTATGTCGGCTCCGAGGAGACCACCATCTATGACGAGCAAGCGTGGGAGTACAACCCCAACACGCTCGTCAAGGGACATGGCGATAAATCGGTCATTCTCCTGTCTCAGCACATGACGCTGACCGAGGAGGAGTCCATGTGTATTCTCTATCACATGGGGGCTTTCACCGACAAGGAGCATTGGAGGAGCTTCACTGACGCTGTTCATAAGTTCCCGAATGTACTCTGGACACATCAAGCAGACATGATTGCGTCTCATGTGGTAGGTGTCTGATATGCCGATATTCAAGAAGAACCGAGGTCACATCTTTGCTGTGAAGTTCAGCGCAAAGGAGCAGAAAGCCATTGACGCTGAAATACTCCGTCAGTGCGCCGAGTTCGACAGAAAGAACGAGCTTGAAATGGACTCCGTCATTCTGTGGGTTCTGCATGAGCGGTTCGGCTTCGGGAAGAAGCGGCTGAGGAGGTTCTTTGAGAGCTATGCCGCCGAGCTGGACGCTCTGGAAAAGCGGTACGAAATGGGCAACGAGGACATGGCTTGGCTGTGTAGGCACAAGCTGGAACGATACGGCATTGACATTGCCGAATGGAACAAGGAGGGCAAACAGTGAACTATAAGCTGAAAAGCGTGAACGGGAAAGTGACTTTCCTGCTTCGCACCGGCAAGGACTTGGTGAAAAACCAGATGGCGGTTGCTTCCGCTCAGCACATCATCGACCACGGTGAGATGAAAAAGTCCGATGTGGAGGGCTACCCCATCAATATCAACAACGAGTGGTACTTCGAGGGCGAGGTCTTCAAGCGCACCACTCCCAAGAAGACTGAGGACAAAGCGGAGGTTGAGGAATGAGAACTTTCTATACCGATTACATCCAGCACTGCATGAAGTTCTACGCTCGACACCCCAACCCCAAGTTCCGCTCTGACGCTGACAAGCAGAACTGGTACGCCTGTGAGAACGCCTTGAAGGGCTTCACCGACAGCGAAAGAGAGATTCTGCTGTTCATCTATCAGGAGGGCGATACCATTCCTGACAATGTCTACAAGGTCTCCGTGACCAAGAACATCAAGCAGGACAAAGTGTGGGCTTTGGTCAACGAGTTGGAGCGCAAGGTCGCTAAGAGGAGGAACCTGATTTGACACGCTACGAGAACATTCCCGAAGAACTGAAACAACTGAATCAGTGGGTCTGTACTCGTAGCAACAGCAAAGTTCCGATGAAAGCGACCGCACCAGAAGCCGCTTCCTCCACCAATCCCGAAACATGGTCTTCCTTCGACACGGCTTACAAGGCCGTGTCGGAGGGACACTATGACTACTGCGGGTTCGTGTTCGATGATAACGGCTATGTGGGGATTGACATTGACGATGGGTATGACCAAGACGGTTTTCTCTCCCCTCTGGCGGCAGAAATCATAGGGCTGTGTGAGAGCTACACCGAGAAGTCCAAGAGCGGCAGGGGCTTTCACATACTGCTCAGGGGGACTCTCCCCTTCAAGGGCAAGAACAACCTCGCAGGGGTGGAGATTTACAAAGCGGCTCGGTACTTCATCATGACCGGCGATACGCTCCTGTACGACACCATTGAGGAAGACCAAGGAGCCATTGATTGTGTGGTGGAAAAGTACTTCCCTGAGACCAGAGAGGAAAAGGCCGGGGAGCGATACGGCGGCAGGATTTATTCTCCGATATGGAGTCTTCCTGAGAACAACCGCATAAAGCTCCGTCCCGTTTACCCCCGGATTCCCGATGGGAGTAGGAACATCTGTCTGACTTCTCTCGCAGGTATGCTCCACAATCAGGGGTACAGCAAACAGCAAATCTATGACGAGCTGTTGTACGCCAACATGGTGGCCTGTGACCCGCCCCTCGACCGAAACGAAATCCGAACCATCTGTAACAGCGTGACTCGTTACAAGAGATAAGATATAACACGGAAAAGATAAAAAATATTTCCGATAGGGTTGACAAATAATCTTTTCCGTGTTATTATCTAATCACAACAAGGCAATAAATTATCTCATTCAGATTGAGGAGGATTACATCATGACTCAAGACTTTTACCGGGGGGACATCTTCTTCATTGCTCACTCTCCCGTCTCTGGCTCCGAGCAGGGTGGTCATAGACCCGGCGTTATCGTTTCCAACGACCTCGCCAACAGGTACTCTCCCAATGTGGAGGTTGTGTTCCTGACCTCTCAGGAGAAGAAGCCCATGCCCACGCATGTGCCGGTTCAGTGCAAAGTCCCTTCGACCGCCCTGTGCGAGAACATCCAGACGGTCTCGAAGGAACGGCTTGACGGCTTTGTCCGTTCCTGCACGGCTGAGGAAATGAAGCAGATTGACTCCGCTCTGCTGTACTCGCTCGGTATCCGTTCTGCCAGCGTGGAGGAAGCCCCGCAACAGGCGGCGAACACTCCCGACCCGAAAGCTGACATCCAGTGCCGGGAGGAAATCGAGAGAGACCTGTACAAGAATCTGTACGAACAGCTCTTGGAGCGAGTAATGAATAAATAAGGAGGTTCACCATGTTGGTCACACCCATTCAGGCAACGCCTGACCCTATCAACACCATTGCGGCAATCGCAAGTATCTGCTATGACAGCGACCCCAAGAACCCGCTTGGGCTGGTGAAGCACCTGTACCGCAACGGACACCATAGCGTGTTCGAGCATATCTACTTCACCTTCAAAATCGAGGGTATCTCCCGTGCCTGTTCTCACCAGCTCGTGCGGCATAGGCACTGTAGCTTCACTCAGCGGTCTCAGCGATACTGCTCGGAGGATGGTTTCTCGGCGGTACTGCCACGCTCTATTGAGGAGCTGGGCGGTAAATGGGATTACGGCTTGGTGCTGAATCATATCGCAGAGTTTTACGAGCTGTCCCAAAAGGTTGGAGTTCCCAACGAGGACGCTCGGTATGTCCTCCCCAACGCCTGTGAGACCGCCCTGTTCCTCTCCTGCAATCTGCGGGAGCTGATTCACATGAGCAACGAACGGCTGTGCCTGAGAGCGCAGTGGGAAATCCGAGAGCTGATGAAGCAGATGGTGTCCCTTGTAGACCCTGCGCTTCACTTCATGCTCGTCCCCAAGTGCAAGAGCGGTCGTATCGTCTGCCATGAGAAGTGCGGAGGTGTTGACGATGGCGAATAAAATGACGGTTAAGGGCTGGGACGAGATTCAGAGTGACTACGAGCGTATGCAGGGAATGTCGTGCGTTCCCGCTGTCATTCGCAAGGTGGCTCAGAACCATGTCTTCGATGAAAACCAGTCCGTGAAGTGGAACCGTGACAAGGTGGCTGAAAACAACGCCGCATACCAAGCGGAGGTTGCTCGTCTCAACACCGCCAAGAACAAGGCGAGAGACGCTATCCATGAGGACATCTACCGTGCTATTCAAAGCGAGGTCGGACACGGGCTGACTCGTGATGGAGCAAGAAAACTTTGGGAATACGCCTACGACAAAGGCCATGCGCATGGAAGCTATGCAATCATAAGCTACCTCGAAGACCTTCTCGTATTGGTATATGGGGTGCTGGACGATGTCAAACGATAACAAACTCTACTGTCCCCTCCTGCTGGCTTCTCAGGCAATCACCAACCCTGAGGGGTGGGTGTGTCGCAAGGATAACTGCGCTTGGTGGGTGGAGGACAAACAGAAATGTGCAATCGCAGTAGGAGGTGAACGCAACCGTGGCAAGTGATAGAGAGCTGTTCGAGCTTCGTAACGGCAGAGTCATTATGGACGAAGACCTGTCCGAGAAGATGTACACCATCAAGTCCTACCACCCTGAGAAAGCTGACGAGTACAGCTCCGGGTTCGAGTGGTCGGAAATGGGCATGGCGAACCTGTTCGGGATTCTCTACAACCGGGAAGCTCGTTACTGCACCGAGCATAAGAGCTGGTACACCTACTTCGAGGGTGCATGGCGCAAGGACGAGGGCGCAATCCTCGTCTCGGAGAAAATCAAAGACTTCGTGCGGTTGATGATTCTCTACTGCGGAGAAATCGTGGACGATGAAACCCGTAAGTCCTACACCTCCTTCGTGAACAAGATGGGTGACAGACGCATGAGAGACCGAATCCTCAAGGACGCAACCGGCGAACTGCGTATCTCTGCGACTGACTTTGACGCTGACCCCTATCTCATAAACTGCCTGAACGGAACCTACTCTCTGCGGGACTTCTCTTTCCGGGAAGCCAAGTGGGACGATTTTCTCACCATGCAGACCAACTTCCGTCACACCGTCCGCAGGGACATTCGCTGTGAGCGGTGGGAGCAGTTCATTGACGAGGTCACTCAGAACGACAAGGACAAAGCTGATTTCCTGCAACGCTCCCTTGGCTACTCCATCCTCGGCATGAGCAACGAGGAGTGCATGTTCATTCTGCACGGCAAGACCACCCGCAACGGCAAGTCCACGCTCCTCAACACGATTGAGACCATGCTCGGTGACTACGCCAAGGTTGCCCCTGTCGGTATGATTTGCCGAGGAGACCGGCAAAAGGACGCAGAAGCGGCTTCTCCTACCCTCGCCGGTCTCAAGGGCAAGCGGTTTGTCACCATGAGCGAGTCCAACGAGTACGGCAAGCTGGACGAGGAGAAAATCAAGCAGTTCACGGGTGGTGAGGAAATCTCCGCTCGTGCGCTGTACCAGTCGGCAATCACCTACAAGCCGCAGTTCACCCTCTGGCTGTCCTGTAATGACCTCCCGATGGTGACGGACAAGAGCTTGTTCGCTTCCGAGCGTATCAAGGTGATTGAGTTCAACCGGCATTTCTCTCCCGCCGAGCAGGACACTCACCTCAAGGACGAGCTGACCTCTCAGGAAGCCATGAGCGGCATTTTCATGTGGCTGGTGCGTGGGTATATCAAGTACAAGGAACACGGTCTCGCCATGTCTGAGTCCCTGAGGTCTGTCGTGACGAAGTACGAGCGAGAGAATGACCTTGTACTTCAATTCCTCGAAAACCGCTGTGTGCGAGTCCCGGAGGACGAGAACAACCCCTTCGGTGAGAAGGGCAAGCGCACCAACATCAAGGCGAAAGACCTCTACCAAGCGTTCAAGATGTGGGCGAAGTCCGAGGGAGCCTATGTGCTGTCGGCGAGGAAGTTCAATTCCGAAATGGAGCGTCACCCTGAATGGTTTGACCGCAAATCGACTTCCAGCGGCTTCGTAATCTATTGGGGTCTGAAATTGAAGGAGATTGTTTGAGAGGAAAACAGTAAAGGAGAAGAATATGTTCGCAATACAGAACGTCAAAACGGGTAATTTTCTGTATGGAACAGACTACCGATATTTCCCGCCGCACCAGAGAACGAGCAGAAATCAGGCTCTCACCTACGACTGTTTGGCAACTGCGAAAGCCGATTTTTGCCGCCGCAGGTGTGGCAAGGACTATCGTGTCGTGTGTCTCAAGACGCTTGAGGTGAAGCGGGTTGTCAATTTCGACATCGAAAACCGCTATGAAATCTATGACAAGGATTGGAGTGACGAAAATGAGTGACCTTAAAATCTTCACTGACAATATCGAACCCGAAGCCCTGAACCAGATTTACACCCTCGTGAAGCAACCCGTCTTCGCTGACTGCAAGGTTCGTATCATGCCCGATGTCCACGCAGGAGCCGGGTGTGTAATCGGCTTCACCGCCGACTTGGGTGACAAGGTGATTCCGAACATCGTGGGTGTAGACATCGGGTGCGGTATGCGCACCGTTGAACTCGGACAAATCAACATCGACTTCGCCGCCCTCGACTCTGCCATTCGTGAGCATATCCCCTCTGGCAGAGAGGTGCGCAAGAGCGAGTATGTTCGTTTCGAAATGCTGGACGAGCTTCGGTGCTACCGTCACCTGAAAGACATCGACCGCATTAAGAGAAGCATTGGCACTCTTGGCGGCGGCAACCACTTCATCGAAATCGACATGGACGAGTACGGCAACAAGTTCCTCATTATCCACACGGGAAGCCGCAACCTCGGAAAGCAGGTAGCAGAGTACTATCAGGCTCTCGCCGTGGAGACCATGTCGGGCAAAGACCTGCTGTACAAGCGGCAGGAGCAGTTGATTGCCGAGTACACGGCGCAGGGACGAAAGAAGGAAATCGAGAAAGCTATCCGGGAGCTTCACCGCAAGTTCAGCCCGAACCCTCTCGGTATTCCGAAGGAGCTGTGCTACCTCACCGGCGAGAATCGTGAAGACTATCTGCACGACATGAGAATCTGCCAGCGGTACGCCGCCCTCAACCGCTATGCAATTGCCGAGACCATTCTCGATGTGATGGGCTGGAACCATTGGGGTGGTTTCGAGACCATTCACAACTACATCGACTTGGAGACGAACATGGTTCGCAAGGGAGCTATCTCTGCCAAGGCCGGTGAACTCCTGCTCATTCCCATCAACATGCGAGACGGCTGTATTATCGGCAAAGGTAAAGGCAACCCGGATTGGAACTGCTCTGCCCCGCACGGTGCAGGTCGTATCATGAGCCGTAGCAAGGCGAAGGAGCTGGTGAGTCTCGCCGACTTTGAGGACTCCATGAAGGGTATCTTCACCACCTCGGTCAGTCAGTCCACGATTGATGAAAGCCCGATGGTCTACAAGCCCATGGCAGAAATCGTGGCGAATATCGCCGAGACGGTGGACATTCTCATGGTCATTAAACCTTTGTACAACTATAAGGCAAGCGAGTGAGGTGTGACTATGGACGAACTTTTGGGGCTTATCGCAGACATCAATCCGACCGAAATCGCAAGCCACATTGAGCAAGGAAATCTCGCCGAGTGGTGCGAGGGCTGGCGGCAGGTAGCGACTGTGACGGTCGAAAACCTCAGATTATCCGAATCGGATTGAAAAATCATCAAAAACGACATTTGCGAAATAGTCTTTGTAAGACTACTACTTGTCTTTTCGCAAAGTTATAGGAGAAGTAGTAAAAGTAGTTCAAATCTTGATTTTGCGTAAAAGTCTCCTATAAGGGGGTCTATATAGCGAAAGTTTACGCAAAAACTGATTTTCAACTACTTTAACTACTTTATAAGAACAAGAAGAAAGAGGACTCTTTTGAGCCGAAAGAGGACTCTCTGAGGAGGTAAGAACGACTATGGCAACAAAGAGAAACAACCCGAAGGGCATTGGATTGCCCACGAGTACCAGCTCCCTCACACTTGACGCTGGGGATAATGCCAAGTACACCAGCATGAACCTGCACTTCATGAACATGCCCAAGATTGATTTGCATGACGAGGTTGCGGTACAGAACAGGCTCAATGAGTATTTCAACCTCATGGTGGAGAGCGATATGAAGCCCTCTGTGTCTGGTATGGCTATGGCGTTGGGGATTGACAGGAGAAGACTGTGGGAAATCAAGACAGGTAACACACAAGGCAGTGGAGCCATGGGTGGGCTGTCCTCGTTGCCGCAAGGCGTTACGGACTTGGTAAAAAAAGCGTACCAACTTTTGGAATGTCTGTGGGAGGACTACATGCTCAACGGCAAAATCAACCCCATGGCGGGTGTGTTCCTCGGAGTCAACAACTATGGCTATCAGGATGTCAAGAAGGTGGATGTGACTCCCGTACTCCCCGACAGCAACAAGGACAACGACTATGACCCCGACTCTATCCGAGAGCGATACCTTATCGACTCTAACGACTCTGACTCAGATTCCGACAACGACTAACGACTATCGACTATCAAACGACTATCGACTATCGACTATGAAGCCGCCGCTCGAATCCCGGCGAAAACCGGGAGGAAAAGCGGCGGTTTTTCTGTCAAGTCACTTTTTCACACTAACACTTTACTGTAATAAATCAATCAGGGCGGGGTGGCGGTTGTTCCGGGGCGGGTTTCCGTTTTCCCTATATAATGTATAGGGGACAACAAACAATCCAAAAAAGATAAAAAATTTCAAAAAACCTATTGACAATTCGCAAAAGGCGAATTATACTATAATCATAACGGGACAACAAACAATCCGAAACAGATTATAGGAGGTTTCCAAAATGGCTAAGAATTTCAAAATTGCTGACATTAAAAACGATTCTCTTTACAGTGTTTCCCTTATTGATAATTGGGACGGCTCCACGGAAACAAAAACAATGACGGGGGACGAATTGAAAAGTTTTACCAATGCCGCCGCCCATTTATACGACATTCACGCAACAGAAATTGAAGCCCCCGCCGATGAAATGGAGGAAAAGAAAATGACACGCTACGAAAAAATTAAATCCGTTCTTGAGGACATGGACACCGCCGAAATTATCGCCGTTCATAATGAATATTGCAACGAAACGAACAACATGGACGATTATATTTATGAAATGGGCGAATTTGATGAAATTATGGGCAGTATGGAGCCGTGGGAAATTGCAAGGGCTTGTTTTTACGGGCATGAGTTTTGCCCCGCACATGATTATTTCCGTTTCAATGGGTATGCAAATCTTGAAAGTTTCGATTTTGCCCCGGAGGGCAACAGCGGGATTTATATTTCAGATATTGCCGATTATATCGACAGAAACGAGGACGCATTAAACAATGACGAAATTCAAGAAATCTTGGACGAATACGAGGAGGGTGAAAACGATGAATAGATACACATGGACGGAAAACGGCTTTACTTTTAAGCGCATAAACAAGGCGCAAGCACGACGGGCATATAATAACGGGTTGCGGGTGGTTGTTTGTCCCGTGAATTTGCGCCCCGGCTACCCATTCCACCCGGAAATAAGCGTTTCCGGGAAATCCGGGGCAACATTTGATGAAATGTTAAACGCTTTTATTTTCTACAATATCCGAAACAGTGAAACCGGCTATTATCCCGCCTTTTATATCCCGGTTGAAACGGTGGACAGATTCACCGGGGAAAAGCCCACGGCGGGAACATTGGGAACGGTTGAACAATACGCATATAGCTATATGGAGGGCTGAAAAATGAAAAAATACATTTTCAAAACCACTGCTACAATGAAACCATACAATAATAAAAATTGGTGGATTGATGGCGGCATTATACCAGTAAAACATATTGAAGCGGAAACGGTGAAAGACGCTTTACAAGTTGGTTATGTTATTACTGGAAAAACAGAATTTCAAAAGGATTCCGGGGAATGGGTTACACAGTATATTGATTTATGGGTTGAAATTATTACCACTGTGGAAACAATCTTTTGAGAGGGGGTTATATTATGACTGATTACAACAAAATCGCAATGGACAATCTCAACGCCCTAATGCGTGAAATTGCGGAATATTTCCGCATGGCTGAAGAAATAGGCGCAACGCTGGACAGTTTGAAAGACAGCTTAAAAAAGTACATGGACGAAAACGGGCTTGACAGTATCGCCGGGAATGAACACAAGGCAAGTTATAAAGCCGTGACAAGTTCCCGCATTGATACCACGGCATTAAAGCGGGATATGCCCGAAATAGCCGCAAAATATACCAAAACAACGGAAACAAGGCGTTTTCTATTCGTGTAAAGGGGGCTTGAAAATGGGGCTTGTTATCTTGCTTGTGTTTCCGTTTGTGCTTATGGCTGAAATCTTGAAAAGAAATCAATAATACATACCCCGCCCACATTGGGCGGGGCTTTTTTTATGCCCCTTTTCCGGGGGCTTTTTTTGCGCCCCTTTTATAGGGCTTGTATTGTCCCTTGTACGGGCTTTTATATTGGGGGTATATCCGTATACCCCCGCCCCCATTGCGGGGCTTATGGGGCTTTATAGGGGCATTATAGGCGGTTTCTATATTGGGGGCTTATGTTCTTATGTTCCCGTGTTATGTTCTTGTGTCCTTGCGGCTGTCCTTGTGGGCTTGTGGGCTGTCCTTGCGGCTGTCCTCCATTGGGGACGGCTTGCCCCTTGCCCCGGTTTCATTGGGGTATATTCTATTGATAGCGGCGGGGCTTGTGTCAATAGGGTTTGAAAGCTATGTTTTGAAAGTGCTATCATGGTTTTATAATGCTATTGACAGCGGGACAGGCAAGCCGGGAGCCGGGACAGCTCGCCCCGGAGGGCATACCCCCGGAGGGGGACAGCGACCCGGCACAGGAGCCGCAGGGAGTGGCGTGAGTAGCCGAAAAACCGAAAAAGAAACAAAAAGGATATTTTATTATCTTTTTAGTGTTGACAACAATCGTTTTAAATGCTATACTAATCCTACAAAGACAACGGAGGTGCATTATGGTATTAAACAATATCGAACTTGATGTGAAAGTCAAATGCCTTGAATCCAACATGAACCAACTGAACCTTGCTGAGAAAATCGGCACGACAGGTCAGTATGTCAATCGTATCATCAAGCGCAAGGACGGTCTGTTGAACAAGACCTTTGTTGAGATTATGGAAGCTCTCGGATATGATATCGAATTTACCTATGTGAAGCGGGGTGAAAAGTAATGGGAGTTATTTTAACAAAGAAAGCAAAAAGTAAGATCATAAAAATATTTGAACACCCGAATGAAGTGTATTCGGTTTATCTAAAGGATTCAGATGATGTTGTCTGGATAGAGGGTAAAGTCAACTTATACGCTTTCCTGCAACAGTTGTCTAATTGAAGCGGGGGGAGGTGAGTACATGAAGGTCGGTTATGTACGAGTGAGCACCGCAGAACAAAACCCGGCGAGACAGATGGAATTGATGAAATCCCTTGGTGTGGAGAAGATTTATCAAGAGAAGCGCAGTGGCAAGAACACGGACAGGCCGCAGTTCAACGAAATGCTCTCTTTTCTGCGTGATGGGGACACGCTCTATGTGGAGTCATTTTCCCGCCTGTCCAGAAGCACACGAGATTTGCTTTCTACTGTAGCAACGCTGACAGAGCATGGTGTGAATCTTGTGTCGGACAAGGAGAATTTTGACACCAGCACACCACAGGGAAAATTTGTGCTGACGGTGTTTGCGGCTCTTTCGGAGTTTGAACGGGAAAGCATTTTGGAAAGACAGCGGGAAGGAATTGAAATCGCCAAAGCTGAGGGAAAATACAAAGGACGCAAACCCATTCCTGCCAACGAAAAGTTCTTCACAGTAGCAAAGGCTTGGGCAGATGGAAAGGTCGCTCTCAAGGACGCAATCCGGGAGTCTGGTATGTCCTCGTCCACATTCTTTCGCAAATGCAAGCAGTATGAAATTAGCAGGAGAAGTAGTTAAAGTAGTGGAAAATCATGTTTTGCGTATAACTTTTCATAGTATGCGCGTATTAAGTAAAAGTTTACGGAAAAACCGAAAAACAACTACTTTAACTACTTGAGAGGAGTGAATGACCATGGGGCGATATGATAATTTTCACAATACCAAGAACATCGAAAAGGCTCAGAAGAAGCTCGACAAGCTTCTGAGCAAGCGCAAGCCCGACCAGTATCAGATTGACTTGGCAAGGGAAGCTCTTGCCCAAGCGAAGCTGTTTGAGAGCTGTCAGATTTTCAAAAGTTTCAGCGGGTATGCGCCGAACGAGAACATCATGTTCAGTGATGATAACCGTGTGATGTGGTTTATCAAGTACCTTGTCCCCTATGATGAAATCAGCTCGTACTCCATCGTGGAGAATGTGGTGCAGAAAGCGCAGACGCAAACCAAGAGCCGGGGCGTTATCTCACGAGCTATTATCGGCGGGGCGATTGCAGGTGGTGTCGGTGCTGTCGTTGGAGCGGCTTCGGCGGGGTCGAAATCTCAAACGACCTACTACAACGAGGGCGAGGGCTTTTTCCTGCAAATCTTCACGAAGAACGGCGAACGATATAGCTGTCACATTGAAAGCAACGGGTTTATTGCGAATAAGGTTCACCCGAAATGGCTTGAGCTTGGAACGAAGTTACAATCCATTATTGACGGGAAGGTATAAACCAGATTATTAAATGGCGCATGATTGCGAGAGCGTGAAGCTCAAACGGTCATGCGCCATTTTCTTTTGGAGGTATTTATGCGAAATCTACTTGATACGATTTATGAAAAAGTGAGGACGGGTCATGCCTATCAATCTATGGAAGACCTGTATTACATGAGCAAGGAAGCAATGAAAACCGACACCGCTCTCGCTGTGAAGTTTTTGAAGCTCCTCTCTGCTGAATGTGAGAGAGCCATGCGTGACAGGTCTATGTCCGGGGAACAGGTGCGATTGATCTATGACCTGCACAGGAGGGTTTGCCTTACCGCCGCCCCTTACGATTTTGACTGCTATCTGCTCTATGTGGAATGGAACCGGGAGCCTGACAAGAAGTTTTACCCTCCTCGCCGTAAGGTTTTGAAGCAGGTGGTGGACGCTCTGCAAGAGCTGGCAGACGATAAACTTGACTTGTTGGCGGTTTCCCTCCCTCCCGGTAGCGGTAAGACCACCCTTGCGATTTTCTACCTCACTTGGCTTGGTGGGAAAATTCCCAATGAACCCATGCTGACAGGTTCACATTCCAATTCTTTTGTGCGTGGCGTTTATGATGAATGTCTGCGAATTATGGACGAAAACGGCGATTACCTTTGGCATGATGTTTTCCCCAATGTAAAGGTGTCCAACACTAATGCAAAGGACTGCCGTATTGATCTCGACAAGAGACAGCGTTTTGAAACTTTGGAGTTCACCTCCATCGGAACCGGCAACGCTGGTCTGTATCGTGCCGCTACCCTGCTCTACTGTGACGATTTGGTGTCTGGTATCGAGGTGGCATTGTCGAAAGAGCGTCTGGACAAGCTGTGGGAGACCTACACCACGGACTTGAGACAGCGTAAAATCGGAGACCACTGCAAGGAGCTTCACATTGCAACACGGTGGTCTGTCCACGATGTCATTGGGCGGCTTGAGCGGGAGTATATCGACAGCGATCGGGCAAAGTTCATCGTGATTCCCGCTCTTAACGAGAATGACGAGTCCAATTTTGATTACGCTTACGGTGCCGGGTTCAGCACGAGTTTCTACCGTGAGCAGAGAAACATCATGGACGATGTGAGCTGGCGAGCATTGTATATGAACGAGCCGATTGAGCGAGAAGGTCTTGTCTACTCTGAGGACGAGCTTCGCCGTTATTTTGAGCTTCCAAAGGAAGACCCTGACGCAGTTATTGGTATCTGCGACACAAAGGACAAGGGGGCTGACTATGCTTTCCTGCCGGTGGCCTATGTGTATGGGCATGACTACTATATTGACGATTGCGTTTGTGATAACGGTCTGCCCAATATTGTAGACGCTCGGCTGACGGAAATCCTTGTCCGAGACAAGGTGAAATCCTGCCGGTTTGAGTCTAATTCCGCAGGTCGGCGAGTTGCCGAGAAGATACAGGAAGAAGTAAAGAAAAAAGGCGGTATCACTCACATCACCACCAAGTTCACCACTGCCAATAAGGAAACCAAAATCATTGTGAACAGCGCATGGGTTAAGGAGCACTGTTTGTTCAAAGATTCTTCTCTTTACCAGAGAAAATCTGATTACGGAAAAATGATGGATATGCTCTGTTCCTATACGATGGCGGGTAAAAACAAGCACGATGATGTCCCTGACGGTATGGCAATGCTGGCAGAATACGCACAAAGTTTGAACGGGCGGAATGTGGAGGTATTTAAGCGTCCATGGTAATTCACAATTTCCACCAGATTTTCAACAATAAATTCTTAAAAGAAGAATTATAACTTGACTTTCAAGAATTAAAATGCTATAATATAGGCGAAAAAATATAGTGTGAAGTTGGCGCATGATTGCGAGTATGGCGAAAGCCCTACAAACAGTCATGCGCCTTTTTGATTTTTGAGGGAAGGAGGGACAATCTTGGGAAATGTAATCGACACTTCCAAGCCGGTGAGCGAAACCAGACAAATGAGTGGCAGACGGGTTATCAAGTCCAGCGTGAAAGAAATTACGGACGAGAATGTGGTCGCAGTTTTGCAAAAAGCACTTTCCGACCATGATTTCAACCGAAGTGAGATTGATTACCTGTGGAATTACTACAAGGGCAAACAGCCGATTTTGAACCGGGTGAAAGATGTCCGTCCCAAAATCTGCAATAGGATTGTGGAGAACCGGGCGAACGAGATTGTCTCCTTCAAGGTTGGCTATCTCTGCGGTGAGCCGATTCAGTACATTGGCAGAAGCACTGACGAGAGCGTCACCAAGGGGATTACCGCTCTGAATGAGCTGATGTTCGCAGAGGACAAAGCCACGCAAGACCAAGAGATTGTAGAGTGGCAGATGATCTGCGGAACGGCCTACCGTCTGGTTCTGCCCGATGAACCCGGCGAGGAAGACGAGTCCCCATTTGAAATGTACACGCTTGACCCCCGTGACACTTTCGTTGTGTATTCCAATGAAATCGGAAACAAACCGCTGATGGCAGTGAAATACAGCAAAGACGAGAACGAAGTCACACATTATTCGGTCTACACCGAAAATTACTATTGGCTGATTGACGGAGACATCATCAACCGAGAGGAGTCCAAACCTCATGCGCTGGATATGATTCCTATTTTTGAGTACCCGGCAAACAATGCTCGGCTTGGTTCTTTTGAAATCGTCTTGCCCCTTCTGGACGCAATCAACAATGTGGAGTCTAACCGCATGGACGGTGTAGAGCAGTTTATTCAAGCGTTCTGGAAATTCATTGGTTGCCACATTGAGAAGGAGAAGTTCAAGGAATTTCTTGAGGAGGGGGCAATTCTTGTGCCGCCCAACGATAACGGCGGGAACATTGATGTTGATCTCGTGGTGAAAGAACTAAATCAGGGGCAGACACAGACGCTCAAAGACGATCTGTATAACGCTGTCCTTACTATCTGCGGTATGCCAAACCGCAACGGCGGCAGTTCTACTTCTGACACTGGTGCGGCGGTGCTTCTGCGTGATGGCTGGTCTCTTGCGGAAGCGAGGGCTAAAGACAGTGAGCATATGTTCAAAAAAGCCGAGAAGAAAATGCTCAAACTGGTACTTCGTATCTGTCGTGACCTGTCTGAGAATATCAATCTTCGCTTGAAGGACATCGAGTTGCAGTTCACCAGACGCAATTATGAGAACATTCAGAGCAAGTCTCAAGTATTGGTGTCCATGCTACAACAGCCAAAAATTCACCCTCTGCTGGCGTTCCAGCATAGCGGCCTGTTCGTAGACCCTGAGAGAGCCTACACCCTGAGTATGAATTACTATGAGGAACAGCAGGAAAAACTGGCTCAACAGCAGATGGCGGCGCAAATCAATCCAAACAATTCGGGAAATCCGAATGGTTCTGAGGAAGACGAATAATTAAAGCGATTTTCGCTTTGTTATGGTGAGGGAACACCTTAAAACGCAAAAGGGAGACAACCCTTCAAACAGAAATCAGTGTAGAGTGAACTACCTATGAAACGCAAGGAGGAAACCAGTATGAACCTTAAAGAAGTGCTTGGGGACGCTTACAAAGAGGGTATGACTTTTGAGGAGGTCGAAGCCGCTCTGGAAAAGGTGACTGTCCCGGAAGACAATTCCGCTGAAATCGAACGGCTGAAAAATGCCCTCTCCAAGAGCAACAGCGAAGCCGCTGGCTACAAGAAACAGCTCCGAGAGAAAATGACTGAGGACGAACAGAAGAAGCAAAAGGAGCAGGAGGAGCGGGAGGAGCTTCAAAACAAGTATGACAAGCTCCTGCGTGAATCCGTTATCGCCAAAAACAAGGCGAAGCTGGTCGCTCTCGGCTATGAGGAAGCTCTTGCCGATGAAACAGCAGAAGCTATGGCCGATGGTGACTCTGAGAAAGTGTTCGCCAATCAGCAGAAGCACTTGACTTCTTTTGAGAAGAAGGTTCGTGCGGAAGCTCTCAAGAATACACCGAAACCTACTCCCGATGGGGATTCCAAGACCATGACGCTCGAAAAGTTCCGAAAACTCGACCCGATGGAGCGTCACAAGTTCTCTGAGGAACACCCGGAGGAATACAAAGAACTTTATGGAGGTAAAGAGTAATGGCGCATAAGATTTATGATAACTTCTATCTCTCCAATGAGATTGAAGACCAGTACAATTCCCACCTTGATCTGCAACAGTTTTGCACTGTGGATAACTCCCTTGTGGGACAGGCCGGCATGATTCGCAAGATCAATGTCTACAAGGCCACCGATGGCACTGAAAAGCTGGAAATGACTAAGGGTAATACCAAGTCTATCGAGGTCACTTACACCCCGGAGGAGTACAAGATTCTGCTTGCTCAGAACCGCTTCGAGTACTATGACGAACAGGCCATGACTGACCCCATGCTGGTGCCTGTCGGTGTTCGCCACATGGGTACGGATATGTTCAACACCGTCAACAAGGACATCTACGGCGAGTTCAAGAAAGCCACTCAGGTTGTTGTCACCACCGGCTTCAATTTTGACTGTTTTGCTGACGCTCAGAGCGTACTGAACCTTGAGAACCTTGAGGGTGTGTCTATCTTCGCTTTCGTGTGTGCGTCTGACATGGCTGACATTCGTAAGGCTCTGAAAGACACCTTGCAGTATGTTGAGAAGTTCGCTGTGAACGGTTATGTCGGTACGGTTGCCGGTGTAAACCTGTACACCAAGAAGGACGCAACCCCCGGTGATATTATTATCGCCACCCGTGAAGCCGTTACCCTGTTCAACAAGAAGGGTACTGAGGTCGAACAGCCCCCTCGTGATTCCGGGGACGCTAATATTCGTAAGAATACTATCTTCTCCCGTAAGTACTACCTTGCGGCTCTGACTGACGAGACCAAGGCGGTAAAAATTCACAAGGGTACTGCTACTCTCACTTCCGACACTTCTGTAACGCCTGATAAGGTTTACTACAAGAAGGTCGGCAATGGTTATGTGGTGGGGACTCCCGATACCAACCCGAAGTCCGAGGGCTTTTACGAGATTGCCTAAGCTGAATGGAGGTGCGACAACATGACTCAGGAAGAAAAGCTGACCGCTCTCAAGGCCATGGTAGGAAGTTTTGACTCTGACGAAGTGTTGTCCACCTACCTCAGTTTTGCGGGAAGCAAGATTCTTGCGAAAGCCTATCCGTATCAGAACGATGTGACCGAAGTACCGGCGCAATACGCACACCTTCAAGTGGAAATTGCGGCGTATATGCTGAATAAGCGTGGGGCTGAGGGACAGACCTCTCACACCGAGAATGGTGTGTCGAGGAGCTATGAAAATGGTGATGTTCCTCCCTCCATGCTGAAAGCGGTCATTCCCGCTTGTGGGGTGATTCGATGAAGTGTATGAACCGAAACAAAGTCAAATTCCATTACGCCTTGTATGAGGGCAAAACTCCTATTACAGATGATTATGGGAATGTGACCGGCGAGTACGAAGTTCAGCATGGCAAGCCTACAGAGTTTTTCGCCAACATTTCAGCGGCAAAGGGAGAAACACAGACCCGGCAGTTTGGGGAAAACGAGTCCTATGACAAGGTGATCGTCATGGACGGTGACGCTCCCCCGATTGACGAATACGCTGTGCTTTGGGTTGACCGCACACCACAACTGGACGAGGAGGGCAATCTTGCGGTGAATGAAAAGGGCGAGGTTATTACTCCTCATGATTACATCGTGAAAAAGGTCGCTAAAAGTCTCAATGTGGTGTCGCTGGCGATAAGCAAGGTGAGCGTAAGTGGGTAAAAAGGTCATTCGTATCAGCCTGTCAGAAAAAGACATCGACAGGGCTATCAAAGAGCTTGAGCAATACAAGCGAGAGATTATCCGCAAAACGGAACTTCTTCGTACCAAAGTTGCGGAACGGATTGCGAACCTTGCACAGAGCGGGTTTAACGGTGCTGTTGTGGACGATCTCACCAATGAGAGCGGCGGCGCAAGGACAGCCGAGGTACAAGTTTCCATTGACGAACGGGAGAATGTCTCAATCGTTATCGCCGCTGGCGAGGACGCTGTTTGGGTGGAGTTTGGCGCAGGTGTGTATCACAACGGTTCAGCCGGTAGCTCTCCCCACCCGAAAGGTTCTGAGCTTGGTTTCACGATTGGCGGTTACGGCAAAGGCATGGGCAAGCGGCAGACATGGGGGTTCTATGAAAACGGAGAACTACGCCTGACACATGGTACTCCTGCCATTATGCCTATGTACAATGCGGTGAAAACCGTCTGTGATGAAATTGCGGATATTGCGAGGGAGGTGTTCAGATGATCGACATGGAAACAGAGATTTTCAATGAGGTTTCGGCAAAAGTGCAAGATCAGTACCCGGACATCTTTATGACCGGCGAATATGCCAAAACCCCTTCTTCTTTCCCTTGCGCTTCTCTCGTGGAAGTGGATAACGCTACTTTCCGCAACACGCAGACCACAGAAAGCAAGGAAAACCATGTTGCGGTCATGTATGAACTGAATGTCTACTCCAACCGCACAAAAGGGAAAAAGGCTGAGTGTAAGGAAATCGCCGGTTTCATTGATGAAATCCTGATGGGGCTGAATTTTACCAGAACCATGCTTGAGCCTGTTCCCAACCAAGACGATGCGACCATCTATCGTATGCTCGGCAGATACCGGGCTGTGATTTCTAAAGAAAAGACAATTTACAGGAGGTAATGAATCATGGCGATTTCTACTTACAAGATTTTCCTGATGAAGAAATCCACTTCCACTTATGAGAAGCTGATTGACATTAAGGAATTTCCCGATCTCGGCGGTGCGCCCGAAATGCTGGAAACCACCACCCTGTCTGACAATATGCAGACCTACATTCCGGGTGTCCAATCTCTTGACGCTCTTGAGTTCACAGCGAACTACACCAAAGAGGACTTTACCAAGCTGAAAGCCCTTGAGGGTCAGGAGTGCGAGTTTGCGGTTTGGTTCGGCGGCACTGGCGAGGGCGGCACTCTGACTCCTACCGGCACTGACGGTAAGTTTGAGTTCACGGGTCAGCTCTCCGTATTCCCGGTTGGCGGCGGTGTCAACGAAGTTGTGGACATGACCGTCACTATCGCTCCCTCTACGCCTATCACTATGGCTTCTGAGGACTAAGTAAGATTTAACAGGAGGACAGAAAAATGGCAAAGCAGTTGAATTTCACCTATGATGGCAAGGACTACACGCTGGAATTTACCCGCAGAACGGTTGCGGAAATGGAGAAGAAGGGCTTTATCGCTTCTGACATCACCGAGAAGCCTATGACTACGCTCCCTGCGTTGTTTGCAGGTGCGTTCCTCGCCCATCATCGTTTCGTCAAGGAAGACATTATCAATGACATCTATTCCAAACTTACCAAGAAGGAAGACCTTATCGGCAAGCTGGCTGAAATGTACAACGAGCCGATTCTGGCTCTCGTTGAGGAGCCTGAGAAAGCCGAGGGAAACTTGGACTGGACAGCGACTTGGTAAGTGGTTCGCTGTCCTCCACTGAGGGGAGTGGTGGTAGTTCTGCCACTGCTCCCCTCTCTACTTACACCGAAAAGTTCAACGAGTTGTTCCCCCACTATCTTGCCATTGGCATGAGCGAGGAACAGTATTGGGACAAAGACAGTATGCTCGTGGTGGCATACCGTAAAGCGGAAGAACTCAGAGTGAATCGCAGAAATCAGGAAATGTGGTTACAGGGTGCGTACTTCTATGACGCTCTGTGCCGAGTTACCCCCGTTCTCCACGCTTTTGCCAAAAAAGGAGCAAAGCCTGTTCCGTATCTCTCGGAAGCCTACGCACTCACTGAGAAGCAGGTGGAACTCAGAGAGGAGGAACATGCCAAGGGCGTGTACGACAAGGGTAAGCGCATGATGGAAGGATTCATGGCAAGCCACAATAAAAAGTTTGAAGGGAAGTGAGCATTATGTCTACGACAATCGAGCAGTTGGAGCTTGAAGTACAATCTAATTCTACATCTGCCGTTGGCGGCATAGACGCACTTTCCGAGTCTCTTAGACGGCTGAAAGCCGCAACCGCTCCCGTAAGCAAGGGCGGCGTTGGCCTTGGCGCACTGTCGAACTCTCTCAAGAAGTTCAGTCAGAGCGTTTCTGGCCTGACAGGGCTGACCCTTGCACGGGAGCAAGTACAAGGACTGGTGGACGCACTCAAACCCTTGGAGAGCGTCCAAAAGTCTGGCTTTGGTTCTCTCGCAAACGGGCTGGACAAGCTCGTGAAACTCGCTCCTCAGATTGACACCGTAACGGAGTCTTTGAGAAAGACCGACCTTGACTCTTTTGCCGAACAGTGCAATCGAGTTGCTACTGCCATTACCCCTCTGGCTACGCAGATGGAAAAGGTGGCGGCTGGCTTCTCTGCGTTCCCGGCAAGAATCCAGAGATTGCTCAAGAGCAATACAAGCCTTGCGGCAAGCAATACGGTACTCGGCAAATCCTATGTGAACCTCGCCGCAAAAATCAGCTTGGCGTACATGGGCATGAGAAGGATTGCCGGTGTTATCGCAAACTGGATTACTGACTCCAACAGCTACATTGAGAACATGAACCTGTTCAATGTGTCTATGGGTCAGTTTGCGAAGGAAGCGCAGAATTATGCGGAGCAGGTCGGCGAAATCATGGGTATCAACCCCGGCGAGTGGATGCGAAATCAGGGTGTCTTCATGACGATTACCGATGGTTTTGGCGTTGCGAGTGACCGGGCGTACATCATGAGCAAGAACCTGACCCAGCTCACCTACGATTTGGCTTCGTTCTACAATATCAGCACCTCTGACGCTTTCCAGAAGTTGGAGTCTGGTATCTCTGGTGAGCTTGAGCCGCTTCGTAGACTCGGCTATGACCTGTCTGTGGCTCGTCTGCAACAGGAAGCCTACAACCTCGGCATTGACAGAAGCGTTACGAGCATGACTCAGGCTGAAAAGGCCGAGTTGCGTTACTATGCTATCATGACGCAGGTTACAAACGCTCAGGGCGATATGGCTCGTACTCTGGAAGCCCCTGCGAACCAGCTTCGTATTCTGCAAGCGCAGGTGGAACAGGCCACTCGTGCCTTGGGCAACCTTTTCCTCCCGATTCTGAAAGCCATTTTGCCTTATGCAATCGCACTGGCAAAAGCAATTCGGATTGTCGCTGAGATTATTGCCAGCTTCTTCGGGGTTTCGATTCCAGAGTTCGATGTGGGAGCGGACGCAATCGGCGGTGTGGCAAGCGGCGCAGGTGAAGCGGCTGACGGTTTGGGAGACGCTTCCAAGAAAGCGAAGGAGCTGAAAAACGCACTGCTCGGTATTGACGAGCTGAATGTTATCTCCCCTCCTGAGGACAGCGCAGGTGGAGGTACAGGTCTCGGCGGTATTGGCGGTGGCGGTCTCGGCTTTGAGCTTCCCACCTATGACTTCATTGGAGACGCAGTGAACGAGCAGGTGGACAAAATCATGGCGAAGATTAAGCCCTTCCTCGATTGGGTAAGGGAGAACATTGATGAAATCCTCGCCGGTGTCGTTGCCATTGGTGCGGCTTTCCTCGCTTGGAAGATTGCCAAGGGTGTACAAGATTTCCTGCGGTGGCTGTCCACCATGAAGGGCTTCAACATCGTAGGCAGTATCGGTTTCAAAATTGCGGGGCTTGGCCTGTTCTTGGACGCATGGAACACCATGAAAGAAGCTATCCAAGACATCATGGCGAATGGCGCAAACTTCACCAATGTCACCAAGCTAATCAGCGGCTTTGCAGAAGCTCTCGGTGCGGCGTTCCTCCTGTTCGGCAACATCAAGATGGCAGGGGCAATGCTGGTTATCTCCGGGCTGACTGGTATCGTCTCTGCTATCAGCGACATGGTGAGCAACGGTGTGAATTGGGACAATGCACTGTTCCTTGTGAAGAATCTCGGCCTGTTCCTGAGCGGCTTGGGTCTGCTGACCGGCAACACCCAGCTCGGCGGCGTTGGCCTGATTATCGCTGGCGCAACCCTGATTGTGGACAACCTCAAGGGGTTCATCGAAGCAATCCGAACCGGCGATTGGTCTGGCGTGGACGCTGTGGAAGTAGCCGCAGGTGCGCTGATGATGGCTGGCGGGTTCATTCTCGCCCTCAAGAAGCTGGACGCTCTGAAAGACAGCGCAAACGCTGGACAGGCGGCACGGCAAGCTCTTGAGACGGTCACTACGACCACCTCCAATCTGGACACCACCATCAACACGGGGCTTTCCCCGAAGCTCAAGTCTCTGGCAAAGAACCTCGGTATGAGTCTGGTCGTAATCGCCGAAGTTGCGGCGGCGGCACTGCTCGTTGTGGGCGCAATCGCTCTGATGGGCAAGGGGCTGGAACAGGTTGGTATCGCTTGGGAGCCGGTCATTGCCAACGGTGGAACTGTGGCAACGGCAATCGGTGTCGGTACGGCGGTCTTGGCGGCTGTCGGTCTGGCGGCGTATGCCCTCGGCACTGGCGGTACGACCGTTGCGCTGAACATCGGCATTGGCACGGCTATCCTGCTGGAACTCGGCGTTGCCGCTGGCCTGTTCATCGTTGAGATTTGGGCAATCGGCAAGGGCTTGGACGAAATCGGACAGGCTTGGGAACCCGTGCTGAACAACGGTGAGCGAATTGCCACCGCAATCGGTGTCGGCACTGGTCTGCTGGTTGCAATCGGCGTTGTCACGGCGGCTCTCGGTGCGGCTACGGTCGCTTCTGCGGGTCTGTTGCCGTTGGCAATCGGGCTTGGTACGGCTCTGCTCGTGGAGCTGGCGGCGGCGTTCATTCTCTTTGTGGAGAGTCTGGTCGCAGTGGCAAACGAGCTGAACTACAGGCTCGACCCGCCGCTGATGGCTTTGAACGAAAAGCTCCCCGGTCTGTCCAGCAACATGAGCGATTTTGTGGACTTCATGACGGAGTTCGCAGGTCAGGTCGTTCGGTACACGGAAGTGTCTGCCATTGCGGGTCTGAGCGCAACGATTGACACGATTATCGGTTGGTTCACGCAAGACCCGATTGACAAGCTGGCAAACGATGTGGAGGACATTTCCGAGCAAACCTCCAACCTCAACACCAAGCTGGAAGTTGCCGTCCCTGAGTTGCAGACCGCCGCTACCCTGTTGCAGAACTACAAGAACCTGCTGACGCAGATTGAAAACCTCTGCAACAACAATGTGGAGCTGTCCACCGGCATGTTTGTCAACATGAAGGAGGTCGGGCAGAATCTCGTCACTGGATTCGTTGACGGTATTCAGTCTAAGTCGGGTGACTACAGCAATGCGGCGAGAACCTTGGTGGAGGGCTTCAAGACCCAGCTCAGTGCCAGCTCTGAGACCTGCAAATCCACGGTGATTGCGTGGGCTTCCAATGTGAAGAACTGGTTTACCCAAGCCGGTTACGGCGGTATCAACCGCAACACCTTCCAGAACTATGCCAAGGACATCGTGAGTGGCTTTGGCTCTGGTATCACTGGCTCCTACAACAACTGCAAGTCCAGCATGACTGCATGGGCAAGCAACACCAAGAGCTGGTTTACGGAAATCGTCTCCCGCAATGCGTTCTACAACATCGGCAAGGATGTTGTGAGCGGTTTCAATGCGGGTATCAATGACTTCTATGACACCACTGCACCGTATATGCGCAAGTGGGCAAATGCGGCGAAAAACGCATACAAGGCGGCGTTGGACTCCAATTCCCCGTCCAAGGTGTTCATGCGGATTGGCGAGGACACCGTTCTCGGCTACAACCTCGGTATTTCCAACCTCGGAAGCACCACGAAGGATGTCGTGAACACTTGGGCAAAATCCTTCACCAGCGTAAGCCCCGTCATGCGCTTCGCCGTGGACACCTCTGCTCTCAAGTACTACACCAGCGATTCCTTCTCCAAGTCGGTTTCCGCAGATGTGGTGAACAACAGGAACTTCTCTGTGACTGGCTTCAAGGAGGGCATGGAGGAGTTCTATCGAGAGTATATCGAACCCACCCTGTCTCAGATGGCAGACGATATGCGCCGACAGGCCGATAAGAACGAGCAAACCATTGTTCAAATCGGGAACCGCACTGTCACTGACGCTGTAACCACCCAGCGCAAGGCCAACGGTTATGTGTTCGTGAAGTAAGGAGGTGCGGATATGTCCTATATCGCAATCAACGGCTATGAGTTGCCCCCTCCCAAGCGAGGGGTGCGACCCATTGTGACAACGGTTGTGGACGCTGGCAGAAACGCCAACGGAGCCGTTGTCGGTCAGCGTGTGGGTCGAGACCAGTACAAGATTGACGGTCTTGAGTGGCCTTGGCTCACCGCTGAACAGTGGTCGCAGATTCTCAACGCACTCAGCAATTTCTTTGTCTATGTGACATTCGTAGACCCCGTCAGCAATTCCCGGAAGACCATCAAGATGTACCCCGGTGATAGGACGGCTGAACCCTATTGGGCAGACAGTAGCGGAAAACCGACACACTACAGGAATTGTAAGGTGAATCTGGTGGACTGCGGCGAGTAAGGAGGGATTTTATGCAGAAGGTTTCCAAGGCATATAGAGACAGCATGAAGTCCTCTCTCCGAGAGAGAGCATACATCATGCTCTCTTTCGGCCTTATTAACCAAGAAGCACAGGCAAAAGCCACGGTTGAGGATGGCGATTTTGCGTACTACGCAAACGCCAAAAATGTACTCGGCGAAAAGAGTGACGATACGGTCTATGCAACGCTTGAGGAGAACTTCACGAGAGTGGACGGCTCCATGTTCTTTCTTCCGAGGGAGAACCAGTCGGGTGCATACCTCGACACGGGCATTATCAGCGAAAAGCTCCTGACGGAAGCTATCTTCGAACTGACAATCAACCTGAACATCGTAGCGACCGATTTCAAGGGTATCACCATCAATTTCGGAGAAAACTACCCGGTTGACTTCGACATGGTGAGCAGTAGCGGACAGGTTATCGAGTTCCGGGGGAACGACCAAGCGGTGTTCTCCACTGAGGAAGTGTTGACCAACACCACGCAGGTGAAGCTCGTGTTCTACACGATGAAGAACCCCAAGAGCCGTGTTCGTATCTACTCCATCCGCTTCGGCTACGGCTTGGTCTACTACAACCAAGATGTCATGAGTTCCACCCTTGAGAGCTATGTGTCTCCCATCGGTGCGGATGTGCCGCAGATTGATTTCTCGGTACAGCTCAAGAACTACGACCACTACTTCAATGTGGACAATCCCAAGTCTGCAATCAACTTCCTCGAAACCGGGCAGGAAATGGAAATCTACTACGGCTACCAGCTCCCGGAGACCGGGGAAATCGAGTGGATTCGAGGGAACAGGCTGTTGTGTTCGGAGTGGGAGTCTGACGATTACACCGCCACAATTCGCTGTCAGGACATTTTCAGAAACATGGACTCCGAGTACTACAAGGGAATGTACAACGGCGAGGGTGTGAGCTACTACGAGCTGGCTGAGGATGTACTGAAAGACGCTGGCCTGACGGACTACTACATCGACCCTCAGCTCAAGATTCTTTTCACAAAGAACCCTATTCCGAGGGTGCAGCACAAAGAAGCACTACAGATTATCGCAAACGCTTGCCGGTGTGTTCTCACGCAAACGAGGTTCGGCACTATTCAAATCAAGTCCAATTTCGTCCCGGAAGCAAGCGCAAGCGCAAAGACCGAAGCGGTGTACTCCCATGCGGAAAACATCATGGACGATACCGTGAAGGACGAGTACGCTTCTCTGAATACGAATTACACCACGGCTGACGGGACGATGTTCTTCCTGCCCCGTGACCTCAGCGGCAAGAGCTTCAACACCGGCTTCGTTTCTGCGGAGCTTTCTGATGAAGACGGGCTGTTCACAAAGAATCCAGTGGTCACGATTGAGCAGGAAGTGGCCTGTATGTACTACGGTGCAAAGTTCGTGTTCGGCAATACGCTCCCTGCGGCGTTTACCATCCGTACTTACAACGATGGTCAGCTCGTGACCGAGTACGAGGTTGGGCAGGACGAAATCGAGCGTGTCACGATACTGCATATCGACCTTGACGATTTCGACACCATAGAAATCGAGTTCACCAAGACCGCTGACCCGTTCAACCGCATTGTGCTGAACAATTTCAGCTTCGGTGACATTACCGATTTCACCATGACCCGAACCGACATGACCTCCTCGCCGAAAGCTATCAAACAGGAGCTTATCAAAGAGGTAATCGTCCCCTGCTACAGCTACCAGAACGGTACTCAGGAGGATAGTCTTGTCGGTGAGGAAGTGGATGTCAAGGCTGGTGATGTGGAGACCTTTTTCATCGGCGAACCCTCCTACGGCTTCCGAGCCGTACTGGAAAACACCACGGGAGGTGTCACCATTGAGGATTCGGGCAACTACTACATCACCGTGCGGTTCAGCGTGACGGGCAAATACCGCTTAGAGATTTACGGTTATCGGTACAAAATCGTTGAGCGATACGCAGTCAAAGCCCTTAACAACCGTGGTAAGACCATCAAGTGGGAAAACCCGATGATGTCTGACATGGGAATGGCGAACGACCTCGCCGAGTGGCTTGGCGATTACTACGCTTCGGGTATCGAGTACGAGTACGACACGAGAGGAAACCCGGAGATTGATGTGAACGACATCGTGTATCAGGAAAACGAGTTCCATAGCAACATGAAGGTGAACATCTACCGACACACCGTCAATTTCAATCAGAGTTTTTCGGGCAAGGTAACTGCCCGAAGGGTAGGAGGTGCGAAATATGGCTTGGCAAACCCCTAAGACAGACTGGCACGGGGCTATTGATTCCGAAGGGAATTACATCGGGGACAGGTTCAATGCGAGTGACTTCAACCGTATCAAGAACAACCTCACCTATCTCCGAGACTTGGCAAGCCGTCTCTATGACGAGTTCTCCATCGTCTCTCTCGGAGAAGACCGCACTCCTGCGGACTACTTCTATGCTGACGAAATCAATCAGCTTGAGGAGAACTTGAAGACAGTGAACAACGGCTCCCTGAACCGTGATTACGGGAACCCTCCAATTTATGTTGACAACGGAAATGTAATGGATTTCCGGGAACTCAACCGATTGGAGGGAGCAATCCTCGACCTTTACGACAGACTCACCAATGAGTTTGAGGGCAGACGGATGTTCAAATGGAACTTTGGAATGAAGGGAGGAGAACTGTAATGGCTTGGGAGCTTTTACCTGTAAACTACACTGACGCTACTTGGAGCGGCCTGAAAAAGTACACTCAGGTCGATAACGATGATGGGACGGTTTCGTTCCAAGATGTGACGGTGTACAGCAACAAGGACAACTCGTTCTTTGGGGCAAAGGAAGCCAACCGCATGAACGAAGCTCTGAACACCCTCATGTCGATGGTGGAGAACGGGACTGACCTGTACACGGCTTTCCAGAACTACTTCGACACGCAGAAGGGCTTGTTCGAGGACACCGCTGACGCTACTCAGGAGGGCTTCACCTCGTATGTGGAAAATCTGGAAGCGCAGGGTGACACCATCATCGAGACCATCAAGACGGACTACCGCAACGAGATTACCGCCTTTGAGAGCCAGCAGGAACAGCTTTTCACCACTTGGTTCGAGTTCATCAAGAACCAGCTCGGTGAGGATGTGGCTGGCAATCTGCAAAACCAGATTGACGCTCTCGAAGTGAAGACGGACGGATTTGACCCCCGCAAGACCGTCTTTTCCTCTGATGGCGAGACCATCACCGAGACCTACGGCACAAAGAAAATCGAGACCACCTTCGTGTCTGCGAACAAGATTGTCCAGAAGTTGTTCGAGGGTGAGCTGTTGCAGAAAACGAAGACCATCACCTTTAGCAGTGACGGCCTGATTATCAACGAGGAGGTACAGTAATGAGTTGGGCAGAAGCAAAATGGACTGTAGACCAGATTTTGCAGAAAGTTGGGCAAGCCCCCAACAACATGCGAGAGTTCACCGCTTTCGCAAAATCCAAAAACAGTATCGGACTGAGATTTCTGGAACCCGCCGACAGCTATGACAGCGCAGGAAACCTGCTCTGCTCCGTTGGCGGCGTGATGATTCGCATGAGCGAGGAGCAGTACCCCACGAACACCAGCGAGGGTACGCTGGTTATCGACAACAAGGAGCTTGGTGAGTACGCCACCGAGGAGTATGTGGTGGACGGTCTGACCGAGGGTAAGACCTACTACTTCGCCGCTTTCCCGTACTCCACGCAGGGCGTGTTCAATCTCTCCACCAATGAGAGCAACCGGGCTTCTGCGGCTCCCGCCGATGGCGAGACGGCGAATGTCACCATCGAGATTGACGATGATAGCGCATTTACCAGCGTCACCATCACCTGCGTGGACGAGACGGACGGGCAGTATACCAAAACTGCCACCCTCACCAAGACGCAGAAGACCACTTCCTTCACGGTCGCTATCGGTCACACCTATCACATCGAGTACGGGGCGGCTGACGGGTACTCCAAGCCTGATAACACTACTTCCAAAGTGTCTGTGGCAGGTGCGGTATCGAACTACGAAGCCACCTACTACTATTTCATCGCCACCATTGATGTCACCTATCCCGCTGGCGCAACGCTGACCTGCTCCCTGAACGAAACGGTCTACACTGCCACGACCAGCACGGGTACTTATCAGTTCCAAGTCCACGAGGTCGGCACTTGGACGGTGAAAGCAGTGAGCGGAAGCGAGACCGCTTCTGAGCAGGTCGTAATCACCTCTGACGGGCAGAGTGAGGAAGTGGAGCTGTCCTTCGTGAAAATCTACGGTATCGGCAGAGACAAGAGTACTTCGTCCCCCGCTTGGGCGAGAACCGACAACGCTGTCGGCATGACTGCCACTGCTTCCGTGGGTGCAAGCGCAGGTCATAGCGATTTCGACAATGCCATGCCTTGGAAGGGCATTGTGCGTGAAACCCTCTCCACGGGTGATGTGATGGTGAAAATCCCCAAGTTCTGGTATCGCCGTTACCGCTCCGGGAATGTGGAGTATATCAAAATCGCCGACAAGCCCACTGCTGGTTTCTCCGTTCACCCGCTGTTCAATCATGCTGGCAAGGAGTGTGACCACGCCTACATCGGCGCATACAAGACCTCCTCCAACAACAAGTCCGTCAGCGGCGCAAGCCCTCAGGTGTCTCAGACGAGAGCGCAGTTCCGCTCCAATGCCAAGAGCAAGGGCGCAGGTTGGAGCCTGATTGACATTGCGGCACTCTCCGCTGTGCAAATGCTCATGCTGGTTGAGTTCGCCGACAACAATGTGCAGAGCAAAATCGGTAGAGGTTACTGTGACGGCAACAGCGGTTCTCTGAAAACCGGCTCCTGCAACAGTATTCCGAATCTCACTGGCAGACCTTCTGGCACGGACGGCAAGGTCGATGTCGTGTGGAGAGGTATCGAGGGTCTGTGGGGCAATGTGTGGGAATGGGTTGACGGTGTGAACTGGAACAACGGCTCTTACTATGTCTGCAACGACCCGTCCAAGTATGCAGACGATATCGCAAGCAATTACGCCAAACTCTCCTACACGGGTGCTACGAATTGGAGCAGTTCTTACATCACCGAGGAAGGTCTTGACTCTGGCAACAACCCTCATGTCATGCTTCCTGCGGCGGCTGGTAGCGGCAGTGAGTCCACCTATATGTGTGACGGCTGTTGGAGTAGCACTGGTTGGCGGGTGTTCCTACGCGGCGGCTCTTGGTCTACTGGCTCGATTTGCGGTCTGTTTGCGGCTGCTTTGAACTGCACTTCGTCCGATTCCAGCGCGAGCGTTGGCTCTCGCCTGCTTTATATTCCCTCCTGAGGGGGTGTGGGGGATTCCCTCCCCCACATAAGCAGGTGAAAACGCCTATGTAACGCTACAGCAACACACTAAGGCGAACAGTAATAGCGGGTGTTCCTACGCGGCGGCTATTGGTCTACTGGCTCGATTTGCGGTCTGTTTACGGCTAATTTGAACAACACTTCGTCCAATTCCAACACGAACATTGGCTCTCGCCTACTTTTGTTAAACGGTCTATCCATCAAAATACTGTCTCGCCGTACCCATTGGTAAAAAATAGTTTGGAGGGATAGGGTTAGTAGGTTCACTCTCGAAAGCCCTATAAGAAACAAAAGCACATGAAAAGGTTTGGCTTTCTCTATGAAAAGGTGGTGTCGGTCGATAACTGTCGGCTGGCTATCCTTAACGCTTCTCAGAACAAGAGGAAGCGGAAGATGGTGAAAGATGTCTGCGACAACTTGGAGGACTACGCAAAAGACCTGTCCGAACGCTTGAGTCGCATGGACTTTCTCTCGCCATACAAGACTCGTTTCATCAAGGACGGTCTGTCTGGAAAAGAACGAGAACTACAAATCCCGGCGTTCTACCCTGACCAATGCGCACACCACGCCATTATGCAAGTCCTCAAGCCTATCATTGAACGGTCTTCCTATCATTGGAGCTGTGCCAACATCCCGAAGCGTGGTATCGACCATGCTTCCAAGGGTGTGGAGAGGGCTACTGTCAGGGACAGAAAACACGCCAAGTACTGCGTGAAGATGGACATAAGCAAGTTCTACCCGTCCATTCCTCACGGCAAACTGAAAGCCCGTCTGCGGGAGAAAATCAAAGACGAAAAGTTCCTGCAAATCATCTTCAAGGTGATTGACTCCCACGAACAAGGGCTTCCCATCGGAAACTACACCTCGCCTTGGCTGGCAGAGCTGTACCTGCAACCGCTGGACAATCTTATCAAGCAGAAGCACAGAATCCAACACTATGTCCGATATGCTGACGATTTGGTACTGATTGACAGCAATAAACGAAAGCTGAGAAAAGCTCTCCATGACATCTTCGAGTTCGTGGGTGAGCTTGGCCTGTCCATCAAGCATGACTATCAGCTCTTTCGTATTCAGCAGTACTGCAAAGATAGGTCAGGCCGCAGAGGGCGAAAGATAGACTTCGTGGGACGATGTTTTGGCGTGGGCTTCACCACCATTCGCAAGCGGAGAGCATTGGCTCTCATGCGGCAAAGCAGGTTTATCCAGAAACTACAGAGAGAAAACCGACCTATCGCATACAGAATCGCTTCCGGGTTTATCTCCCGGTGCGCCTGTTTCAAGCATACAAATTCCTACGCAATGAGGAAGAAGTACTGCGAGACAGTCAACATCAAGAAGTTGAAGGAGGTTATCAGCAATGAGAGTAAGAGGAAATGTCTCTCCCAACTCGCTCACCATTGAACCGTTCGCACCCATGCCGGGGTATGTGGAAGTGCGTCTGAGGGAGAACATCAAGGACATCACCATGGTCGATGAAATGACCGAGCGTGAAGTCACCATGTTCGAGTATGACGAGTACACTTTCCATCTGGCTGGCAAAGAAGGTCTGCGAGAGGAAATCGAAGGAAACATGAGCAACTGGCTTATCACCGGCAGGACGCTTGAAATCAACGAGGGTGCAAGCATTGTGCAGGACATGAAGGAAGCTCTGGAAATTGTGGGGGTGAGCGTATGAGCATGATTGAACAGGCAAAAGCAATCCGTGACGCTATGGACTACGCAGGTGCGAGTCTGGACGAGGACACCGCCCTGATTTGCGTTGCGCTGTATCGTCCTTGGAAGGTCGGTGTGAACTACAAGGTGAACGACCGTTTCGCCTACGGCGTGAACAGCGTGGGAGACCCCCAGCTCTATCGTGTGGCACAGGCTCACACCTCTCAGGACGATTGGAGACCTGACGCTGTTCCTGCCCTGTACACACCCCTCGGTCTCAACGAGGAGGGCTACCCCATCTGGACTCAGCCCATCGGCGCACATGACGCATACAACACCGGGGACATTGTCCAGTACAAGGACAAGCTCTACAGGTCGTTGATTGACGGCAATGTGTGGTCTCCCGAAGCCTACCCGCAGGGGTGGGAGGAATACACCCCTACTAAGTAATTTCAGCGAAGGAGAAGCCCGATGGACGAGTTTTTGAAGGTTTTTGGCGATATTACGATTTCCACGGTTGCGGTAGTCATTGTCGCACTGGTATTCCTCTGGAAGTTGTACACCATCGTCAAAAACCACCTGATTGAGAAGTATAAGCAGGAAGAAGAAAAAGAGAAAAAGGTGCAGGAGGTAATCGAACAGGCAAGCAATTATCCGAAGTGGCATGAGCAGAGTGTCAAAATCCAGAAGCAGTTTTCGGAGACCATTGCCGCCATTCAAACGGCTCAACTCAACAATCTGGAAAGCCTGAACCGTTTGGCGAAGATGATTGCCGAGAACGAAGCTACTACATGCCGGTATAGGATTTTACGCTTCAACGATGAAATCCTGCACGAGCAAAAACATACGAAAGAGCATTTCGACCAGATTCTCGATGATGTCACTCGGTACGAGAAGTTCTGCGCCGAACATCCTGAGTACGAGAACAACAAGGCTGTTCTGGCTATCGAGAACATCAAGAGAGTCTATCAGAACTGCTCCAACGAAAACACTTTCTTGTAAGGAGGATTGATAGCATGGCTTACACAAACAGCCCACTCGTGACCTACACCAAGCTCACCTCGAACCATTCCGGGCAGAGAAAGCACATCATTGACACCATCACCATTCACTGCATTGTCGGACAGTGGACGGCAAAGCAGGGGTGCGATTACTTTGCCAACACGGACAGGCAGTGTTCGGCAAACTATGTCGTGGGTAAAGACGGTTCTATCGGCCTGTCCGTTGAGGAAAAGAACCGCTCTTGGTGTTCTGGTGGCACTGACAAGTACGGGAACCCTATCCGGGTAAACGGTATCTCTGGCGCAGACAATGACCACCGGGCAATCACAATCGAGGTGGCGAGTGACACCACCCACCCCTATGCCGTGACAGACCAAGCGTACAATGCTCTGGTCAGGCTGGTTGCAGACATCTGCAAGCGCAACGGCATTAAGAAGCTCCTCTGGAAAGGGGACAAGTCCCTTGTGGGGAAAGTCAGTGAGCAGAACATGACTGTACACCGCTGGTTCGCACAGAAAGCGTGTCCCGGCGATTATCTGTACAACAGACATGCTCAGATTGCCGTAGAGGTCAACAAACTTCTCGGAAATGCTTCCGACACACCCGCACCGCCGAAGCCCCCTGCTCAGAAAACCCTCTACAGGGTGCGTAAGAGCTGGTCTGACACAAAGAGTCAGCTCGGTGCTTTCTCCGTTCTGGCAAACGCCAAGTCTCTGGTGGACAAGAACCCCGGCTACAAGGTCTTTGACGAGAGCGGCAAGGTAGTGTACGAGAAGGGCGGTACTTCCACCGCTTCTGTTCCCTATATCGTGCGTGTGACCGCCACCGACCTGTATATCCGCAGGGGTGCTGGCACGAACTACGGCACGAACGGCTTCATCAAGCCGGGTGTCTACACCATCGTTGAGGAGCAGGACGGTCAGGGTGCTACCAAGTGGGGCAAGCTGAAATCCGGGGCTGGTTGGATTTCGCTTGACTTCGTCCAGAAGCTCTAATGCCACGGCGCAGACGGAAGAAGCAGAAACCCGTTTGGGAGTTCTCCAAGAGAATTGTGGTGGCAGTGTTCGTTATCAACATCGTGGTGATTGCGTTCGCTCTCGTCATGATGTGGCGAACCTGCGACCTCTCTCCGATGGCATATCTCATTCCAGCCGTTGCCGCAGAGACCGCAACGGGGACTGGCTTCTACTACACAAAAGCAAAGGTCGAGAATCGCATTAAGCTGATGAAACAGTACAATGTCGAACCGACTGAGCAATCTTTCAATGAACAAGGAGGATTTTAACCATGATTGACCTTACTCCCATCATCACCGCAGTTCTGACCCTGATTATCTCCCTGATTTCCGCTTTCTTGATTCCCTATATCAAGGCGAAAACCACGGACGAGCAGTTCAAGACCATCAAGCTGTGGGTGCAGGTTGCCGTGCAAGCGGCAGAAATGCTCTATGTGGGCAGTGGCAGAGGTGAGGAAAAGAAGAAATATGTGCTGGATTTCCTCAACAGCAAGGGCTTCACCCTGAACACCGAGGAGATTGACAACCTCATTGAGTCCGCTGTCTTGGAGCTGAAACAGGCCGAGCAGAAGTAGTAAAAGTAGTTCAAAATCGGTTTTTGCGTAAACTTTCTCTATATATGCGCATACTAAGCAAAAGTTACACGCAAAAACCCAAGAACAACTACTTTAACTACTTCGCCAAGAACAAGAACAATAACTTCACACAACAAGAGGAGGTAGGCACAATCAGCCTACCTCCTCTATGTTCATAACAAATCCGAAGCAATGTTTGACGAAAAACAAGGTGTTCGGATTTGCACTGTTTGGTGGAGGCGAGGGGAGTCGAACCCCTGTCCGAAAGCGCTTTAACAGGACTTTCTCCGGGCGCAGTTACGATTTAGACATTCCCTCCTCGACGCGGCACGCAACAGACGCGGCGATTCAGTAGAGTCATGATGCGTGGGCGGGGCAACTCTTACCCGCCTCACGGACGCCACCTAAACGACGCCTTCCCCGGCCGGTGGCCGCTCCGGTTCAGACGGTCACTGCGTTAAGCAGCGACGGCAACAGTATTCGTGTTGTCAGTTAATTTTAATTTGCCCGTTGTATGGTGGTCAGGCGCCACCGCCCGCTTATCCGGTCTCCACACCCCCGTCGAAACCAGTACGCCCCCGTATAGCCCGCCCGAGATCGGGCGGGAGAGGGAACTGGGAAGGGAAACCGTTCGTTTCCGATTTACCGCTCCGGCAGCTTCTCCGGCTCGGGATAGTCAACACCCTTGGTGTCCACGCGCACCTTGGCCATGCGCTGATCCTTCTTGGGCTTGTTGGTCATCATGTTGCGGGGCGTGGAAGCGATGGCATCCACCACGTCCATCCCCTCGATGACCATGCCGAAGGCGGCGTATTCACCATCCAGATGGGGCGCATCCTTATGCATGATGAAGAACTGGCTGCCAGCGCTGTCGGGGATCATGGTACGGGCCATGCTCAGCACGCCGCGGGTGTGCCGCAGGTCGTTGTTGAATCCGTTGGACTTGAACTCGCCCTTGATGCAGTAGCCGGGGCCGCCGGTGCCGTTGCCCAGCGGGCAGCCGCCCTGGATCATGAAGCCGTAGATGCAGCGGTGGAAGATCAGGCCGTCATAGTAGCCGCTGTTGGCCAGAGAGATGAAGTTATACACGCTCTGGGGCGCGATATTGGGGTACAGCTCCGCCTTGATGACGCCGCCGTCCTCCATTTCGATGGTGACAATGGGGTTATTTTCCATAGGATGCTCCTCCTTTGTATCATTAGTAGCGTTCCCGGCGGGCGCGATCCATTTCACGCTTGGCGTCCCGCTCGGCGATCGCCTGCCGTTTATCGTAGTTCTTCTTGCCCTTGCAGACGCCCAGCTCCACCTTTACAAGACCGTTCTTGAAGTAGACGCTGAGGGGGATCAGGGCGTAACCGTCCAGCTTTTGGGCCTCGTGAAGCTTGCGAATCTCCCGCTTGTGCATCAGAAGGCGCTTGGGCCGGTCGGGGTCGCGGTTGAAGATGTTGCCCTTGTCGTAGGGCGAGATGTGCATGTTGTACACCATCAGCTCGCCCTCTTTCGTCACGGCGCAATAGCTGTCCTTCAGGTTCAGCTGTCCGCCCCGGATGGACTTGACCTCGGTGCCTGCCAACTCGATACCGGCCTCGTACCGCTCCTCCACGAAGTAATCGTGAAAGGCCTTTCGATTCTGCGCCGCCGTCTTGACGCCGCCGCTTTTCGCCATGGCAAGTCCCTCCTTTCGCTGGGCTGGATACACATTGTAGCACATTTTTTCGCCAGATGCAAGGGGAAAGCCATCGAACGGCGGGGTTACAGCGTGTCGAATTCCTCCCGCGTCAGCAGCAGGTTCAGCGCGTCCAGCAGGCCTGTGGTGGTGAGATGCTCCGGCAATTGCAGCGTTTGCAGCACCGCCGCCCGCTTTGCCGCGCTGTTGGGGCCCATGAGCCCCTTATCCATCAGGTCGGCGCGGGTGATACCGGCGCTGGGCAGCCTGCTCTCCTCCCCCTCGAAGGTGGCACCGCAGCGGCGCAGCGCCTCCAGCAGCACGGCGGGAGACATGCCCTCCACGCCCAGCTTGCCCTCCTTGCCGCCCTTTTTCTTGCGGCGCTCCTTGCCCGGCACGTCGGGGACATAGGCCTGCTTCACCCGCTCCGGCGGCAGAGCCCCCTTCAGGTGATTGCGGATGACAAAGCCCGCACCGTCCGGGTCGGTCAGCAATATTACGCCCCGCTGTTCCGCCAGACGGCGGAAATAGGACAGCTTCTCCTTGTCGTGGAACACGCCGAAGCCCTCGGTGGTCAGGATCACGGCGTCCACCACCTGAGACAAGGCGTTTTTGTCATAGCGGCCCTCCACGATGATGACCTCACGGATGCGGGGCTTCACCGGACACCTGCCAATTCCATCAGGAACAGCTTCAGCTCCGCCTCGCTGTCCATGCCCCGCTCGCTTTTCATGCGGCGATCCAGCCGCTGGCAGCGGATGACGGCGCTACTGCACCAGTCGTGATCCACCTTTTTCGCCGCCTGCAGCAGCAGCTTGGCGGGATAGTCGCTGCTCATGCTCCACAGCTGCTTCAGCCAGAAGCGGTCCTTGCCGGTATCCAGCGCCATGCGGGCGGTGTACAGCTTCCGCAGCTCCTTGCCCAGCGCCGCCAGAATGGCGATGGGCTCCGTCTGCATTCGCAGCAGGTCGGCCAGCACACGGGCGGCGTCGTCATATTTCCCCGCCGTGACGCAGTTGGTCATGTCAAACACTCGGGCGTCCAGCACCGGGTCGGCCACAGCGTTGATATCGTCGATGGTGATACGCTCCTGCTTAGCGTAGGCGGCGATCTTCTCGATCTCCGGCACCAGATCCGTCATCAGTGTGCCGCAGGTAAACAGCAGGTGGTCGGCGGCGGAGGAATCGATATCATGCCCCAGCGCCGTAAACCGGCGGCGCAGCCAGTTCACCAACTGGGCGCGCTCCTGCTGGGCAAACTCCACGGCGCAGACATGCTTGTCCAGCGCGGCGCACAGCTTCTTCATCTTGCCGTCCCGCTTGTAGTCCAGCGTGTCATAGATGAAGATCAGCGTACAGTACTCCGGAAAGTCCTCCAGCAGTGCGATCAGGGCGTTCCGCTGGCTCTCGTCCAGCTTGAAGAGATCCATGTCCTCCACCGTGACCAGCGTGTGCTGGGCCATCATGGGCATGGCCTCCACTACCTCGGACAGCACCTGCACCGTCAGGCCCTTGCCGCTGAGGTGATGGTCGTTGAACTCCTCGAACCCCGCCGGGATCAGCAGCTGCCGCACCTGCTGCAAATACCGGGCCCGGAGATACGTCTCCTCGCCGTAAAAGATATAGACATTCTGCATCTGCTCCGCCTTCAGGTCGGCCTTCAGACGGGTAAAGCCCTTATGTTCCGCCATGTTCGTCTCCTCCATGAATGGTGATGGTGCCCTCCCGGTCGGTGCGGCGCACGAGAGCGCCCGCTTCCTCCAAGCGCTCCAGCGTTTCCGGCGCGGGATGGCCGTAGCTGTTGCGGCCCACGCTGATGACGGCGATCTCCGGCCGCGTGGCCGCCAGGAACTCCCGGCAGGAGCTGTATTTGGAGCCGTGATGGCCCACCACCAGCACCTCGATATCCGGGATGGGATATTTTTCGAGCAGCGCCCGCTCGGTGGTATCCTTCATATCGCCGGTGATGAGCACGTCAAAGTCGTGGGCGCTGCCCAGCACGGACAGACCCTGCTCGTTCATGTCACCCTCGCCTACCGGCGGGTACAGCGTCACCACCATGTCGCCCGCTGCCGCCAGCGTGGTGCGGCGCACCCACTCCACCTGAATATCATACTGCTCCGCCGCTTCCAGCAGACGCTCCCGGACACCGTACTCATCCTCCATGTCCGGCAGGTACAGGGTATCCACCGGTATCCGGGACAGCAGCGTATACAGGCCGTTGGTATGGTCGGCGTGGAAATGGGTGACGGCTACCGCCTTCAGCCGGTGGATTCCCATAGCGGACAGCTGATCCGCCGCCACGGCGCCCGCGTCGATATAGCTGTTGGAGCTGCCGCAGTCCACCAGAATGGCCTGTCCCTCGGAATAGAGGGCTACGCTCTCCCCCTGTCCCACGTCCAGCACCGCCACATTCATGTTGCCCGCACGGTAGACCAGCGTGTTGCTCCAGATGGCCAGCGCCAGCGTCAGCACCGTTGCCAGCAGGGCGATAAGATACTTCCGCTTGCGCCATTTCTTCACCGCGGCGCACAGGCCGAAGCCCAGATATGCCCCCACCATCCACAGCCGCAGATAGTGGTTATCGAAATAGACGGCGTGATACCGCCATCGGGTCAAGGCCCACGCGATCCACAGCACCGCATGGATCAGACCATAGGCCGCCCAACCCAGCACTCTGGCCGCCGGAAGCCACACGAAGCCCGCCAGCACCGTGACGAAGGACGCCATGAAGCCGTACCCCGCCACAGGCACCGCCAGCAGGTTGGCCAGCGGCGACACCAGCGACAGCGTATTGAAATAGTAGGCCACCAGCGGTACGGTGCAGATGGTGGCGCTGAGCGATACCGCCAGATTGGCGCCGGCAAAGGCCAGCACACGCCGCACATGCTTATTCTTCCCCTGATACCAGTCGAAAAACAGGCGGTACAGCCGTCCGGACAGGATCACAATGCCGAAGGTGGCCGCAAAGCTCAGCTGGAAGCTGATGGACGCGGCGGCAAAGGGATTGCCCAGCAAAATCACCAGCAGCGCCATGCCCAGACTGGTAAAGGAGTCGCTGTCCCGGCGGAACAGGGGCGCCAGCAGCAGTGCGATCTGCATGATGCAGGCACGAACCACCGAGGGCGACAACCCCACCATATTCATATAGAACAGCAGCACGCAGATGGTAACACCGCAGAACAGCCGCCGCCGTGACCGGGGCAGCAGCAGAGCCAGCAGCGTCACCAGAAAGGCACAGTGAAGGCCCGACACCGCGAACAGGTGCGCCAGACCCGCACCCCGCATGACGAGGTAATCCTCGTCGGCAATGTCATATTTGCTGCCGGTCAGCTCGGCAGAGATGATGCCCGCTGTCCGGGGATCGTCCCAGATGGCCCGAATCTTCTCCTGAAAGGCAAGTCCCGCCCGTTGCGGCAGCCACCGCAGGCTGTTGGAGGAACCGGCGGTCACGTCCAGCTCCCCTCTGGCGTACAGCAGGGCGTAAATACCCTTGGAGGTAAAGGTGGTCAGCCGGGTATCCGCCACCTGCGCGGCGTCGTTCCACCGGGCCGTACCGGACACGGTATCGCCCGGCTCCAGCGTCAGCAGCGTTTCATCACCGTACAGCACCGCTTTGGCAAAGGGATGGCCGTCCAGCCGGATCGTCACCCGCGCGCCGTAGTCCGTTTCCCACGCTTCGCCGCAGACCACGCCGGAGAAGGGCAGCTCCTGTCCGCACTTGTCCAGCACCGGCTGCTGTACCCAATGCTGATAGCCGGTGAAATACAGCAGCGACGCCGCCAGCGACGCGCAGATCAGCGCACGGCGGCCTTTGTCTCCCAAACGCTTACGCAGGAAGAACGCCGCAACCGCCAGTGCCAGCAGCACCGCCGCGGCAGGAAGCCACCAGCCGCCCTTCGGCTCCAGTGCCGCCGCCAGCGTACCCACCGCGAAGGAGAACGCCAGGATCGCCAATGTCCGCATGAATGCTCTCACCTCTCCGCCAGCAAAGTTCCTTTATTATAGCAAATCTTCCGTCCGAGGGCAATACTCACCACAGGACGGAATATTGACAATATCCCCCGCAGACACTATACTGTTGCTATCTCAACAACAGGAGGTTCCCCGTATGGAAAACAAGCTGCTGGGCAGCAAACTCTTTCTCTACGTGACCGAATTCTTCGCCGGTGTGTCCGTCATGGCGGTGGAGCTGGGCGCCAGCCGGTTGATGGCCCCGTATTTCAGTTCCTCCCAGATCGTGTGGACGGTCATCATCGGCGTTATCATGATCGCCATGGCCATCGGCAACCTGTGGGGCGGCAAGCTGGCGGACAAGACCAATTCGCCGGACAAGCTCTATGGCCGTATTCTGATCGCCGCCATCTGGATCGCCCTGATCCCCTTTGTGGGGCGGTGGCTGATTGCGGGCGTCAGTCTGCTGCTGGCCATGTTCGTGACGAAAAACTTCCTCGTCTGGGCGGCGCTGGCGGCGTGTCTGGTGATCTTCGCCTTCCCCTGCGTGCTGCTGGGCACGGTGACGCCGTCGCTGACCAAGTTCACGGTGGACAATCTGGACGACACCGGCAAGACTGTGGGCAAGCTGAACGCCCTGAACACCATCGGCAGCATCATCGGCACCTTTGTGCCGACCTTCATCACCATTCCCGCCGTGGGCACGGCGGCCACGTTCCTGATCTTCGCCGGGGTACTGGCGGCTATCGGCATCGTGTACTTTGCCTTCGCCCGGAAGAAAATGCTTAAGGGCATCGTGGCGGCGGTGGTCATCGTGGGGCTGTGCTTCACCTTACCCACCTACAGCTTCGCCTTCTGGGAGAATGATATCGCGCTGGAGGACGAATCCATCTACAACTATTTGCAGGTGAAGGACAGCGACCGGCAGACCACCCTGTCCACCAACGTGCTGTTCGGCGTGCAGTCCATCCAGCGGAAGGACACGGAGCTGACGGGAATGTACTACGACTACGCGCTGGCGGCGCCCTGCATGGCGGGCATGAACGGCAGCGACAACGACAGCCGCGCCGTCATGATCCTGGGCATGGGCTCCGGCACCTACGCTAGCTATTGCGTGCGGTACTTTCCCGGTGTGACGGTGCAGGGCGCGGAGATCGACAAAAAGATTGCCGATATCGCCACGGAGTATTTCGGCCTGCCGGACAGCGTGGAGGTGGCGGTGGAGGACGGCCGGGCGTACCTGACCGCCTCGGAGAAGCAGTTTGACGTGATCATGGTGGACGCCTATCAGGACATCACCATTCCCTTTCAGCTGTCCAGCGTGGAGTTTTTCACCGAGGTACAGCGGCATCTGAAACCCGGCGGCGTCATGGTGGTGAACCTGAACATGACCTCCGCGCAGGACGGCTCCATCAACCAGTACCTGTGCGACACCATGTCCAGCGTGTTCGCCCACACCTACACCGTCAACGTGCCCGCCAACACCAATACGGTGGTATTCTGCTCCGATTCCGATGACCTGCGGCAGACCTTTGACGAAAACCGCGTTCTTCTGCAAAACATCAGCTACGCCGCCATGATGGAAACGGTAGCGCGGGATCTGCGGGACTACACCGGCGGGGATCATATCCTGACGGATGACAAGGCCCCGGTGGAGCTGCTGGGCATGCGGGTGCTGGACGAGCTGATCGACGGCCAGCTGAGCTACTATAAAGAGCAGTTCTCCATGGAGGAGATCATCAATATGGTGACATAAGAAAAAGACGGCGCACGCCGTCTTTTTCTTATGTTCACAGCTATTTCAGCCAGCCGCCGAAGAAGAATTCCCGCAGCTGCTTGTAAAGCACCGTACCCGCAAGGCCCAGGAGCAGCAAGAACCACGTCAGAAAAACCAGCCAGCCTACGTCATAGGTTTCGGTCAGATTCCGCATGCCGGTCAGTTCTCCTACTCGATCCGACCCATTATATACGACAGTGGGCGGCAGGGTCGAGGCCCAGATACGCAGGGCGATCTTCCCCAGAATGGCGAGGATCATCGTGAACAGCCACACGATGCGCATGATCGGCCACTTGCTCTCCGCCGATGGAGCAGCCGTCGGCGCGGCCTGCGCTGTGGTCTCTCCATTCTCCAGCAGCAGGTAGTCGGTGCTGACGCCGAACAGGCGGCTGAGGGCCACCACGTTCTCCGTGTCCGGCACGGACGCGCCCGTCTCCCTTAATTAAAGATATTGTTGGGTAAAAAAGAAAGGTCAGTCGATTTTGCCGATGAAGCGGTAGTAGATTTCTACTTCCTGCTCACGGCTTCCGTCCT
>ERZ780157.504-NODE-504-length-51391-cov-7.103008_pt1 | contig 51391 bp, 47 predicted proteins | sample MGYA00511169_ERZ780157 | MGnify/ENA primary metagenome ERZ780157 (study PRJEB29588, sample SAMEA1965149) | human gut metagenome | biome: human gut; feature: human-associated habitat; material: faeces | place: Denmark | collected 2008/2010 ...
CCCTTGACGCTTTGATCCACCTTTGGAAAAGTTCTTTTGGGTGAGGGGGTGCAGGGGGAGAGGGGCTTTTCTTGAAAGAAAAGTCCCTCTCCCCCTGCAAAAAATCCCCTTATTCTCCCATCCCGGAGACGTTGCGCATGGCTGTGCCGACCTGGTAGAGGACCTTGCCTGTGCGCTTGACGGCGCGTGCGGTGCGCATCTCCTTGGAATTCCAGAGAGCGGCCGCGGTCACACCGATTGCGGCAGCGCCGCCAACGGCACCGAGCGTGATCAGCATGGTCTTTTTGGTCTTGTCCGACATTCCCTTCATCAAATCCATATGCATATTCATGTTACATTCCTCCCAAAAATCTGCCGCACGCGGAAACGGCAAGCGAAACTGCCGCCCCGCGCGCTTGCTTTGGTAGCCTAAATGGACTTGAATCAATCAGCCTCACGGCGATCAATTTCCTCGTCTTTTGCCGTCGCTCACCTTAAAAAGTCGACACTTTCCTGCAGCTCGTGCCGTCCAAATCCATCGAGCATTGATTCGACGGGAGGTGCGGGTAGTTTCTATCGAGCGGATATTCGGAATAGACAAGGAAAAAACGCGAAGCAATATAAGATATTGCAAGTGTTTTTGACGCAGTATATTCCAATAGACGCCGACAGAAACCTGATTGGTTCAAGTCCATTTAGGCTAACTTTAGTATAGGAAAGAAAAGAAAAACTATGCAGCGCGGCAAACGGCAATTTTTGCATGCGTGCGAACGCAAGAGGTCAGGGCGTCGACGGATGTGTTTTTTGAAAGCGGTCGAGCAGAAAGGAGACCGCCAAGAGCGCCTTTTGATGCAAGCGATAGCCCGTGCGACGCGAAATGTCGAGTAGGTCGGAGGCGCGGTCGATGCTCTCACCGCAAATGTAATGATAATAAAGGAGGGCTTTTTCGCGTCCGTTTTTCATCGAGTCGATCAGCGACTTGATCTGAAACATCCGCGCACGCCAGAAAACCTCGTCGCATGCCAACAGATCGTCGCAATCGCAAACCTCCTCAAAGCCCTGCGAGCGCCGACGCTCGTAGCGCCTCAGATGCAGCATGTCCACGCACATCTGATAGCCGCACAAAAAATTCCGCGCGCGGTTGATCCGCTCCTCATCCGAAATCGGTGCAGGGGGCGTTTTTTTCGTTTCAATTTCCATAAATTCTCCCCCTTATCTTCGCATTTCCGACATATTCAAATCCCATTTGCTCAAACCATCTTCGCTTGGGTATTTCGCAAATGCGGATGAGTGTTTCGGCATCGGAAAAGTCAAGGCATCCCGTGCAATATACCATGCCGTGGATGCGATAGTAGCCCTCCTCAAGCACAAGCGGATCTCCGCACATCGCGCAATGCTCCACCCCTTTTTTCGGTTCTTTTGGCTCGTTTCGATACATTTTTCCTCCGTTTTGATTGTCTTTGACAGTCTCCAGCATAGCTTTTTTCAGGTCCTCTTGATAAAAATGAAAAAAACTATTGACATTTCTCCGCAAATTCGGTATAATGTTTCTGTAGGTATATTATAACGGATTTCCGTAGTATTGTCAAGTATTATTTCGGTTTTCCGCAACATTCGTAAATTTTGCACAAAGAGCCCACTCAACAGTTGTGGGATTTGTAGAAAGGGCTGCAAGGATGGAATACGCGGTTTTTGAAAATCTGCTCAAGGCGCACGGCGTAACGGTTTATCAAGTCACCAAGGCAACCGGCATTTCGCACTCCACCTTTACCGACTGGAAAAACGGACGCTCCACCCCAAAGGCAGACAAGCTGGCACGAATCGCCGCCTTCTTTTCGGTAAGTTTGGACGAGCTGCTCGGCACGGCAGAGGGGAGGCGGAGCTCCGAGCAAACCTGGCGCAGCTTCCGCGCGAGCAAAATGGTGCCCGTGATCGGCGTGATTCGCGCAGGCGCTCCGATCGTGACCGACGAGACCCTGCTCGGGCGCGAGTTTGCCGACGTGAATGACACCGAGGACTATTTTTATCTGCAGGTCTGCGGCGACAGCATGAAAAACTGCGGAATTGTGGAGGGCACCTTTGTACTCTTTCATAAGCAGCAATACGCCGAGAACGGTGACATCGTGGCGTGCCTCGTTGACGATGACAGCGCCACCGTCAAGCGCTTCCGCCGCGAGCACCGCCGCATTTTGCTGATTCCCGAAAACGATGACTATCCCCCGATTGAGCTCTCCCCCGAGGATTTTGAGATCGGTCGCGCACGCATCCTCGGCGTTGCCGTGGAAGCAAAAACCAAATTCTGACCGAAGGGAGAAAAAACGAAATGATCGCAATCAGTGTCAACGATCTTTCGCTTTCCTTTGGCACCACAACCATTCTCGACAAGGTATCCTTCTCGCTTGAGGAGAACGATAAGCTCGGAATCATTGGTGTCAACGGATGCGGAAAATCAACGCTTTTTCGTCTGATCACGGGCGAGCAGGAGCCAACCGACGGTGGCGTGTATCTCTCGCGCGGCAAAACGGTGGGAATTCTCACGCAGGACGGCGCGTTTGACTGTGCCGACGGCACGCAGACCGTGATGGAGCGCATGTATCAGGCGTTCCCCCATCTGCTTCGCGCGGAGCGTAGGCTTGCCGAGCTGGAGCCGCTGCTTGGCAGGGGCGATGCGAGCGTGATCCGTGAATACACCGACCTGCATGAAAAATTCGTTGCAGAGGGTGGGTTGGAATTCCGAGGCCGCGCGGCGTCGATCCTGCAAAAGCTGGGCTTTGACCGTGCCGCAACCGAGCAAACGGTCAACACGCTCAGCGGAGGTCAGCGCACGCGTCTGGCGCTTGCAATCGAGCTCTCGCGTGAGCCCGATATTCTGATGCTCGACGAGCCCACCAACCACCTCGACATCGCCACGCTGGCATGGCTCGAGAGCTTTCTCGTCGCCTACCCCAAATGCGTGATGGTCATCTCGCATGACCGTTATTTTCTCGACCGCGTCACCAACAAAACCCTCGCCATCGAGCATCATCGCGCCAAGCTCTACAACGGCGGCTACACGAAAAGCATGGAGCAGCGCGAGACCGATCGCGAGATCGCCGAGCGCCATTGGCGCAATCAACAAAAGGAGATCGCACGACAGGAGGCTTATATCGCGCAGCAGAGAGCATGGAACCGCGAGCGCAACATCATTGCCGCCGAGAGCCGACAGAAGCTGCTTGACAAAATGGAAAAGCTCGAGCGCCCCGAGGCGGCTCCGCGCGCCATTCGCATGCAGTTCAACGAGGCACTTGCGTCGGGCAATGACGTGCTTGAGGTGCGCGAACTTGCGATGGAATACCCCGCACGCCGCCTTTTTTCGAACCTCTCCTTTCTCATCAAGCGCGGTGAACGCGCCTTTGTGATCGGTCCCAACGGATGCGGAAAATCAACGCTCATCAAGCTCATTCTCGGTCAGCTGCCCCCAACGGGTGGCGTGATCACGGCGGGATACAACGTGGAGATCGGATACTACGATCAGGAAAACCAGAACCTCACGCCTGAGAACACCGTGCTCGACGAGCTCTGGAACGCCTACCCCACAAAAACCGAGACCGAAATCCGCAACACACTCGGGCTGTTTCGCTTTACGGGTGAGAGCGTGTTCAAAACCGTTTCGGTTCTCAGCGGCGGGGAACGCGCAAGACTGACGCTTGCCAAGCTCATTCTCTCGCGCATGAATCTGCTCGTGCTCGACGAGCCCACCAACCACCTTGACATCGACTCGCGTGAGGCACTCGAGCACGCGCTCTCGCAGTTTGACGGCACGATCATCACGGTCTCGCATGACCGCTACCTGATCGACAAGCTGGCAACGCGTATTCTTGAGCTGAAGCCCGGCGAGGCGTTTGCGGGCGATCTGCTCGACTATCGCGTGGATCACGAGGGTCGCGGATATACTGAATTCGGAGAATACAAGGCGGCACGCATTGCCGAACGTGAGGCAGCGTCGGTCACAACCGCTCCCACCGCAACCGCCTCAACGGGCGGTGCGAAGGAGCAATATCTGAAGAACAAGCAGGCAGCCGCCGAGGAGCGCAAGCGTAAGGCACGCATGGAACGCCTGAAGCGTGAGTGCGAGGAGCTGGAGGCAGAGCTCGAGCAGATCGAGGCAGAGCTTTTTGGCTCGGCTGCCGCCGACTACGTTCGCGCCGCAGAGCTCGACGCACGCAAAAGCGAGGTCGAGGAGCGCCTGATGGAGATTTACGAGGCGCTGGAGGAATAATTTTCAGAACCGAGAACCGGTCCTGTTTGCGCAAGCTGTTATTCGATGTGTCTTTCGTCTACAAGTCTGCGGGGGTGTGCTCAAATGAGCACACCCCCGATCGGTTATTTCGTTGCCCGATGACTGAATTTTTGCTTGGTCGACTGCAGCTTTTGCTCCTCAGCACATTCGGTTGGGTACCAGCCGCGCGTGCTCATCTCGGAGAAAATCTCGTCGGCAATGGCATACTCGTCCTCGTGAATCGACGAGAGGCAGCTCTTAATCGCCCCCGTTGCCGATTCGAGGCGGTAGGTGTTATATGCCCCCGCAAGATATTTCTCGGTGGAGAGCAGGTCGGTCATTCGTTGCTTGTCATCCATCGCCGTGCAGGCCTTCATTTCCATCGTTTCCATTGCTCCGCCCCCCTTATTTGAGATTCAGATAAAGCTCGTCAAAATGTCTTTGGTGACGCTGCACCATCTGCTCATATTGATTTTTCAATACGTGATCGCCCGTTTGCGAGGCGTATACCTGATATTTTGCGATCAAATTTTCTTCAACCGAGAGCAGGTCCGAGATTGCGGACAGCTCCTTTGCTGTGATCTGTGCCATGCTTTTTCTCCTTTTTTGCGGTGGACTCAACGCAGAAAATTCGCGCGCATCTCCTCCACCAATTTTTCCTCGTATTCACACACGTCGCGTGCAAGCTTGAGCGATGCCTCGGACGCGCTCGTGTTCTCTGCCTCGCGCAGGACGCGAAGCATATCATTAACGCCCATCGTTGCGCCCTCCACCAGCATCTCTGCAAGATGCGTTGCGGTGGAATCGCGCATGGTGTTCATCATTGCACCCCATTTCGCGCCCATACGCGTCATCATCCCCTCCTGCTCGGGCTTGATGCCCTCCTCACCAAGCAGCTTTGCGGCGCGTGATGCAAATGCGTCGAAAACGCTGAGCTGGGTGGTCATTTCGCTCTTGAGCTGCTCGTTTTTCACCTTTGGCATCAGATTGAGGATCGAATCGCTTGCCATGCGGACGTTTTTATAGACCGACGTGAGCACCTCGGCGGTTTTTTGATTGATCGTTGCCGTTTCGGTCACGGTGTCACCTCCTTTCCAAAAATCACGGATCAAATAGAAAAGCCACGGCTTTAGTATGTGCCGTGGCTTTTCGTTCTATTCTGTTTTGCGCGTGCATCTCTCTGCCGCAACCGACAAAAAACGCCATTTTTTATTTTTGCAATTTTTCAGTTTTTTAATTTTTGACGGCGAACGTCGGTTCCAAAAAACGGGATGAGCAGATATTCGCAGAGCAAGCGGCTCGTGATGCGGTCACTGTAAACACGGCGCAGCTCCTCGGCAGTGAGATTTGTGCTGATCAAGGTGGGCAGACCGAGATTGAGGCGCGTGTTGATCACGTGATAGAGGCAGGAGAGTGTGAACTGGTTGACCACCTCGGTGCCGAGATCGTCGATAATGAGCAGGTCACATTCGGTGTAGCGCGCGGTGTCGTCAACCTCGCTCTGTGCCAAGCCGTTTCCGAAGCGGCGAAATTCAAAATCCGAGATCATACCAACCGCACTGTTGTAGAACACGTCGTATCCGCGCCCGATCACGGTACGTGCAACGGCGGTGGAAAGGTGGGTTTTTCCAAGACCCGTACCGCCCAAAAAGAGCAGACTGCGCGGTGCGGGTGTATCGCCTGAAAGCTTAAACTGCTCGGCATACTGCACCACGGTTTCAAAATTGTGCTGCATGACGCGGTATTCCTCTGCGCTGCGGCGGTAATAATCAAGCGAGAAATTCTCAAACGATTGCTTCGTCATCAGCCCCGAAAGACCCGAGGACGCCATGCCCGCCTCGATCAGGCGGTTGCGCATGCAGGCACACATGCGGATTCCAACGTAGCCCGTATCGTGGCATTTGGTGCAATCGTACTGCGGATCGGTGTAGCCTGCGGGGTAGCCGTGCTGACGCAAAAGCATCGCACGCTCCGCCTGAATTGCCTCGTTCTCGGCACGCATTGCCTCAACGTCGCGCTTGGTGTCGCCATTTGTGATGGCACTCTGCATGATGCGCAAACCAAAGGAGGAAAGCCTGCGGTCGAGCTCATCGAGACGCGGAATGGCTGCGTAAAGCTCGCGACGTCTGGCATCTGCCTCCTCCTCGGCGCGGCGACGCTTGCCCTCGTATTCCTCGCGGATGCGCCTGAAATTTTCTTTGTTATATCCCATAAACGCTTCTCTCGTCTCGGTCACAGCCACACAAGCCGCCTTCGAGACTGCCTTTCTCAAAATTTATGTAGGGTCAACCGTGCCGCAACGTTCAGGACTCTCCGTCCTGCACGCCGGTCTCGCGGAAGCTGCGTGCCAGCGCCGCACGGAACAGATCATCGGTGTCAAAGCTGTTGCCGAGCGCGGTGGGATCGCCCGATTTCTGCTCCTTTTTCGCCTGCTCTGCACGCTCAATGTCGGCAAGCGTGGCGTGCCCCTCCTCGTGCCAGCGCTGCAGAATGCTGTGCGCATAGGGGATAGAGGGCTTGGAGGTTGCGTGAATGGTGATCTCGTAAGCAAGGCGCACCACGTCGGCAGAATAGCCGAACGCGAGCCACTCTCGGAGCATCTTTTCCTCCTTGCCCGTGAGCGAGCGGCTGTTCAGACCAAAAATCTGTCGCACCTCGCCCTCAAACCCGTGCATTGCCTCAACCGTGCGGAATTCCTCCTCGAGCGCCTCGGGGGTGGTGATGCCGCGGTCAACGAGACGGTAGGCATATTTTTCGATTGCACGAAGTCGGTTCTTCCCCATTCGCACGCAATGCGAAAGCAGGAGCAGAATGCCCTCTGCGGGAAGCCCGAGATAATCGTTCATGCCAACGAGGATGTTGATCTCGCTGGGGTTGAACATCTTGCCGAGAATCTGCTGTGCCTCGTCAACGAGCGCACGCAGCGCGTCGCGCTTCTCCAAAAGGTCGGCAAGCTCGGTGGAGGTATAGGTGGGAAGCTCGTCGGCACGCTCCAAACGGGGAGCAGCAGGGGCGCTGCTCTCTGCCGTTGCCTTGGCTTCAACCGCTTGCTTAACGGCTTTTTTCGGGGAATCAACCGAAACGGCATCCCCTGTGGCGGTTGCCATTGCAGGAATTGCCTCGCCCTCGGTGAGCACGCCGCGCTCCGCCCAGAACGCCATTGCGTCGAGCGCGCTCTGCGGATCGCAATCGGCGAGCTTTGCGAGCTGACGCGGCTTCCTCGCCAGCGTCAGGTCGGACGCCAGCCAAAGGATCACGCGCAGCTGCACGGCATTGGCATCGGTGTGCAAAAGGATCGCACCGGGAAGCGTCAGAACGTCATATCCAAACTGAAATTTCATAAGGTCTCCCATCAGGTGAGCCCGTCCTCGCCCGAGGGCTGACAGAGCTTATAGTTGAGAATCATGAGCGAATCGCCCAGATGCACGTTTTCTACCACAACACGGTTGGGATCGAGATCAAGGTCCTTTCCCGTAAAATTCCAAAAGCCGCGAATACCGCACTCCATCAGACGAACCGCAACCTCGTCCACGCGATCCTTTGGCAGCGTGAGCACCGCCATATCAATCGGCATCTCACGGCAGAATGCCTCCAGATCGTTCATGTGACGAATGCGCACGTCGCCCACGCTTCGGTCGATCAGACTCTCGTCCACGTCGAACATCGAAGCAATATCAATGCCGCGCTTGGCAAACATCGGTGCACGCACCAGCGCGCGGCCGAGGTCACCCGCACCGATGATGATGGCACGAATGCCCGCACCAACACCGAGCAGCTCGCAAATGCGCGCGTAAAGGTAATTAACGTTGTATCCGTAGCCCTGCTGACCGAAGCCGCCAAAGCAGTTGAGGTCTTGACGGATCTGCGATGCGGTGACGTTCATCATCGCCGAGAGCTCGCCCGAGCTCACGCGCATTTTTCCCTCGCGGATCAGCTCGCGCAGATAACGAAAATAGCGCGGCAGGCGGCGGATCACCGCAGGGGATACCTCTGCGCGATCGTTTTCCGTGGGCAGATTCGCACCTTTATTTCCTTGATTTTCAGCCTTCATTTTTCTTTTTCTCCGACACGTTTTGTGTATTTTGACGATGCCCTATCAAGGGATCTTCTCCACACTTTTCTAAACTAAAATACTTTTCCACACCCCCGCCGAGCCTTGAGTTTTCAACAGAATCAACAGGGTTATCCACAAACGAGCGCCTTTTCTCGCGTTTTTCACAGTGTTTTCGACAGAAAATTTAGCAAATTAAAGTTTTTCCACACCGATTTCCACAGCCTGTGGAAAACCTCTGTGGAAACTGTGGATTTTCCGTTTCCGCATTTTTTGGATGACTTTTCGTGAAAACCGACGAAATTCGACTTTTTATAAAAAAGGGCTTGACACGCACTCAAAGCCCGTCGTCGCTTGCAGAGGCGTTGAGCGAGGTGTCGGCAAGATTTCCGCGAAGCAGCTCGAAATAGCCTGCCGTCGCGATCATGGCACCGTTGTCACCGCAAAGCGAGCGATCGGGCATTGCCAGACGAACGCCGCGCTCGGTGCAAAGCGCCTCCAGAGCAGAGCGCAGATGCGAGTTTGCCGCAACGCCGCCCGCAAGCACAAGCGTTCTCATACCCGAGACCTCCAGCGCACGCGCGGTCTTTTTCACAAGAGCCTCCACGATGCGGTGCGTGTAGGATGCCGCAACGTCCGCCTCATTGATCGGAGTTCCCTTTTGCTTGGCGCCGTTGAGGTAGTTGAGCGCTGCGGTCTTGATGCCGCTGAAGGAGAGATCGAGCGTGTCACCTGACAGCGCGGGGGACGGAAGCGTGATGGCGTGCGGATCGCCCTCGTAGGCAAGACGGTCGAGCGCCGCTCCGCCCGGATAGGGCATGCCGATCACGCGACCGATCTTGTCGAACGCCTCTCCCGCCGCATCGTCGCGCGTGCCGCCGATCTCGGTAAAGTCGGTGTAGCTGTCAACGCGGTAGAAGGAGGTGTGACCGCCCGACACGACAAGCGCAAGAAAGGGCGGCTCGAGGTCGGTGTGCGTCAGATACGCCGCCGCCACGTGACCGTGAATATGATTGACCGCAACAAGCGGAATATGGCGCGAGAATGCCATCGACTTGGCAAAATTGACGCCAACGAGCAGGGCACCGATGAGCCCCGGGTGGGAGGTTACCGCCACGCCGCCGAGATCGGCAGAGGTGATTCCTGCCTCCTCGAGCGCCTCATAGGTAATGCGAGAAATCGCCTCGATATGCGCGCGGCTTGCAATTTCGGGCACCACACCACCGTAGAGGCGGTGCGTTTCGATCTGCGAAGCCACGATATTCGAGCGAATGGCGCGCACGCCGTCGCCCATCTCCACCACGGCGGCGGAGGTCTCGTCGCATGAGGATTCCATTCCTAAAATATACATAGTTGATCTTCCGTTCCTATTTGATACGTCTGCTGTCTTCACGCAGCAAAGGGGTGATTTTGTTACGTCTGTTTTCCGGGGTTCTCCGCTCACTCGGCTTCCCCGCCCCGCCAAAGCATCACAAGCGCGTCCTCGGTGGGTCTGCGGTAGAAATTGCGACGCCGACCTGCCTCAAAGAAGCCCTCGGCGCGGTAAAGCGCGATCGCCGCCTCGTTGGATGCACGCACCTCAAGAGAGATTTCGTACACGCCCCGTTCCTCTGCCGCTCGCATGAGGGCGAGCAGGACTGCACGGGCGCAACCGCGTCTGCGAAAATCGGGATGGACGGCGATGTTTGTGATCTGTCCCTCGTCGGGCGCCCAGAGCATGCCGCCGTAGGCAATGGGCTGCTCCCCATGCAGGGCAACAAATCCCGTTGCGGTATCGCCCAGCAGAAGCCGAAGCGAATTGACGCTCCAGGGCTCGGCGAAGCATGCCGCCTCGAGCTTGGCAACCTCCTCGAGATGCGAGGCGTTGATCGGGCGGACCTCAAAATTGAGTGGTTCGGTCATACGGATACCTCCCCGAAAAGGAGCGCACGCACGCCCTCGGTGATCTCGGCAAGGCAAGCACGATAGCGCGCAAGATCGCCGCCGAAGGGGTCGGAGATCGACTGCGGCATGCAAACGATCCTTTGCGCCGCCTGCGGATAGCGCATCAGCAGCTCCATGACGTGTGATCCGCTCATGCCAACCAACAGGTCGCATGCGTTCACGGTCTGCTCGGTCAGAGCGGCGGCGAGATGCCCGTGATAATCGCGGGTGGGAATTGCTCTCACGCCAGCCTCCTCCAGGGCGGTAACGGCATTGTGAGCGATCGGATCGCCCTCAATCGGGTAGAGTCCCGCACTGCATGCCTCCAGGCGAGGCGTGATACAGTCGCGCATTCCCTCGGGCAGTGTGCTTGCAAGGCGCTCTGCCTCCTCCGCCGCCAGGGCGTTTGCAACTGCCTCCGCCATCGGGGAGCGGCAGGTGTTGCCCGTGCAAATAAAGCAGACACGCATCGGGTGCTCGGCATTTTCCTCACGCGACTCCTGTGCCTGTGCGTTCACGTCGGTCAGGAGCGCGGTCCTCTCTGCCGTCACGCCGTTTTGCCCTCAAGCGCGTTCACCAGCGTTTGGTCGATGGCGCACGCCTCGTCGGTGGTGCGGTTGTAGAGAATTTCGCGTCCGAAATTGTAGGCAACATAGTAGCTGCCGTTGTCATAGGTGTGCAGAGTATAGTCCACCGAATAGGTGGGCTCAAAGGTGTCGGGCGAGTCAATGTCCTCGTAGATCAGCACGTCGCCGTCAAATCTCCAATAGGTGAGGCAATAGTAAACGCCGGGAAGATTGGTGGACTCGAATTTCACCTCAAACTTTTCGCGCGTGAGAGAAGGGTCGATCTCGCTCCCCGAAAAAACGTCGCCCGCATAGGACTGTGCCAGATATTTGAGTGCGGTGGCATCGGTCAGCGTTGCATAGGTTGCCGAAACGTTCACGGTTTTGGTGATCTGTGCGGCGGTGAGCTTCAGCTCGTGCAGCTCGGGCAGCTTGGTGCCAACCGCGCAGAGCACCTCAAAATTCTGCGTGCAGATCATTTTTGTCGGGTCCACGTCGCGGATGGCGTACGCCGTTACGTCCCCACCCTTATAAAGATCGCCGATCTTCTCATCAGGCAGATAGGCAATCGCCACGTAGTACGCGGGTGCGTGCTCATAGGAGACGCCGGTTTTGGGGTTGGTGTAGTGCCCGTTCTCATAGCGCAGGGTCGGTCCGCCGCAGGCGGTGAACAGACAAAGCACGCACAAAAGCAACGAAAGCCCTTGCAAAATACGTTTCATAAAGGTTCTCCTTTTGGGTTCAATAGCCAAACACGCCCGAGAGCGAATCGTCGTCATCAATCCAAGACTTGACATCAACAATGCGGAAGGTGTCTTTGGTGTCGCGCACAACGAGCGTGGAAATGCCGGCATTGATGATCATGCGCTTGCACATCATGCAAGAGGTGGTTCCGGGCACGAGCTCGCCCGTGATCGGATCGACACACGCCATATAAAGCGTGGCACCCAGCATCTGCTCGCGTGAGGCGGCAATGATGGCGTTTGCCTCGGAATGCACCGAGCGGCAAAGCTCATAACGCTCTCCGCGGGGAATCTGCAGCTTGTCGCGCATGCATTCGCCCAGATCCGAGCAATTTTTGCGTCCGCGCGGCGCACCGTTGTAGCCGGTGGAAATAATCGAATCGTTTTTTACGATGATCGCACCGTACATCTTGCGCAGGCAGGTTGAGCGCTCCGCCACCGTTTGCGCAATGTCCAGATAATAGTTATGCTTTGATACACGTTCCATCCCGTTTTTTCTCCTTTATCCTGCATGAGGCTACACCTCACCATTATACTATCTTTTATTATATAACATTTTTTTGTAAAAATCAAGTAGGATTGAAAAACAATCTGTGAATGTCCAAAAAAAGACTTGACTCTCCCCCATGGGGAGGGTGTATAATGTAGAAAAAAGGAGAAATCGCCATGCTACGAATCGGACAGTTTTCAAAGCTTGCACGGGTGAGCATCAAGACCCTGCGCTATTATGATCGAATCGGGCTGCTCAAACCCGCGATGATCGACACCTCCACCTTGTATCGCTACTACACGGAGAACCAACTCGAGCGAGTCAATCTCATATCGGCATACAAGGGAGCAGGGCTCTCCAATGAGAGCATTTTGAGCCTCCTCGAACGAGATGTCGACAAAACCGCTCTACTTCGGGGACAATATAAGCTTCTTTGCACACGTCGGGACGAGCTCCAGGCCGCGCTCTCACGCTTGGAGAGGCTTTTGGAGAACGGCGACGAACAGGAATATACCGCAACGCTCATAAACGTTGCGAGACAACGCGTTTACTGCTGCCGCGGATACGTATCGAATGCCGCCTGCATTTATGATTTTATCAAGGCGTGCGTGCGTGAATTTGAGCGGAGCAATCCCGACGTGGAGCTGACCGAGCGCGACTACTGCTGTGTCATCTACCCCGATGACGGCTATCGTGAATCGAATATTTTTATTGAGTACGCGCAATCCGTCAAGCGCTTTGGAACCGACACCGACGTGCTCAAATTCAAAGAGATCGAGCCTATCACGGCTGTGAGCGTTCTGCATCGCGGTGGCTACGACACCCTGCGCGATGCCTATCTTTTCGCAGTCAATTGGATGCGTGAGCATGGGTATGAGTTGTTCGGTGAACCTCGCGAGCGGTATATCAACGGCGCATGGAATTGCGAGGAGGAGTCCAAGTGGCTCACCGAGCTGCAACTCCCCGTACGGAAGGCACGGACATGATCTATTATCTGCTTCTGCTCCTCTCGATCCTGCTCACGGTATCGAAAAGCGCACTCTGCAATGCCTACGCAAAAAACACCGAGTCGACACCCTCGTCCACGTTTTCCTTTAATGCCATTGCCTACGGCTCCGCCACGCTGATCGCGGCGGTATCGCTTGCACTCGACAGAGAAGCAACCAACTCTCCCTCCACGCTGCTCTGCGCATTGGTGTATGCCGCAGTCGTATTTTCTCTGCAAACTGTCTCGATCGCCGCAATGCGCGTGGGACCGATGAGCGCCACAACAATCTGCATAATGTACGGAATGATCATCCCCTCGCTTGCCGGTCCGCTCTTCTGGCATGAGGCGTTTGGTCCTCTGCAGGCGCTCGGAATGATCGCTATGCTGCTCTCACTTTGGTTTCTGCAGGCGCGCGACTCCGATTCCGCAAGGCAGATGACGAAAAAATGGGGCGTTTTGGCAGCGATTGCCTTTCTACTCTCAGGCACGGCGGGTCTGATCGAAAAAATCCACCAGAGCACCGACGGCAAAGCAGAAAAAACGGAGTTTGTATTCGTTTCCTGCCTTGCCATGTTCCTTATTTCGACCGTTGCCACGATCGCGATGCGCGGATGGCGGAGTGCGAACATGCGGCAAAATGGGATGCAAATGCTGCTCGCCGCACCGACCGGAATCATCATCGGCATCTATTCAAGCGTTAACCTCACGCTCGCAGGCAGGCTTGACAGCATAATCTTCTACCCACTTGCCAACGGCGGTGCAATGCTTCTCACGGTGTTCGCCTCACACCTGCTCTTTCGTGAACACTTTGATCGACGCAGAATTGTCGGAATCGCGCTGGGGCTTATGGGCATCCTCTGCCTGAGCATCCCAATCTAATCAAAAAGGGAGACACGCTATGCAAAAAATCGACCACCTCTATGCCGACGGCATCCACGATGATACTGCCGTCATTCAAGCCATGCTTGACCGCGGCGGTCTCGTGGAAATCCCGCACGGCATCTATCGTATCACGCGTCCACTGCTTATTCATGACAATACCCATCTGCGCCTTGCGCAAACAGCACACCTCCGTCTTGCCGACGGTGCAAACTGTGCGCTGCTCGACAATGACGGACTCTACGGCAGAAGCGTCAACCGCAATATTACCGTTGAAGGCGGTATTTGGGACGGTAATCACACCGCACAGCAGCGCGAATTCGTCGCGGACGAAAATCAACCCTGCGATTATGACAAATACGTTTCCAATTCCATGCTCGTGCTGATGATCCGTATGGTGCACGTTGAAAATCTGACCGTCAAAAACGTCACGTTCAAAAATCCAACCACCTATGCCATCCATATTGCCGACGCCCGTCACTTCACTGTGGAAAACGTGGTTTTCGACTATGATCTCACGCTTCCCAACATGGACGGTGTGCATATTCAGGGACCCGCTCGCTTCGGCAGGATATGCAACATCCGTGGGAACGCCAACGATGACCACGTGGCACTCTGTGCCAACGGAACGACGCGAAGCGAGGTGACACGAGGCGATATCGAGGACGTGGACATTGACGGCATCTACTGCGACAACGGCTATACGGGAGTCCGTCTGCTCTCACGAGGCAACGCCATCCGCAATATTCACATCTCCAATATTCACGGAGAATTCCGCTTTTACGCCGTCTCTTTTACACATCACTACCCCCTATGCGAGGACATGCCGATTCTGCTCGAAAGCATCCACGTCTCGGATATCTACGCCTCAAAAAGCCGTGCCGCTTGCGCTGAACATCACAGGCATGCCGTGGAAAACGGCGCTTTGATCTGGTTTGAGAGCGGCATCCATTGCAGAAACGTGCTGGTGGAAAACGTCTGGCGTGACGAGCGCAACGCAGAGACCCGCGCTCCCATCCTGCGGATCAGTCGCGATGCGATGGTGGAGAATTTGAGGGTTCGCAATCTCAACGCACGCTTTGTCGGTCATAAATGCGATATGATCGTAAACCACGGCATCTGCGAGCCGATCATCACCGAAGTATAAAAAGCAAAAGAGCTCCAAGCGCGAACACGCTTGGAGCTCTCCTGTTATTTTGCTAACATCGTACTCAACGGCGGCGCTTGCCCGTGAGCTTGAACACGTCGCCCGATTTGCCGATCAGCACCACGTGATCGTCGGCACGGAACACGTAGTCGGCGCTCGGCGTGGGCTGCAGCACCTCCTCGCATTTGATGGCAATAATGTTGACGCGGTGCCGACGGCGCACGTCGACCTCCACGATCGTTTTGCCAACCCATGCGGTTGGAACGGGAATCTCATAAATCGAATATTCGTCGGTGAGCTGAATATAATCGAAAATATTGTTCGCATTATAGCGCACGGCAAGCTTCTCCGCGATATCGCGCTCGGGATACACCACCTCGTCGGCGCCGATCTGACGGAGCAGATCGGATTGGATGTCCTGATTTGCCTTTGCTACCACGCACTTCGCCCCCGCGCGCTTGAGGAGCGAGGTAATGACAAGCGAGGACTGAAAATCCTCACCGATCGAAACGAAGCACAGATCAAACTGCTTGACACCGAGCGAGCGGACCACCGTCTCGTTGGTGCAGTCGCCAATAAACGAATCGGTGAACTCCGATGCCACCGCATTCACAAGCTCTGCGCTGCGGTCAACGATCATCACGTCATTGCCGAGCTCCTGCATTTTTTTCGCCAGATGTCGCCCGAAGCGACCCATCCCGATCACCAATACCGATTTCATATTCCGTTTCATCCTTTCCTATCACAAAAAACACCGCGTATCTGCAAATAACCGCAGATCATCCAATCAAAATCTTTTCCACGGGTCGCTCAAGCGGCGCGTTATCCGTGCTCTCGCGCATAGCAAGGAAGATTGAAAGTCCTCCAAGCCGCCCCGCATACATCAGGAGCACCAAAAGCAGCTTTGAGCCCCAGCAGAGCATCGGCGTGAGGTTCATGGAAAGCCCCACCGTTGCGATCGCGGAGACCGTCTCGTAGAGCACCTCGCGCATGCCGAAGGGCTCGATCGCGCAGATCACCGCAGTGGAGAGCAGCGCCGCCATCACGTAAAAACAGATCACCGCCCCCGCCTGACGCACAATGCGATTGTCGATGCGGCGCTTGAACACGGTCACGTCCTCTCTGTTGCGCGCCAGCTGCCACGAGCAGAGCAGAAAAACCGCTGCCGTGGTGGTCTTAACGCCGCCCGCCGTGGAGCCGGGAGAGCCACCGACGAGCATGAGCATCATCGAGAGCAGCGAGCCCGAATCGCTCAGGGTTGCCTGATCAACCGTTGACGCTCCCGCCGTTCTCGTGGTGACCGACTGAAAGAGCGATGCCCATATTTTTTGCGGCTCGGAAAGCGTTGCCATCGAAGCGTTGCGCTCGGTCAGATAAATACCGAGCCAACCGATTGCGAGCAGAATGGCGGTAACGGAGAGCACGAGCTTGGTGTGAAGCTGGAGCTTTTTCGGGCGGAAGAAATTGCGAAGCAGATCATCCCAAACGAGAAATCCAAGCCCTCCCATCACGACCAGAAACATCACCGTGCCGCTCACGAGCGGATCGTCGCGGTACATTGCAAACGAGGAGGAGCCCTCCGCTCCAAGCAGATCAATGCCTGCGTTGCAGAACATGGAAACCGAATGAAAGATCGCATACCAAATGCCCTTTTTACCAAACTGCGGATAAAAGCGAAGCGATAGCAGCCACGCACCCAGCCCCTCGATCAGGAGTGTGCCGAGAATAATCTGACGAAAGGTTGCCGAAACCCCGCGCAGATCAAGCGATCCCGTGCTCTCTTGGAGCAGGCTGCGATCGTGCAGGCTGATCCTGTGGCGCAGAAAAAAGGAAAAGAGCGTGAGAATGGTCATAAATCCGATGCCGCCAACCTGAATCATAACGAGGATTACCGCCTGCCCGAAGATCGACCAATACGTGCCCGTGTTCTCCACCACGAGTCCTGTGACACAGGTGGAGGTGGTTGCCGTGAAAAGCGCATTCACAGGATGTGTCCACACCCCCTCGCGGCTCGAGATCGGCAGGCAGAGCAGAAATGCCCCGATCAGGATCACGAACGCAAAGCTGACGGCAATGATGCGGGTGTTCGACATGCTCCGCTTCAGTTTGTCCATTTTTTTGATCTCGCTGTACATTTTGCGCTCCTCCTTTTTCCCGATCGACAGTCCGACCGCATTTTTCTTTGTTTATTATACACCCATTTCGCAGCTCCGTCAAGCCCCATCCCCTGCAAAAGCGTGAAAAAAGCAGAGAACGCCCCTCCTTTTTCGCACTTTCTCCTTGACATCCTGTCGAAAAATGGCTATAATAAATAATGGATATTTGTCCGGCATGAGAACGAAAAAACAACATCCGAAAAGGAGATTTTTAACATGTATACACCCAAGCCGATCGACACCTCCTCCGTCACCCTCTCTCCCGAGATTCTGGCTCTTGGTGAGGAGCTCGCAAAAAACGTTCACGAGGTCTGGAGCGCGGGACGGATTGCGGAGGGCTGGACCTATGGTCCCGTTCGCAACGACGAGCGCCGCGAGCATCCCTGTCTGCTCCCCTACGAGGAGCTTCCCGAGAGCGAAAAGGAATATGACCGCAGCACGGCGCTTGAAACCCTGCGCCTGATCGTGAAGCTCGGATACAGGATCGGGAAGGAGGAAAACACATGAAGCGCGTAGTCTATGCCGGTCTTTCCGCGCTCCTGCTTCTGGGCGGTCTTACCGTGGCGGTTGTATTGGACCTCACGCTGCTGCCGCTCGCAGGCTTTCTTCTGCCGCTCATCGTGTGGCTGTTCTGCAAATTCTGCGGAGTTGCCAAGCAGTACGTCACCTTCTACCGCACGCTGTTCGTGTCGGTCACGCTCTCGGCATGGCTACTCTGTATCCCCTACTATGTAAACGTGTTCACTCCTCAAGTACCCGAGGGTGAGGAGGCTGTGACGAATTGGGGCAGCGCGATTTTTATGTCCTTCCAGCATGCACTGCGCCTCTTTGCGCTGGACGGCGACTTCTACCAGGTGCTCGAATTCGTGCAGTCGAACGACTCCATCGTTTCGCCCTTCTGGCACGTTGTTGGCGGCGCGGTTCTTTGCGTGCTCGCACCGCTCCTCACCTTCACACTGCTCCTTTCCTTCATCAAAAACTTTGCCGCAAAATTCAACTATACCGTCCATTTTTTCCGCCGCGTGCACATCTTCTCGGAGCTCAATGAAAAATCGCTGGCACTTGCAAAAAGCCTGATCGACTACCCTGCCGACGATCTGGATAACGCCACCGTGAAGATAAGCGCCGAAAAAAAGGATGCCGAGGACGAGGGCGATGCCCCCGCGCTTGAGTTCAACCTCGACGATTTTACCGACATCGAGTCCCCCACCATCTTCCGCAAGAAAATCGCCACAGCAACCGAAACCAAGGCGCACAAGTGGCGCCGACGTCTGCCTCCCCTGATCGTGTTTACCGACGTCTTGGACAAGCACGAGGAGGAGCACTACGAGCTGGTTGCCGAGGCAAAGGAAATCAATGCCATCCTCTTTCGCAAGGACCTGGCGTCGATCCGCTTCCGCGTTCCCTTCATGTTCTGGCGCAAGCTCTCCTTTTATCTGATCTCCGAGGACGAGCCCGAAAAGATCCGCCATGCAAAGCACGTTATGAAGAAATACAACGACGAGCGCACCAAGCTGTTCGTCTTTTCGGATAACATCGAGATGCAGCTGCTCATGGATTCCTTGAGCGAGCAATCCCGTCTCTACACGCGTCGCATCAACGATATCCAATCGCTGATCTACCACAACCTCGACCTGCACGGTCTGCGTCTGTTCCAAAATGCGTATGCCTACCGTGTCGCAACCGAGAAGGACACGTCCCCCGCCCCCGACTCGCGCGCCGTGATCACCGCCGTGATCGTGGGTCTCGGTCAATACGGACTCGAGATGCTCAAGGCACTGCTTTGGTATTGTCAGATGGTGGGCTTCCGCTTGGTGATCCACGCCTTTGATGAGCGCGAGGACGCCGCATCCCGCCTCTATGCACTCTGCCCCGAGCTGAAAAAGCCGAGCAAGAGTGAAAAGAAGACCGAAAAAAACGAATGGGAGGACGACTACTATCCCACAATCCACGGCGGCATTGCGGTTGACTCCGACGAGTTCGTCGCAAAGCTCCGAGAGATTCCCAACGCAACCTACGTGTTCGTCGGTCTCGGCTCGGACGAGCTCAACATCTCCACCGCAATCCATATCCGCACGCTCTACGAGCAGCTCCACCGCCGCCCCGATATCGAAACGGTGGTTTACGATTCCAACATCCGCAAGAAAATGAGCTGCCCGTGGGATGAGGAGGAGAAACGCGAGCAGGACGCAGATCGCGAGAACGAGCAAAACGAAGCAAACCGTCAATCGACTAAAGGAAATGCGCTGAAGAAAAAGAAGAACAAAAAGCCCGAGCAGGAACCGAAAAAACGAAAGAAGCTCGCTCCCCAAAAGGACGCTGAGGAAAAGAAATACGGCATCGTCAACTGCAGCGATCAGCCCTATAACATCCACATGACGGGTGACCTTGAAAGCTTCTATTCGGCAAAAACACTCCTGCGCTCCGATCTCGAGGAGGCAGGCAAATTCTGCGAGCTGCGCTGGACCTTCTCCAGCCTCCTGGGTAAGCTGGACGAGCGGGAGGTTTTGCAGCAGGCAAGAGACTACGCACAAAAGACCGAGGACTTTGACCCCGACAAAAAGCTGATTCTCTTTGAAAAGCAACCAAACCAGGAAAAGCGCACCCTCGAGGAGCACTCTCATCCGAGCCACATCTGCATCGAGGGACTTTACAAGGCGGCAAGGTCGGAAAGCACCGCGTGCGATAACATTGATCACGAGCGCTGCGTTGCGCTGTGTAAGCTGCTCGACGAGCAGGCGCTGGAGGTGCTCAAAAAGAAGGCGGAACCAGCAAAAAAAGAACAGCCCGAAAAGGAGCAGCCCGAGCCGAAGCTGCCCGAAAATCCGCTGGAGCGGTTTGCTCTCCTGCGGCAGGGTGACAGAACGGTTTTCATTTACGAGGACCCCGTGAGCGGAGATCTCCAATTCTACTCCGCGCGCCACGATGATCCGAATGATGAATCGGAATACTTCGACGAGGACACCTTCAACGGAAAGATTGCCGCGCTCGAGGAAAAAATCCGCGCCTACCTCAAGGAGCTTTACGAGCGCAAGCCCATTGGCTACTACCAGCGTGAGTATAACCACCATGCATCGCTCACCCGCGCGGTGCGCGAATATCTGCGTCAGTCTCTGCTGCTCTCCAATGACACGAAAATCAAGTTCCTTCCCGGCGGAGGCTGGACGGAGCAGGAGATCAAAATTCTGCAGGAGGGGCTCCGTCTGCCGATTAGAAAGCGCACCTGGGAGCAGATGGAAAAAATCGGAAAGCTCGAGCACACCGCATGGAACGCCTATATGAGAACCGAGGGCTATTCACGCGGCTATGAGAAAAAAAGCAATCATCTTGCAAAGCAGCACAACTGTCTCAAGCCCGTCACAGCTCTGGACGCCAAGCAGCTCCGCAAGGACGCATGAGGAGTGAAGCGCATGACTATCGTTGAATTTTTTGACAAAACCGCCATTGAAAACGTTGCGGGTGCCCTGCTCTGTGCCCCCGAGGAGGTTGTGTTCGTTGGCGGCAGCCGACGGCAGATGGAGCGATCCGCACAATACTACCGACGCGCGCTGCTGTGCAGAGGAATCGAGACCGAATTCTCCTTCTGCACCGTGAACAAAAACAATCTGCAAAACATCTACACAGTGCTCGAAAAAATCGTGACAGAGCACGGCAATTGCACCTTTGATCTCACAGGCGGCGAGGACCTCTATCTCGTTGCAGTGGGAATGCTGCTCGCCACCTATCCCGAGCGCGTGAACTGCCATCGCTTCAATTTTCAAAACAACACCGTCCTCGATTGCGACGCAAACGGCGAGGTTTGCAGCGCGAGGAGCTTCTCTGTCTCGGTGGAGGAGAACGTGCGCATCCACGGAGGCGAGATCATCCGCGACAAGGAGGACTCGCTTGCCACCTTCGATTGGGATTGGAGCGACGATTTCCTTGCCGACGTTGATGCAATGTGGGCAATCTGCAGTCGCGACCCGCGCAAATGGAACGCGCAGATCCACACGCTCGGAAGGATCGGCGAGAGCTTTGAGATGCCCGAAACGCTCGGCATGCGCTTTGATCCTGCGCTCACCGCAGGTGTTCTGCGAGGTCGCGGCATACACACCTCTGTGATCCCATCGTTTCTTGCCGAGCTGGAGCAGCAAAAGCTTATTTCCGATCTTTCGGTTGAGGATGAGCACATTGCCTTCACCTTCAAAAACGAGCAGGTGAAGCGTTGCCTCACGGTTGCGGGACAGATTCTTGAAATTCGCATTGCGAGCCGCATAATGGGTCTCACCGAGCGAGACGGACAAAGATTCTACAACGATTGCAGGGTTGGCGTTTCGATCGACTGGGACGGCGAGGAGAGCCGCGACGAGAAATTCCGCACGGTGAACGAGATCGACGTGCTTGCCATGCGTGGTGCGATCCCGATCTTCATTTCCTGTAAAAACGGAGATTTTGACACCGAGGAGCTCTATAAATTGAGCACGGTTGCCGAGCGCTTTGGCGGACGCTACGCCAAAAAGGTGCTGGTTGCCGCCGATATGGACAAGCTGGGCGCAAAGGGCGAATACCTGCGCGCACGCGCCGCCGACATGGACATCCGCCTCCTCGACAACGTTGCCGAGCTTGACAACGCCGAGCTCGACCGCATTCTGCGCTCACTGTGGCTGAACTGAAAAGGGATAAAAAATCGGGAGCGTCAAATGCATTTTTGCATTTGACGCTCCTTTTTTGTTTCCAAATCCATCACGGAGTGAAATTCACTCTACCGGTAAATCCAACGGGAAAGGATCACTTTTCACACCGTGAACCGATTTTTTGCAGAATTGATGGTATCGGGCGACTCGAATAGAAGTCCGCTTTTTCCCAAAAGCGTGGCGAATATTCTGTGCGTCCTGACGTCGATTTTCAAATTCGGACGGATGAACTACTGTCCCTGCGCCGCCTTGAATTCGATTCCTTATCCGTAAAAGGCGGTAAGCCGATCCACATTATCTCGCCGAGCCATACGCGAAGTATTTATATTATTCAAATTTATTGTCATATCCTATTGCAAAAGTGTACAAAAAAGTGTATAATGAATATAATGAAGCGATAACAGCTGACCAACCAAGCACATCCAAACGCTAATGAAAAAGACGCCGAACGATTGTGATTGCGCAAAATGGTTGCCGAATGATTCATCAGGCAATCGAATGATTTGTGCTGATGTTTGAACAGCAGAACGGAGAAAAACATGAACGAGCAAGTAACACGCGCGATGTTTGCGCTGATCCGCCATGTGGTATGCAGTACAGAGTTGACCGCTGAAGATAAGGCAATGCTCTCCCCAGAGTTGCTTCCGCAACTGTATACCCTCTCCCAATCCCATGATATGGCACACATCGTGGCGCAGGGGCTTTCCGATCTCGGATTACTCGGAGAGTACGAGATCTCGAAAAAATTCCAAAAGCAACTGATGCTGGCAGTTTATCGCTACCAAAAGCTGAACTACGAGCTGAAACAGCTATGTCAGACGCTGGAGGATGCTAAGATTCCATTCATTCCCCTCAAGGGATCGGTCATCCGTTCATACTACCCCGAGCCTTGGATGCGCACGAGCTGTGATATTGACGTGCTGGTGCACGAGGAGGAGTTGGATCGGGCAGTTGCACTTTTCGAAGAAAAAGGCTATCAAATCGAGTCGAAACACTCGCATGATATCTCACTCTATTCCGCCGCTGGGATTCATATAGAACTTCATTATGAAACAATTGAGAAAGAATACGCAGCTGACGCAAATGCAATCCTCTCTAACATATGGAATCATGCAGCTCCTCAATCAACTGAAAGTGTTCAAATGATGCTTACCGATGAGATGTTCTACTTTTATCACATCGCTCATATGGCAAAACATTTTGAAAACGGCGGTTGTGGGCTTCGTCCATTCCTCGATCTTTGGATTTTGGAACATCGTGTAGCGCATAACGATACAGAGCGCAATGCGCTCCTGGAACAAGGAGGATTGCTTACGTTTGCCAATGCCAGCCGTCACTTTTCGGCCGTTTGGTTCGATTGTGCAGAACACAACGAGGTAACTGAGCAAATGCAATCCTATATTCTGTTTGGCGGTGTATACGGCACACTCGACAACCGTGTAGCAGTTCAGCAGAATAAGCGTGGCGGAAAGATTCGCTATGCACTTTCGCGAATTTTTATTCCGTACGATGCGATCAAATTTCATTATCCGATTCTCATAAAGCACCGCTGGCTGACACCGATTATGGAAGTGCGCCGCTGGTTTAAATTACTGTTTCAAGGGAAGGTGAAAGGTTCGCTCCACGAACTAAACGTCAACCGTACGATTTCGCAGGAGCAGATTGCGAGAACCGCTGATCTCCTGCAAAAGTTAGGCTTGAACTAAATCGAAAACCCGAATCCAAAAAACATTCGTATGAAAAAACAATGAAGCTTAAAACCTTTGTAGATAAGTATTAAATACAAAGTATGAATCTCCTCGTTTCGCAGATACTAACATCAAAAATCTGTAAAACGAGGAGATTTATATAGATGAAAGCCACCGGAATTGTCCACAGAATCGACGACCTCGGGCGTGTTGTGATCCCCAAGAGAGCAGAAGAACCATGCGCATTCGAGAGGGCGATCCCTCTCGTATAACATTGACACCGTTCGACAGGTTTTGTTTGGCGGTACATAGTGTGGTGAAAAGAATAACAGCGGAGTGAATTTCACGCCGCTGTTATATTTGTTCAAATATTATCCTACCAAACCCATGTAGAGAACCAGCATGAGTATTCCACCGAAAACGTTCACACACATACTAATAATATTAAAAGTTGTATGCGTTCCCCTCTGATTTTTGATCGAGGAAACAAGCGCCCAAATTCCGAGAATCCAATGCACAGGAATCAAAACAACCCAAATTGCTATATAGGAAAAGGAAACAGCAATCGAATAAAAATCCCAACTTGTTCCTACCAGTTGCATGAAGATTGAGGTAATTATCCACAGAACCCACATAGCAATGCAGTAGCCAATATAACATTTTTGAATTCGCATCGTACAATCCTCCTTTTTTTCATTGTAACACAATAAATACGAAAAGTCAAGTTCCACAGTATAAATCTCCCCCATTTGCAGATACTAACATTACAAATCTGTAAATCAAGGAGATTTTTGTATATATGAAAGCAACCGGAATAGTAAGAAGGATCGACGACCTCGGAAGAGTCGTCATCCCCAAGGAAATCAGAAGAACCATGCGCATTCGAGAGGGCGACCCGCTCGAAATTTACACCGACCGCGAGGGGGAGGTCATCTTCAAGAAATATTCCCCGATCGGGGAGCTTGCCGCGTTTGCATCGCAGTATGCTGAAACGCTCCACAAAACATGCTCGCTCTCGGTTGTGATCTGCGACCGAGATGCCGTGATTGCATGCGCGGGTGTCCCACGCAAGGACTACACCGACAAGGCGCTCTCGCAGGAGCTTGAGGCGGTGATTGAGGGGCGCTCGCTCTATGTCGCGCGTGAGGACGCCGACCCGCTCCCCGTTCTCGCCGAGGGTGGCGTGCACACGGTCAGCTGTGCCATGCCGATCATCAGCGAGGGCGACATCGTTGGATGTGTGGCGTCGGTTTGCGAGCATCCGCGCGACAACACCCGCCGTGACTTCCCTGCCCCCGAGGTTGAGCAAAAGCTCATCCTCACCGCCGCAGGCTTCCTCGGGCGTCAGCTCGAGGGGTGACGCGCCCCTTTCACAACCTTTTCCACACCCTTTTGAACTGAAACAAACAGAGAAGACGGGGATGAGCCGAATGCGAAAATGCATTTGACTCACCCCCGTCTTTTTATGCTTGACAGCGAAACGCCATCATTTAGGCTAACAAAAAACGCAAATAACGCACGTCAAAAAAGTCTACCGTCGACTTTTTGCGCAGCTCCTTGGAAAAACAATCCGCAGGCACGGCGTAAGCGATCCCGGGCGGATTCTTTTTATTCTCCATCCTCTCCGTCCTCCTCCAGCAGCCGTTTCAGGTCGATTTCATCCGCAGAGCCGCAGCGCACGCTCATAATTGCATCACTCATAGCGCGGTAGCTTCTGTCCACCCCTCGCTTGGTCTGGCGATAATTTGCGGCACGGTCGCGACGAATTCCGAGATCGTCCGCAGTTTCCACGGCGTCGATGTTGGCGGCAAGGAAGATGAACTCCCAGCCGTACCTTTCCTGCTGACGCTTGATCTTTCGCTTGATCTCAGCACTCGAATAGCGGTGGCTGGCGTTCTCCATGCCGTCGGTGGTGATGACGAAGATGGTATGCGCGGGAACGTCCTCGGGGCGCGCGTACTTATGCACGTTGCCGATATGATGGATCGCACCGCCAATCGCATCGAGCAGAGCCATACAGCCGCCCACTTCATAGTCCTCGCGCATCATGGGTTTAATCTCGCGGATCTCTACGCGATCATGCAGAACCTCGCTCTCGTCGTCAAAAAACACGGTGGAAACGAACACGAAGCCGTCCTTTTCCCTCTGCTTTTCGATCATGGCGTTAAATCCGCCCACAGTGTCGTCCTCAAAGCCCGACATCGAGCCGCTGCGGTCGAGAATAAAGACCAGCTCGGTGCTCTCGGGCTTGATCATCGGGATACCGCCGCAGCATTCAATCATCTCTTCTTTTTTGTTCGTTTTCATCAGAAAAACCTCCCTTTGTTTTTGTGCTTTTATTATAGCACCTTCAAAGGGAGGTTTGGTCGCTTGACGGGCGACATCTCAAGAAATCAACACAAAAAATATTGTATTCCCAGTTCTAGGTTCTTTTCAACTTATACGTAAAAGCGTTAGCGATCTTTTTATATGTAATCGTAAGTGGATTCTTATCCTCGACCCATTCAATCTCAAACACACCAAAGAACTTATACAGACCATCCACTACCCCAAACACAAGAAAAAGTTTCTCGCTCCACTCTCTATCCTTTTCGGTCAGTATATCTATTTGATTACTGATGTATGTACGAACGATTTGGTCTTTCTTCCTGTTCATGCAATCTTTCCAAAGTTGTCCGTAATGATATCTATTTGGATGTTCGCCAAACTGGGTATACCATACACAATACTTTCCTTTATACTGCCCAAGTAAAGTTCTGGGTATAAAAAAACCCGAGGAGCATAGTGCGTTACAATAACACCCAAACACAGACTTGCATAAATAAGAAGGTTTACTAAATATCGCCAGATTTTCACCAGCATGAATTGTCACTTCATTTTTCTCGTTCGGAACTAATAGGGTTAATTTTGATTTCATTTTTCATTTACCTCGCATTAAAATTCAACGTAATCCTCTTCAAGAGTCCATTGGTGCATAATATTCTCTCCTTTTAAGTAATCAGAGCTTAACCAGAAAGCCTTTATTGATGGCATCGGGATAAACAAAGCGCGCCATCTTTTGCGCAAAAACAACCGTCATGTATCCGTATTCATCGGTTCCGACGAGATCGCCCTCTCCGTAGTACTTATGTTGAAATTTCGTATGAATTGGCAGGGGGCGCAGAAGCGTCCTTTCAACCAGCTTCTTTTTTCGAGGGATATTTCTTGCTTTGCTCGACAAACGGGAAGTTGGCGGGGTGGCGCATTGGGTACTTTCGCGAAAAACGTATACCGTGTAGGAATTGTTGAGCTTGTAAGAATACTCTGCCATAAACAGTCCTCCAATCAAATATTGTACATCTTATGCCTTGTCTATATGATACCTTTTTTTTCAGTTCTTTTGGTCGCTTCACGGGCGACATTTGTGTGTGTAATCAAGAAATTGAATACTCGAAACGGAATCAAAGCCGCTTATCGTACCGTTTGCTCAAAAAACCAACGGTTTTATCCGCAAGAGATGCCCGATCAATCCCGTCCAACGCAGTTGCATTCAGAATTGCACTTTTCACAAATTCGATTTCATCAAAGGAAAACGCCATGCCGTCCATGTAAAAGCCCTTCGTGGTTTTCACAATAGGAAAACCCATCTCCTGCAAATATCTAATATTTCTGCAAACCGTTTTTCGGTCACAGGGGTATTTCGCCGATATGATTTTTGCCATTTGTGTCTGCGTCATCGGTTGATCCCGATTTGTTTGTGACTCCAACAATCGCAGCACGTAAATAATCAACTGCTTTTTCATCCTCTCGCCCCCTCTATATATATTATACCAAAGAACTTGTACCATTTTTCGCCCAGACTATTAAAAAAGATTGTTTTTTCTCAAAAAAAGAACCAAAGATATCTAAAAAAGAGCCTGGGAAGAAAAAACACTTCTTCGGCTCTTTTTACGTAAAAAACAAAACAGAGGGAAAACATCAAAAGCCGCAAAAGCCTCGCATTATGAAGCCTCATGCAATTTGCTTGGTGGGCGACAATTATTTTTTTGCTTGTTCGACCCACTCGGGCTCACGGAATCCGACAAGAACAAAACCATCCCCTACAAGCAACGGGCGCTTGACCAGCATTCCATCAGTGGCAAGGAGTGCCAGCATTTCGTTCTCGGACATAGCAGGAAGTTTATTTTTGAGGTCGAGGGATTTATAGAGCAACCCACTTGTGTTAAAGAACTTTTTGAGCGGCAATCCGCTATTCCTGTGCCATTCGGTCAGCTCTTCGAGCGTAGGGTTGTCGAGCTTTATATCTCGAAACTCATACTCGATTTGGTTATCGTCGAGCCACTTCTTTGCCTTTTGGCAGGTGGTGCATTTGGGGTAACAGATAAATTTCAACATGGTAATCTCCTTTATTTTTCGTACGTTAAATTACATTCCAAGCAGCTTCTGATCAAACGCCAACAGCGTTTCGTTGATCGCAAAAAGATCGTATGTTCCCTGCACGATGAAATACTCCACAATGATGTCAAATTTACTGCTGTGCGAGAGTGCAAAGCCTGCTTTGGCAAGCATTTCACGCGTTTCATCCAGCGGCAAGCGGAGCGCAACGGCAAATGCAAGCACCGTGTTTTTGCTGGGACGATAGTCCTTATTGCTTCGTATTTTGGAGAACAGCTTGCGATCCACGTTCGCCTTTTTATAGCATTCCGTATCGGTCATGCCGCTCTCGTCAATCTTGCGGAGTAGCATCTCGGAAAAGCTCTCGTCGATCTGACCCAAGAGCTCCTCAATGCTCGCGCTCGGCATGATCGAAGCATCCGCGTCCATGCCGATCTCCCGACAGGTAAGAAAATCCTCGTCGGATGCCTCGTCGAGCATTCTGCTCGCAGAACGCCGAGGCGCACGTCTGCGGAAAATCCTTTCGCTGACGTAGTTGTCGTCGATGAACATTTGAACGTCGGCAAAGAGCTTGAGGCTGATCGACGTTGATTCCTTGTCGTACACCACAAGAGACACGCTCATCTCGTGATTGAGCAGAAACGCACCGATCGAGTCCATCGCGATTCGCAGCACCCGATCCTTGGGAAACCCAAACGATCCCGAGGAGATCAGCGGAATAGCAACCGTTTTGCATTTGTGCTCGACGGCAAGCTTAAGCAACTCGACGTAACAGGAGCGCAGAAGTGCCTCCTCGCCCACCGCACCGCCGCGCCAATGCGGTCCGACGGTATGGATCACGTATCGGCAGGGCAGATCGAACGCGGGCGTGATGATAGCATGCCCCACCGAAAGCGGTCCATGCTCCATGCAGGCGCAGTAGAGCTTCTCGCCAGCCGCCTCGTGAATCTGTGCGTCCACCCCACCACCGTGGGAATAGTGCGGATTGGTTGGATTCACGATCGCGTCGCATTTGATTTTTGTGATGTCTTGTCGGATGATTTTGATTGGCATGGCAAGAGCCCCTTTCCGTTCGTTATCTCTATTATACTACACCTTTGACGCGCTGTCAATTGCGAACCGCTCCCCTCTCCCACCAATATCCGCACACTTTTGGGAACCATGTTGACTTTTTGTAAAATTTCGGATATAATCATTATATATCAACCAGTGTCCAAAAAAATGGACACACCGAATTGTATAATGGTCTTGAAAAATAAATATCAAGGAGAATGTCATGAATATCGTGAAGGAGCTTGATCTCGCCATCAAATTGGCAGAAGCAAAAACGGTGGAGGGTGCATACCGTTCAGGTAATACCGATTATGACGCCTATATGACGAATGCGGAATGGGCAGCATTTGAAAAAGACATGAAAAAAAACAAGCTACAACCGCACGCACACACAGAATATAGCGCTGGCGGCGGCGATGAGCTGACCGAAAAAAACGGACGCCCTCCAAAGATGGCGTCCTATGCCTCGTCGAGCCGCTTGATCTACCGTCTTTCGCGCGAAAAAGCGGGCTTTCACTATGAGCAAAAGCTCGCCACAACCGTTGGCGGCACTGCCAATCTCGATGGTTTTTACGAAACCGACGAGCATTACATTTTTGTTGAGGCAAAATGCCATGAGCCCTATTCCGCAAAACAAACGTCGGTGAGCAAGAGCTATGAAGAACTCTACAAATTCATCAATGCGCAGATGACGGATGAGATAAAAATCAATATGACGGCAAGCAAATGCGGGCGTTATCTGAACGTGGACTATATCGTTGGCGGTGAAAGGCTGGCTCATTTTGACCTCAAGCAGATGATCTGTCACCTGCTCGGCATTGCCACGGGGATACTCAAGGGCGAGCTGGAGCACAAGCAGGTCAATTTTATCTATCTGCTCTACGATCCCTCCGATCTGTCGCTTTCAGACAACGTAAAAGCCAAGATCGAGCGGATCTATGCCAAAACCTGCGACGAATGCAATGCGATTGACTTTGCAGCACTCCTACGGGTGATCCTTTCATTCTTGAGGACCGAGTACTATCCGAATTCGATGTCCGATGACGAAATCGCCTCGATCGTTCAAAAATTCACGTTTACGCTTGCTTCTCAAGATTTTTACAAAATTCTGCTGGAGCAGGATTTCTGAATCGGAACACTTTATTAAAACAAAAAAGAATGCCGCGTTTTCGCGTATTCTCCGTTAAGGAAAGCACGCGAAAACGTGGCGTTTTATTTTCGGTCTTCATTCCGACAAAATCGGATTTTTCATTGAAAAGCAGCGTAGCTCGCCGCGCTTGACGCGCTCGACAAAATCGTGCTCGTCGAGGATCGGCGTATCGGCTTCCATGCCGGCGAGCTGCTTCACGGCGGGCCCCGAGTGGTTATCCGATCCCGCAAAAGGAATCAGCCCGTAGCGCTCGGCGTATAATTTTGCCATATCGTTGACGAGCGGATCCCGACAGGAGGCATTGATCACCTCCACGCCCTCAACGGCTCGCGGAAAGAGACGGATATGGTCGATATACCTTGCCTCGCGAAAGGGATGCGCCTGGATCACAAGCGCGCCGTGCTCGATCAGATAGGGCAGCTCCTCGCTCTTTTTCATATGCTCGATCTCGGGATGCGCCAAAAACCATTCCTTGCCGAGTCCATACACCAAGAAATCGGTTCCCTTATACGACATCTCCACGCCGCAAAAAACAGGTATCCCCATTTCGCGACCGATTTGGACGCCGTCCTCATAATCCGAAAAATGCGCGCAGATGCGCTCCTCATAGGACATATCGGCACTCTGCTGCATATTGCCGTCGATGAAATGATTGGTGATAAACACACCCGCATAACCGAGAATGCGGTAAAAGTCGAGCGACTCGCGCACGGTGGCGCGTGCACATTTGCTCACAGGAAAGGTGTGCAGGTGGGTTTCGTAGCGATAAAGCATGGCGGTCTCCTCTTTTTCGGTCTTTTTTGAGCTTTTTTGTTTCTTTTCGATTTTGCGGTCACTCTCATTATACCCCCGTCCCTCGAAAAAGTCAACCGACACACCAAAAAAGTCAAGAAAAAAAGATGCACACCTTGACTTTTCGGCGCAAAGAGACTATAATAAACAATGTAGTGAAACAAATCAAAGGAGGCGGATGGAAATGACAGTCCAACCCAAACCGAAGTACCAAGGCTCCCGTCGGAGGAAGCTCCTCTGCGCGATCATCACGGTCTGTGCAGTCCTGGTCCTCGTCGGAGCACTTTTTGCGATCCTGCATCTGCGCCGACAGCAGCAGCTATACGCCGACCGCGACGCGCTGATCGCCGACCTGACCAACCGACGCGGAGAATATGACGAGCGAAGCATCGTGCTTGCCGACACCTCCCGCGGCGCGGCAACCGCACTCGCGCAAAAGCTCGGCGCCACGCTCCGCATCTCGAGCGACGGCAGCTTTGCCACCCTGACGCTCCCCGAGGGAAAAACCTTTCTCGACGTTTGCCTCGATGACACCTACCTTGCCGATCTTCCGTGCATGTCGATCGACTACGAGGCGCGCGTGAGTGATTGGGTCGAGGAGAGCGAGGACTCGCTTCCCCAGCCCATGCGTCCGCAATTCGCGGTCTCGGATGACGGATACGGACAGCAGAGCTATCTCGATTACGTCAATCTCCGCGACGCGTGGTATCATTCAAGCGGCAGCGGTGTTCTGGTTGCCGTGATTGATACGGGAATTGATACCGACCACCCGGAGTTTGTCGGTCGGATCAGCGAATATTCCTACAACGCAACCGAGGATAAGATCGTGAAGGACTACCTCACCGAGGATGGCGACTACGATTGGTCCCTGATCGAGGATGAGCAGGGACACGGAACCTCGGTGGCGGGCGTTCTCGGCGCACCGATGGACAACGGCGGAATCGTGGGCGTTGCGCCCAACGTCAGCCTTCTTGTTATCAAGGCGGAATGCACCCCCTCCGGCTCCTTCAAGCGCACCTCCGACCTCGTGTTCGGTCTTTACTACGCGATCGAATGTGATGCGAAGGTGGTGAATATGTCCTTTGGCTCGCAAAGCACGGAAAACGCGTTTGCCGAGGCAACCCGCCTTGCCGTGGATAGCGACGTCATTTGTATTGCCGCAGCAGGCAACGACACGACCGCCGACGTCAACTATCCCGCGTGCGACCCCAACGTGGTCGGTGTGGGCGCGCTTGAGAACGGCGGATGGGGTCTTGCCCCCTACTCCAACTTCGGTGACAACGTGGATATGGTGGCACCCGGCACCACCTACACCGCCAAGATGGGCGGCGGCTATTCGGTCACCCAAGGCACATCTCTTGCCGCTCCCGTTGTGGCGGGTGCGGTCGCTCTCTAGGCTTCCACCGATCACTACGTGGAATTTGGAGCAATGTGCGAGCTGCTCTACGCCGCCTGCTATGATCTGGGCGATCTCGGCCACGATTGGTACTTCGGCTACGGCGCGCTGGATATCAACGCGTTGCTGCTTGAGGATCGCGGCTGCGTGACCTTTAACATGATGACCGACGAGCTGGACAACACCGAGCAGGTCTTTATCCGCAACCACACCCTGCAGTGCATCCCCGAGCCCGAGCGTCTCTACGCCGTGTTCGACGGATGGTACTATGATCCGCAATGCACCGAGGAATACGATTGGTACGTTGACGAATTCTCCAGCGACCTCACGCTCTACGCGCATTGGGTCAACGAGGAGGACGGCATCCCCTATACGTACGTGGAGCTGGAGGACGGCACGATCGAGATCCGCTCCTACACGGGTCACCGTCGCTACATCACGATCCCTACCACCATTGAGGGAAAGACCGTTTCGTCGATCGGTCGCGATGCCTTTGCGGGTCAGTCACGTCTGCGTCAGGTCAATCTTCCCAAAAACCTCGTTCGTATCTGTCCCGGTGCCTTCCGCGGCTGCTCAAACCTTGTTGGCATCGAAATTCCCGACTGCGTCACCGAGATCGGTGAGGGCGCGTTCTCCAATAACGTCCGTCTCGCCTACGTTGGCTTTGGCACGGGCAGTCGGCTCGTCTCAATCGGTCAAAACGCATTTTTGAATTGCGCACGTCTGCGTGCGATCACGCTCCCCGCGTCGCTGACCTCGGTTGACGGCACGGCGTTCCAAGGTACCGTTTCGATGACAGCCTATTCGGTACAAAACGGAAACACCGCCTTCACGGCGGAGGGCGGCGTTCTCCTCACCACCGACAGACAAACGCTGGTGGCATACCCCGCAGGTGTGACGCAGGCGTACACCCTGCCCGCATCGGTCAGAACGGTCGGCTCCGCGGCATTTGCTTATTCCAAGCTCCAGAGCATCTCGCTCGGATCGGTATCCGTGATCGGCAACAACGCCTTTGCATATAGCCGACTCACCTCCGTCACGATCCCCGACAGCGTCACGCTCTTGGGATCGGGCGCGTTCTCGTTCTGCGCCTCGCTCCAAAGCCTCACGCTCGGCGCGGGACTCTCCGAGATTCCCTCCTCGGCATTCTATCTTTGCCAGCAGCTCCAAACGGTTGAAATTCCCGCCTGCGTGCGCGCCATCGAGGAAAATGCGTTTGCAGGAATCGAATCGCTCACCGACCTGACCTTTGCGTCGGGCAGTTGCCTGCAAACGATCGGCAAAACGGCGTTTTCGGGCAACTCAATCGAGACGCTGATCCTCCCCTCCACACTCCAAAGCATCGGGGACAGCGCATTTTCGGGCTGCGCCCTCAAGGAAATTCGGATTGATCCGGACGGTGCGCTCCAATCAATCGGTGAATACGCCTTTTCCCAAAACTACGGTCTGACCGAAATCGCGCTTCCGAGCGCTCTGAATAGCATCGGCGCGTTTGCCTTCCAAAACACGGGGCTTCGCTCGGTCACCCTCCCCACCGCCCTGCAATCGCTCGGTGAGGGTGCGTTTGCCAACTGCGGAGCTCTGACCGAAATTCTCATTGCTCCCGAGAGCACGGTCTACGCATCGGTGGACGGCATCCTCTTTGACAGTGCCCGTGCGACCCTGATCGCTTACCCCGCAGGAAATCCGCGCACCGAATATACGCTCCCCGTCGGTGTTACCGAGATCGGCGCGCATGCATTCCAGGGTGCAGAAACGCTTTGCAGCATTTCGCTCTCCAATCAAAGCCTCACGAAGGTGTCGGAATACGCCTTCTACGGCTGCTCTGCTGTCACCGGCTATACGCTTCCCGACACGCTGACCGAGATCGGACGCTATGCGTTCGCGAAAAACAGCGCGCTCTACACCTTCCATATTCCCGAAAATCTGACTCAGCTCAGCGGCTATGCTTTTTCCGAGTGTTGGAATCTCTCTACGCTCACCTTTGACGAAGACAACAAGCTCGCACGCATCGGATACGCAGCCTTTGCCTACTGCGGCATCAGCGATCTCCGCATTCCCGCGAGCGTATCCTCGATCGCACAGGGCGCCTTTGAGGGCTGCACAAGCCTGCGGTCGGTGACGTTTGCCCAAAGCAGTGAGCTGGAGCGTATTTCGGCGTATATGTTTGACGGCTGCGTCAACCTCTCAAGCATTTCCTTTGAGCCGGGCAGCAAGCTGACCTCGCTGCAGGCACACGCGCTTGAGGGTATGCGCAACCTGATCTCGATTGATTTCGGAGACGCCAAGCTGACCAATATTGATAACTTCGCCTTCCGTTTCTGCGAGAGCCTCTCGGCGTTCGGAATTCCCGACGGCGTCACCTACATCGGACGCTACGCCTTCTACGGCTGCCGCTCGCTCCAAACCGTTGCGATCCCCGCGAGCGTGGAGTATATCGGTCGTTTTGCCTTCCTCGGCACCGAAAACGTCAACCTCTACTTTGCGGCAAACACCCTGCCCACAGCGCTGCAATCCGATTGGGATCACGGCATCGCGGGCTACTACCTCGGCGTTTCCGAAATCGACACGAGCGGAGACTTCACCTACGCAATGCTCTCCGACGGCAGCGTGGCTCTGATCGAATATAGCGGAACCGAAAAAACACTCGATCTGAACACCCTCAACCTCGGCGGTCCGATCATCACGATCGGCGGCAAGGCGTTCTATTACAGCGAGCTGGAGCAGATCACGCTCCCCGACACCCTGCTCACGATTCAATCCTTCGCATTCTACCACGCAAATCTCAAATCGCTCACGCTCCCCGCATCGCTCACCTTTATCGGGCGCGATGCATTTGCCTACACCCCCATCGAGACACTCACGATTCCCGAGAACGCGGCGCTCTCGGTCATTGAGCAATCGGCGTTTGAGAGCACCGAGAGCCTGCGGTCGGTCACTCTGCCCGCCTCGCTGACCACGCTCGGACGCTCCGCATTCCAGGGCAGCGGCATTACCGAGCTGAATTTTGCAAGCGGAATTCAGCTCACCGAGATTCCCGAGGGAGCGTTTGCCTACACGGCGATCACCTCGCTCACAATCCCCGACTCGGTTAGTCTCCTCAATCACAACGCCTTCCGCGAGACGGCAGCTCTGGCAAGCGTGACCTTTGGCTCTGCCGAGGATCTGATGATTATGAGCAACGTTTTCTACCGTTCGGGTCTCCGCTCTCTCACCGTTCCCGCAAACGTCTCCTATATCGGAGAATATGCCTTTGTAGCACTCCCGAACCTCACACAATTTCAGGTGGAGGCAGATAATCCCCACTACACCGCGATCGACGGTCTGCTCTGCTCCAAGGACGGCAGAAAGCTGATCGCCGCCCCCGCCGGACGCACGGGAGCAATTGCAATTCCCGCGGGCATCGAGGTCATCGGCTTCGGCGCGTTTGAGGGCTCCGCGCTCACGGAGGTCACCTTCGCCGAAAATTCAAACATCCTCTCGCTCGGCTACCGCGCCTTCTACGGCTGCAAGGGGCTCACCTCCATCGAAATCCCCGGCAGCGTGGTTGCAATCGACTACTATGCCTTTGCAGAATGCAGCGCACTCCAAACGGTGACCTACGCCGATGGCAGCAGTCTGACGGGTATCTACGAGGGCGCCTTCCTCGGATGCGTCAAGCTCTCGGATATCACGGTTCCCGACGGCGTGATCGAAATCTCGGACTTCGCCTTCTACGGCTGTGCCTCTCTCACGCGCGTCCCGATCTCCCAAAGCTCGCAGCTCCGAGGCATTTACAGCTATGCCATGGCATACACGGGTTTGTGCGAGGAGCTGATCACCCCCGAGGGCTTGATCGACATCGGCGACTACGCCTTCAGCGGCACCAAGATCACCTCCTTCACCATTCCCAACACCAACGCCCAACAGCTCCTGCTCGGCATCGGTGTTCTGCGCGACTGTAATTCGGTCACGTCGGTCAATATCCCCTTCCTCGGTGCCTCCTTCGAGGATAACGAGATCACCTGGTTCTCCTATCTTTTCGGAGCGGGCAGCTACGAGGCAAGCAGCGTATATATCCCTGCGTCGCTCGACAGCGTAACGATCTCGGAGGGCTTGACCCATATCGGCAGCTATGCCTTCTACAATCTCGATCTGGATGCGGTTCGCGAGATCAATCTGCCGCACAGCATCGTATCGCTCGGAAACTATGCCTTCTACTATTGCCATGCAACCTACGAGCTGACCAACACGATCTCGCTGGATTCCGACACGATTGACGTCTTCCATCAGTATTTCGGATACGGTATGAAGGGTACGCTCCGTCTGGCAGAGGGACTCGAGCGCATCGAGATCGCCATCGACGGCATCAGCGGTCTCTACCTCCCGGCATCGCTCAACTACGTGGAGGCACAAACGATGACCATGAACCAACGTATGGAATTCATTGAGGTCTCGTCCGAAAATCCGTATTTCACCTCGCTCAATGGTGTGCTTTATAACAAGGCGTGCGACGCGATCGCGGTTGTTCCCGGCGGCATCAAGGGCTGTGTCACCCTCCCCTCCACCCTCACCACCGTGAGAGCGGAAGCATTCAGCAACTGTAACAAGCTCACGGAGCTGATCATTCCCGAGGGTGTGGTCACGATCGAGTCGCGTGCCTTTGCGGGAGCTACCAACCTGACCAAGCTCACCCTGCCCTCCACTCTCCAAACGATCGAGGAAGACGCCTTCACCGCCTGCCTCTCGCTCTTCGTCATCCAAAATAACAGCTCGCTCTTGCTCAACTTCAATTCGGAGGAGCACGGCGAGGTGGCATATTTTGCAAGAACCATTCTCAATGCCGACGGCTCGATCCAATTCGTTCACGGCGGCGACGGAAACGAATACTACCAAACCGAGGACGGCTTCCACTTTGTCAAGCTGCTCGGCGGCGAATACACGCTGATTGCATATCTCGGAGACGAGGAGCATATCCGCCTGCCCGAGAAGGTGCGCGGTCAATCCTACCGCATCGAACGCATGACCGGCGGCAAGCACATCACGGTCCCCGGAACACTCGGTGATCTTTCGATCGCCTTCACCGATAACCATACGCTCGAGAGCATTGTGCTCGAGGAGGGCATCACCGAGCTTGGCGACAGCGCCTTCTCCTGCTGCTACGCCCTTCGGTCGGTCACCCTTCCCGAGGGACTCGAAAGAATCGGTTCAAATGCCTTTTCTATGTGTGGTCCCATCACCGAGCTGAAGCTGCCATCCACGCTCAAGAGCATTGGAAATGGAGCGTTTGACTCCGTTGGACTAGTCTCTCTTGAGCTTCCAGAGGGCGTGGAGGAGATCGGTGCGGGCGTTTTCCGCTACTGCACACGATTGGAGTCGATCACCTTCCCTGCAAGCCTGACTACCATCGGGGAGAGTTCCTTTGAATTCTGCGAATCACTCGACCGTCTTGAGATCGCCGAGGGCAACCGCCATTTTGTGGAAGAAGGCGGCATCATTTATAACAACACGCAAACCGAGATGGTCTACGTGCTTCCCTCGGTCAGCGGCAGAGTCGATCTCCCCGACACACTGCTCACCATTCCCGACACTGCGTTTTCGGGCATGAGTTCGGTCACCGCGGTTGAAATTCCCGACGGTCTGCGCTCGATCGGCTACTGCGCCTTTGAGGGCACCTCGCTCACCGAGATCTATCTGCCCGCCTCGCTCGAAACGCTGGGCAGCGACTCGCTCTGCATCGACACGCTCAACACCATCCGCTACGGCGGCACACTGTCTCAGTGGCTCAATCTGAACCGCGGATACACCAACAGCACAAAAACCGTCGACCTCTATCTTGGTGATACCCGACTTGTGGACGTGGTGATTCCCGAGGGCATGACCGAAATCCCCTCCGATGCCTTCGCGCTGCTCACCATTGAAAGCGTCACCCTTCCGTCTACGCTTGAGCGGATCGGAGACCGTGCCTTCACGCGCTGTGCCACGCTGGAGGAGCTTCATCTTCCCGCCGCGCTCTCCGAAATCGCGGACTACGCGTTTGACGAATGCAGCGCACTGCGCAAGATCACGGTGGACCCCGCAAACCAACATTTCAGCGTCTGCGACGGTATTCTGTATAACAAGTCCCAAACCGAAATCCGTCTTGTTCCGAAGGGTCTGTCGGGTGAGATTGAGATTCCGGAGGGCGTGACCCATATTCCCGATCACGCATTTGGTATGAATTATCTCGCATCGGTTACGCTTCCCTCCTCGCTCGTTTCAATGGGTGAGCACGCATTTGCAAACCTGGAGCTCGGCATCGTTTACAACAACAGCGATCTGCCTCTGCGCGCTCCCGGCAGCTCGGTCGTTGGAACCTACGCCAATGCAAGATGCTTCGTGGACAAAAACGGAAATCGCACCAGCATCCACGGTGCAGAGGATTATGCGATCTACGTCACCGACGATGATTTTCTCTACGTCAGACAAAACGGAAAATACTATCTGAAGTCGTATCTGGGAGACGCGGACACGGTCACGCTGCCGCTCACCCTTGACGGTCACACCTACGAGCCCGATTCGGTTCAGGGCATCAAGCATCTCATTATTCCAAGCGGATTTTCCGAGATCAGAAGCCACGCGTTCTCCTTCTCCGCCACGCTCCAAAGCGTCTCGATCCCCAACGGGGTCACCGCGATCGGCACGGCGGCGTTTACCTATTGCCCCAACCTGCGCACGATCAATATCCCCGATTCGGTAACCACGCTTGGAGGAAACGTGATCTCCGGCAGCCGATACTTCCACAACGCCGAAAATTGGAATGACGAAGGCCTGCTGCTCGTCGGCAACCATCTGATCGCGGTTTCGCCCGATTGTGAGTACGTCACCGTCCCCGAGAGCATCCGCTCTGTTTCGGAAACCGCCTTTGAAGGCTGCTACAAGCTTCGCCGGTTGACCATGCGCGGAGATTACAGCGGCTGGCAGCTGCTCGCACCGCTCTCCAACCTCGAAACGCTCGTGCTTTCCAACCGTCTCGTACAGCCTCTCGGGGAATACTTCTATTCGATCCCGCTCACGCTCAAAAACATTGTTCTGCTTGATTCGGCTCAAATGACCGCCGATTCGGCACAATGGCTCATGGCGGGTGTAGAAGGTGTGCATATTTACGTCCAAGGCGAGGAAAAGGACCTCAAATGGGACGAAAACTTCCCCGGTTGGAGCAACGGAAACACCGTGCTCTACGGCTCGCGCTGGGTATTCGTCAGCTTCTACGTTGAGGACGGACGGCTGGTGAGCAGTGCGCCCTTTTCCTCGGCACAGGTCATTCGTCAGCCTTGGGTGGATTCCTACACCGATGAGATTTACCGCTACATTTTCGCGGGATTTGACATCAACGGTGACGGTATCGCGGATCCCCTGCCCGCAACCTCCACCACCTGGATCACCGCCAACGCGGTCTACGTGCGTGAATTCCGTTGCGTGCGCGAGGGACATCTCTACCGTCCCGATCAGTCGATCGACGATCACAACCATACCCTCGTTTGCGCCTGCGGTGCAACCTCACAGGGGGCACACAAATGGATGGCACCCCAGATCATCACGCAGGCTACCCACACGCAGGAGGGCGTCTGTGAGATCACTTGCGCCGGATGCCACCACAAAAAAACCGAAACGATCGAAAAGACCCCCGAGCATACCTTCGATCAGTTTGTGGTGAGCGATGACACCCTGGCAGAGCACGCAACCTGCACCCACCCCAACGCCTACTACGTCAGCTGCGTTTGCGGTGCACATGACACCGCGGTATTCCATGACGGCGAGCTTTCCGACGTCCATTCCACGGAGGGTGCGATCTTTAGCAGTGCCGGTGAAGCCGAGCATTTCTTCACCTGTAAGGACTGCTACAACACCGTCTTCCTCCCTCACGAGTGGAGCGAATGGACTGTGAACCCCAACAATGACCGGGAAATGATCCGCACCTGCACCGTGTGCGGGGGCTCCGAGACTGCGATCGACGATACACCGCCCAACAACCCGAACAATCCGAACAATCCCAATAATCCCGAAAATCCCAACAAGCCCAACGAGGGTGGTGGGGACTCGGGCGGAAACGGCTCCTCGGGCGGCGGATGCATGGGCTCGATCACGGCACCTGCTGTGTGTCTCATTTTCCTCGCTCCATTCCTTACCCGTAAAAAGAAACGGGATAGAAAATAAATGATGTATACCTGCAGGGGGAGCTTCTCGTTGAGAAATTGCAACATTCCGTTGCTACCGACTGGAGGCACAAGTGCTTGATATCGCCACGCATACGGCAGTGCCTGTGCCCGGAGTCAAAAGACATCCCCTTGACACCTTGATCCACCTTCGGGAAAGCTCTTGAAGGGGTGCAGGGGGAACTTCTCTCGAGAAGTTCCCCCTGCAAAAACACATCATAATCCTACAAAAAAAGCGTGGGGAAGGCATCCCGAAGGAGGTCTTCCCCACAAAAACGTCCTATCTCTTACTCCTCGATCCTGTCAAACGCATCACGTGCGCGAAAGATCAGCGAAATACACCAAACACCGGCGAGTGCCACCACCGTATAGATGATACGGCTGAGCAAAGAGGATTGTCCGCCGCAGATCCATGCAACAATGTCAAATTGGAACAAGCCGATGCTGCCCCAGTTGAGTGCGCCGACAATTGTGAGAATCAGCGCAATTCGATCCATAATCATGCTCAAAACTCCTTTCCGAGCCGATCGCGCATGCACGGTCGGTCATATCTCGGAGCATTTCTCCGGTCGTGTTTAGTATGCATCGGATCGGTTTTGTTATGCAGTTCTTTTTTTCCAAATTTTGCAGACAAACAAAAAAGACCGCCTCGGGGGATGCAAGCCCGAAGCAGTCCTTTGGGATCAGATCAATCAAAACGTGATGCGACGCACGCTGCGCACGCGATCGCCGTCCAGCTCAAAGATCGCGCCGTTGCCGCAAATCTCACCGCGCGCCACCTCAAAGCGAACCGGCATCATGCTGCGGAAACGCTCGATCACGCAGTCTCGGTCGGTTCCGAGCACGCCTCCGGTGGGACCGCACATGCCGAGATCGGTGATATAGCCCGAGCCGCGCGGCAGAATACGCTCGTCGGCGGTGGGCACGTGGGTGTGCGTGCCGAACATCACCTGCACGCGTCCGTCGAAATAATGCGCCAGAGCAAGCTTTTCGCTGGTCGCCTCGGCGTGGATATCGAGCAGGGCGACATCATAGCCCCCGCGCTCGCGCTCCAAAATGCGGTCAACCGTGTCAAAGGGGGAGGCAAGCGGATCGAGAAAGACGCGTCCGCACACGTTGATGCAAAGCAGTCGCCAGCCGTCCACGTTACAAACCGTATAGCCGCACCCGGGTGCTGTGGGCGGATAGTTTGCGGGGCGGATCACGCGCGTGCTGCCCTCGAGGTAGGCGTAAATATCGCGCATGCCGTAGGTATGATTGCCGAGCGTGATCACGTCGATCCCCGTGTCAAGCAGGGCGTCGGCGTCGCGTGCGGAAATTCCCTTGATGTCGGTGACGTTCTCACCGTTGGCGATTACAAAATCAATGCGTTCGCGTGCTCGGAGCGACCAGAGCCGATCACGCAAAAAATCAACCGTCCGTGTACCAACCACGTCGCCAAGAGCCAGAATTCGCATAAAAAATCCTCAATTTCTAATTGGATTGAACAAAGCCCGATCGTGCTTTTGTTGTTACATCATACCATATTTCGTCGGTTTTGTCAAGCAAAAGCGGAAAACACTCCCTTCCAAATTGCATCGTCCCAACAAAACTCCGCCTTGACAGGTGGCGCTTTCTGTGTTATAATATCAAAAAAAGAAGAAAAGGATACGCCGATGAACAAAAAAATTCTGTTTTGCGCGGCTACCCTCTGGCTCTTGCTTTTGATGCTTTGGGGGTGCGTTTACTACGTCCCTGCCCCCGACGGCGAGGATTTCCCGTCTGCCGAGACCACCGCCGAGAGCGTGCCCTCCACCTCGGACACGTCTACCGAAACCACCGCCGACTCCACCGCCGAGACCACGGCGCCGATCGGGAACGATACCGCCGAGTCCACCACCGCCGCTCCCACCGAGCGCGATGACGGCTTTACGGGGTACCATTAAAATTTTACAATCGAAAAAATCGCCCCCGTGCGATGCGGAAAGCCGTGTCGCACGGGGGATTTTTGTTGCAGGACGCGGATACGCCCACACGTATTCGATTTTAGTTGAAGCGATAGATATCGCCGGTTTTTGCCGACTCGTAGATACCCTCGAGAATGCGCGTGACGCAGTATGCCTGCTCGGGCAGGGTGATCGGATCGGTGCCGTTGCGAACCGCCTCGATCCAGAGACGCTCCTCGCGGTCTGCTGCGCTCTCGCTTGCCGCTCCGTCGTTAAATGCTACGCCGCCAACCTTGAAGTTGGGCTCGAGTACGTATTGGCGTCCGTTGCGCACGCCGTTGATGCGGAGCGAGCCCTTGACGTTCATGTCAGCGCCTGCCAGCGTTCCGCAAACAGAGGTGACAGCCTCGCGCACGTCGAGCGTGTTGAGCGCCCATGCCGACTCGAGCACGATGGTGGCGCCGTTTTCCATGACCACAAAGCCGAACGCCGAATCCTCAACCGTGAACTTTTCGGGGTCCCAATTGCCCCACATGTTGCCCTGGTCGGTGTCCTTGTTGAGCTTGTGATAAGAGGTACCGACGCAATACTTGGGCTTGTAGTTGTTCATCATCCAGAGCGTGAGGTCAAGCGCGTGCGTTCCGATGTCGATCAGAGGACCTCCACCCTGCTCGTATTCGTTGAGGAACACGCCCCAGGTGGGAACGGCGCGACGACGGAGTGCGGTTGCCTTTGCGTAGTAGATATCGCCGAACGTGCCTGCTTCAGCCTCTGCCTTCATATACTGTGCATCGTCGCGGAAGCGGCTCTGGTATCCGATCGAGAGCTTCTTGCCGGTGCGCTTTGCCGCATCGAGCATCTTCTTTGCCTCGGTGGAGTTGATCGCCATCGGCTTTTCGCACATCACGTGCTTGCCTGCCTCGAGGGCGTCAACCGTGATAAAGCTATGCGAGCGGTTGGGGGTACAAACGTGCACCACGTCGATTTCGGGGTCTGCCAGGAGCTCCTTGTAGTCGGCGTAGACCTTTGCGTCGGGCGTGCCGTAAGCCTTTGCAGCCTTCTCTGCCTTCTCGATCACGATGTCGCAGAATGCAACCATTTCGCAATCCTCAACCTTTTTGAGTGCGGGCATGTGCTTGCCGTTTGCAATACCGCCGCATCCGATGATACCAACCTTGATCAGTTTTGCCATTGTTCTTGGTTCCTTTCGTATTTTGTAAATTCTATTGTAAAATTTATTTTTCGGTCAGATCGACACGCTCACGCCGTCAAGAGGCGGAACCGTGAGGACTCTGCCATCGTCGATCTCCACACGCACCGCTTGGTCGGTGTGGTTGACGAAAATCTGCACGCGTGAGCCGTCTGCACGCTCCCACGCGGTGGAGAAAACGCTTGGCAGCTCAACCTCACCGCCGTGGCGTCTCGGGAAGGTCACGCACTCGCAGCGATAGCAGATCGGGCGGCACATTCTGCCCGAGGCAAGATAAGCGCTTGCCGACTCGCGATAGAGCCTTGTCAGATTGCCGATGAAGGTGAGCGCACGGTCGCGATCCACCTTCGATTCCACCGCCGAGCGTCCCCAATTGGAGCGAAGCTCACCCGAGGGCGAGGGCACGATGGTCATGCAATCGCCCGCAGTGAAGGAATACGCCAGACGCGCACAGAGCGAATCGGCGGTGTGGTCGATGCCGCAGGAGACCTGATTGCCCATGAAATTGCGCAGATATTCGTGGTAGAGATAAGAATAAAGCGGAACGGGGGTACCGAAATACCAATTGAGCTCATATCGGTTGTCCGAGAAAAGCAAATTCGGAATAAACGGCTCTGCCGCCGCCGACTCACATCCAAAGAGCTTGCCGGGAGCCTTGCCGTTCCATTCGTTCAAAAACGTTTGCATCGTCTCGGTCATCCATGCACCCGGCGTGGGGGGATGCCCGTGGTCGCGGCTGTAACAGAAATATTGGCTGCCGCCGTGGTTCTGGTCGAGAATCTGCACGTAGTCAAGATCGGACGCAAAGAGCGGCGCGTAGGCATCGTTCAGAATTTCGCGTCCGCGCTCACTGCCCACGCAAATATCGTAGCCCGAGCGTTGCGCTCTGCAGATGCGGCTTTTTTGAACAACGCCGTCCTCTCCCGCACACATTGCCGCCTCCAGCCCCTCGCGGGCGAAACGCTCGGCGCAGTTGTAGGACGCGATGAGGTTGCTCTGCTCTGTCCAGCCAAAGCCCGAGCAATAAACGCCGAGCAGATGTCCCTCGGCATGCAGCGCGCGGCAGAACTCGTCCAGCGCCTGCTCTCCACCGAAGGGCGGCCAAACGTAGGGCGGCGCCCAGGGAGCAGTTCCCTCCCAATGCATAAGCAGCACCATGATGCGGCTTCCCGTTCGCTCTGCCAGCTCCTCGACGAGCGGCATGGCATTGATGTAGGGAAAGAGCGCGTTGGGGGTCATCTCATCGGTGTCGTGCAGTCCGCGCACGGGATAGGTAACGATCAGAGGGGAGTCGGTATACCACGAAGGAATTGCGCCGTTCTCGGTGATCTTTTTCATGCCGTCGGGCAGGTTTCTCTCAAGCCATTCCCGATAGATCTCGGCTCCGTCCTGCCAAGCGCCGCGGAAGGTACGCCAAACGATCGGGAAATCCGCCGCCCAGGAGGCGCCGAAATCCCCACCGCAATAGGTGCGGATCCACATGGCAACGCCGTTGCCGTCGGGGGCAAAGTCGATCGCCTTGACGCCGCGACGTGCATCGTGCGCGCCCATGTAGAGTCCCATACCCCCGCTGATGTAGCATTGAAACTGCGAGCAGATCATATTGGGAAAGATCGCATAGGAGCCGCGCGAGGGATAGAGCGGCTCCTGCGAGCAGAACACCGTGCTCTGTCGCAGCTCGGCATCGTCTACCAGCGCGCCCTCGTTATAGGGGAACAGAATTTCGGCATCGCCGCCGTTTTTGGCAAGCGGCTTGAGCGTGACCTCGGGGAAGGAAACCCACTCCACGGCAAGCGCAGTGCGGTTTTCCACCGAAATGCGCCACTCGCAGGCATCGCTGCCGCTACATTCGACCAGGACCGAAATATCCTCCGGAAAACCGCCGTAGCGTGCGGTGTTGCCAACCACCTCACAGGAGGTCGCGTCATATGCAGTCAGCACCCTGCCCTCACCGTCGCGCCCTAAAAGACGCAGGCGGAACAGTGCAGACTCGTGTGCCAGAAGCTCCTTGCCGCCCAAGCGGAGTGAGGTGATGCAGCCGCGCTCGAAATTCACCGAGAGCTCACCGTCTGTCAAAAACAAATTTCTTTCCATGCTACTCATGTTACAGGCTCCTCATTCAAGATTTGCAATCATTCTAACACACAAGCGGTTCAATTCCTATCACTTTTTTGTTTCAATCTGTAAGTTATTTGACTTTTGCCATCAAAAGACGAGTACAAGCGGATAACAAACAAGCTTTATCGCTCCGCCGCCTCAACAGCCGCCGCAAATCTGCGTGCGGCATCTGCCGCACGGCGGAAATATTCGGCAGGAGTGAGATCATCGTAAAGATTGGAATTTTTGCGGATCACCTCGAGCATGATCGAGCCCTTGTATCCTGCTTCGGCAATGCGACGCGCGGCGAGCTCCATGTCGATCGAGCCATCGTAGGGGAGCAGATGCTCATCCTTGTTGTATTCACAGTGGTTGTCCTGCAGGTGAAGCGCCGCCATGCGCGAGCCGAAAAGCGGCATATATTCCCTGCCGCCGGTGAAGCACGCCTCGTGCCCCACGTCCCAGCAAAAGCCCGCCTCGGGATATTGCTCCATCACCATCGAGAGATTGGCAAGCTTTCTCTGATTTTCGTATGCAATCGTCACGCCACAACGCTTCGCTGCCTCCATGAGACGGTCAAAACGCTCGCTGCCGATATCGTTGATGCGCGGAGCCTGCTCACCCGAGGAAAGGTGCACCACCAGCGTGGGAATCTCGTTCCTCGCGCATGCCTCCACGCTTTGGATCAGGCGTGCAAGCATCGCCTCGCCCGCCTCACCCGCAAACCAGATATCGTTGATCTTGTCGAAGGGGGCATGGCAGTTTTCGCATTCGACCCCCGCGCGGCGCAGGGTGGGCACAAACGTGTCGAGCAGGGGCGATGCCGAGCCCATAAAGGTGGTCTCAAAGCCGTTTTCCAGCATATATTGGAGCTGCTCCTCGAGAGAAAGCGCATCGCCGTAGCAGCCCATGCAAATTCCGATTTTTCTCATTTTTTTCGTCCTGTTTCTCTTTTTTATTTGGGGCGATTTGCGTCGATCTGTGCCGTGAGGAAACGCGCAAGGTCTGCCATATACTTCAGGTGCAGGGGCATTGCCAGATCGTCCATCGTTCCCTGATTTCCGTTTGTCTCATAGGTAAAGTCGCCGTCATAGTCGATCTCACCCAGGGCGCGCGTAACCTCCTGCCAATTGATCTTGCCCGCATAGGGGAGCAGATGCTGGTCGCCGCGATAATCGTTGTCATGCACGTGGAGCGAATGCAAGCGATTGTGTCCCAGCGCACGCACCATATCCCAGGGCTCGTCGTCGCGCAGAATCACGCCAACGTGACCGATGTCAAGGCATGCAACCGCAAACTCGCTGTTCAGCGTGTCGATATAGCGGATGAAATCGTCGGCGCGCGAGCAGGTGTCATCCACGATATGCTTGCGACGGGGGTCAACCTGAAACATGTTCTCCACACCGATCTTGACGCCGCATGCCTTTGCCGTGGGCAGAAGCTCGCCGTAATATTCCATATTCTTTTCAAAAATCTCGTCCTCGTGGCCGTGGAACACGGGGTGATGCCAGGGGTGGATAACGTCAACCTTCGCGCCGAAAATGCCCGAAATTTCGAGTGTGCGGCGCAGAATATCCATCAGGTCCGGGCGGTTTTCCCAGATATCGAGCGGATATTTGAAGGGAGCATGGGTCTGGTTGATCTCCAGCCCAACCGCATCGGCAAAATCGCGCACCTGCTGTGCGTATTCCTGATAGCCCGCCAGATTGTAGGGAGACTCATCGCGTGTCATATCACCCAAGCTCACGTCAACCGCGTCGAAGCCTGCTTCCTTGATCAGGTAAAATGCCTTTTCGTGGCCATAGCGACCGATCAGATAACCGCCGTTTGCAGAAATTTTCATTGTAATATTCCTTTCCTTACTTAAAATTTTGTCTGTTCTTGTTTGATTTATTTGGGACGGCTCTCGTCGACCAGCGTCATCAGATGCCGTCCGACGTCCACCATAAATTTCAGTCCGGTTGGCAGAATGCGATCATCCATGTTGTGCAGCAGCGCCTTGGAGGTCTCGTAGGTAAAGTCGCCGTCGTAGTCGATCTCACCGAGCGCACGCGTGACCTCTGCCCAATCAATCTTGCCTGTGTAGGGCACCATATGCTGGTCACCGCAATAATCGTTATCGTGCACATGAAGCGAGTGGAGTCGGTCATGTCCCAGGGCACGGATCACGTCCCATGCCTCGTCACGCTGCGGCACCAGACCCACGTGACCGATATCGAGGCAGGCAACGATCGCGTCGCTATTCAGCGTGTCGATATATCGCACAAACTCGGCAGCCTCCGAGCAAACGTCATAGGACGGGCACTTGCGGCGCAGATCCCGCTGCCACATGTTCTCCACACCGATCTTCACGCCAGCCCGCTTTGCCGCAGGGATAAGATCGCCATAGTAGCGCATGTTCTTCTCAAAAATCTCCTCAACATGTCCCTCATAGGAAAAATAATGCAATGGGTGCACCACGCCAACCTCGGCACCGAGAATGCCCGTGATTGCAAGATAACGCTCAAACATGTCGAGCACAAAGGGGCGGTCCTCCCATTGCTCGGGCTTAAAATGGAAGGGCGCATGCGTTTGATTGATCGGCACTCCGTAGGCATCGGCAAGGCGGCGAACCTCGGCGGCATGCTCCTGCCAATCAGGACCGTTGAACACCGATTCGGGCTTTTCCATCATGCACAGATCAAAATCTATCGCGTCAAAGCCTGCCTCCTTCACCATCCCAAATGCGCGCTCAAGACCATACCGTTCGCGCAGATATCCGATCGGAAATGAAAGCTTCATTTATTTTCTCCTTTCATTGGCGCACGGTTGAAATTGCTTACGTGCGTGCGCACGCGTGTAATACATCTATTATAGTATAATTATTTTTCATTGTCAAGCGAAAACGCGAAAATATATTTCTTCTAAATTCGCTTTTTTTAACAGGTTAAAAAATGTGAAAAATCTACAAAAAAATTATTGAAAAAGGGGTTGACAATTCCCCGAAAGGGTGCTATAATTTTTGGACACAAAACAAAGGAGAGCAACCCTTGTGGTTGCGTGCTGACATGGAAACCACCTTTTTAACCAACCAGATGTTGGATGAGAAGCAGATCCAAACCATTGTCGGTTTATCCGACAAAGACGACCCGATCCTCTTTGCGGTGGTCGGCGAAATTTCCAAACGAGCCCATTACAGTCCAAACGTTTTGTTAGTTACCCGCTCCTGCCTGTTTACCTATGATTTCGGCGCCGACTCCTGCTCGGAGCGCATCGCGTTTGCCGATATTGAGGAAATCTTTAACAAGCGCATGTACGGTAACGCGCTCATGCGTGCCCGCATGAAGGACGGCACCACGCGCGAGATCTTTCGCTTCACCTTTACGGTGACGGCGATCTGCGACGCGGTTCTGACCTACGTGAGCGAAATCCGCGACGGCACCGCAACACCCGAGGAGGCGTTTGAGGCAATCAAGGGAACCTATGAGAAGCATCTCTCGGTCTGCCCAAAATGCGGTCGCACGCTCTCCGCCCCCGGTGTTCCCTGCATCAACTGCATGGGCAAGGGACGCCTGATCCAAAAGCTCGGCGGCTACCTCAAGCCCGAGCTCCCTATCATTCTCGTCTCAATCCTGCTCTCCTTCCTCACCACGGGTCTGGCGCTCACGCCTCCCATGCTCACAAAACAGCTGGTTGACGATATTCTGCCAAACAGCCGGCTGAATTTGCTCTATATCGTGTCGGCGACTCTCGTCGGCGTTTACATCGCACGCTTCCTTTTCTCGGCTCTCCGCGGCTATATTGGACGCGTCGCGGGCAACCGCATCGTTGCCGCCATCCGCTGCGACGTTTACGAGAAGGCGCAGCACCTCCCCATGCGCTTTTACGATAAGACCTCCACGGGTGCCGTGATCAACCGCATCAGCAGCGACACCGCAACCCTGCAAGCCTTTATGCTCCGCATCACGCAGGACGTGCTGGTTTATTTCTTCCGCATGATCGGAATTGTGGTGGTGATGCTCTGCATGAACTGGAAGCTCACCCTTTTCTCGCTCGTTCCCGTTCCGATCGTTGTGATCGGCTCGCGCATCTTCCGCAAAAAGATCGCGCCCTTCTACCGTCGCATCTGGAGACGCTCCTCGGCGGTGACCTCGGTGCTCACCGATACCATTCCCGGCATTCGCGTGATCAAGTCCTTCACCAATGAAAAGAAAACGGTTGACCGCTTTGCCGCCTGCGTGGACGAATGGCGCATAACCGACACCAAGGCGGGCAAGATTTTGAGCATTTACCCGCAGATCGTGAACATCATGATCTCCTGCGGCAGCGTGGTGATCTGGGCACTCGGCGGTCAGATGGTTATCGGCGGAATTCAGACCCAGAGCGTGGGCACCATCTCGGTGGGTCTGCTCGTTTCCTTTATCACCTACGCCAACATGTTCTACGAGCCCGTGAACTTCTTTGCAAACCTCTCGGACTCCGCACAGAACGCACTCGCCTCGGCAGAGCGCATCATGGACATTCTCGACGCCGAGCCCGAGCATGACTTCGGCAAGGGCAACACCGATGCCGATATCGGCGGCAGAATCGAGTTCAAGAACGTCAACTTCTCCTTCGACCGCACCAAAAAAGTGCTCAAGAACATCAATCTGGTGATCGAGCCGGGTGACATCGTGGGTATCGTTGGCACCACGGGCTCGGGAAAATCCACCCTGATCAACCTCCTTTTGCGCTACTACGATCACTACGAGGGCGAGATCACGGTTGGCGGCGTGGACATCCGCAAGATCGACATGCAGTATTACCGCTCGCATATCGGCTACGTGCAGCAGGAGCCGATGATGTTCCACGATACCATCTACAACAACATTGCCTATGGCGACGAAAGCTTCTCGGTGGACGAGGTAATCAACGCCGCAGATATTGCAAACGCGCATGAATTTATCGTGCGTCAGCCCGACGGCTACGATTCGATGCTCGGTGAGCGCGGCGTGGGTCTCTCGGGCGGTGAGCGACAGAGAATTTCGATCGCGCGCGCCATGCTCCGCAACCCTAAAATGCTGGTGTTTGACGAGGCGACCGCATCGGTCGACTCCGAAACCGAGCACCTGATCCAGGAGGCGATCGAGCACCTGATCAGCGGACGCACCACGCTTATGATCGCGCACCGTCTCTCAACCCTCTCCAAGGCAAACAAGATCGTGGTCGTTGACAACGGCTCGATCATCGAATGCGGAACCCCCGAGGAGCTCATGGAGCTCAAGGGCAAATACTATCGCCTGGTGCAGATTCAGTCGATGTCGGACAAGGTGACCGAATCGCGCCGTGCCGAAAACTTTGACTAAGGAGGACGCTCTGATGGGAAGAATTTACGTGGATAAATATACGGGTCGACTCGAGCGCACCGACGTCTACCTCGTTCGCCTGATCCTGCGCGACGGCACCGTGATCGAGGACCTCGAGCCGCGCCGCCTGTTCCCCGTGACCAACGAGTCGATGTTCATCACCCTGCTCGATCGGGATGAGCGCGAGGTGGCGTTCGTTCGTGACCTCGAGGAGGTCGACGAGGAGTCCGAGCGCGTTCTGCTCGATTGCTTCAACGAATACTACATGATCCCGCAGATCACCGCCCTGCTCGAGTGCAGTGAGAAATTCGGCTCGCTCAAATGGAAGGTTGAAACCAACCGCGGCATCGTCTCC
>ERZ780157.513-NODE-513-length-51057-cov-12.476060_pt1 | contig 51057 bp, 57 predicted proteins | sample MGYA00511169_ERZ780157 | MGnify/ENA primary metagenome ERZ780157 (study PRJEB29588, sample SAMEA1965149) | human gut metagenome | biome: human gut; feature: human-associated habitat; material: faeces | place: Denmark | collected 2008/2010 ...
TTATTTACTTATATTTTTAACTATAAATAACTTTCTAATCATGTAATTATTTGTAAATTAAAAACTCAAAAAAGTTAGGGCGCGCGCACGATACCATCTCCATATCGTGCACTGCGCCCTTCTTTTAATTTAAAAACAAAGTTTTAATCATCAAAATTAATACGTTTTTCTTCGATAACCAGTGGCCGTTTCATCACGCGTGTATTGATACTCATTACGTACTCGCCGATAAGGCCTATAAAAAAAAGCTGAATCGAGCCAAATAAAAAAACACCAATCAAAATTGGAGCCATTCCGGCTGAAAAATTATTCCAATTAAGCAGTTTTAAAACAAGATATACAAACGCTGTTATAAGGCTAAAAAATGAAAAAATAAATCCAATAATCGTCGCCATTCTTAGCCCAATTTTCGTATAAGAAGTAAAACTTAGCATTGCTGCATCATAAAGTTTATACCAATTATTACTCGTTTTTCCTGCACGCCTTTGTGCCTGCTCATACGGAATATCTTTCCTTTTTGAGCCAAGTTCTGCCACAATTCCACGCAAAAATGGAGTTGGATCATCGAGCGTTTTTAAAGTTTCGATAAAAGATCTATCGTAAAGTCCAAAACCTGTAAAATGCTCAATTTGTTCAACATCACTCATTTTTTTTATGGCAGAATAATAACATGAACGCAAAAAATACATTAATTTATTTTCACGACTCGAAGTCTTTATTGCACATACTATTTTATACCCGTTTTCCCATTCTCTTACAAGCTTTGGAATCATCTCAACAGGGTCTTGAAAATCCGCACACATACTAATTGTACAGTCACCTGTCGTTTGCAAAAGTCCGTAATAAGGTGAATTAAATTGCCCAAAATTTTGGGCATTAAAAATCGCTTTTATTCTTTTGTTTTGAGCACATAGACTCGCTAAAATCTCCCTGGTTTTATCAGTAGAGCAGTTATCAATAAACAAAAGCTCCCAATCATAGTCTTTTAAACTTTCTAGCTGTTCTATTATTGCCTTACTTAGTGGTACAACATTTTCTTCTTCATTAAAGCACGGCACTAAAACGCTAATTCTTTTCATTTTTTTCAGTCCTTAAAAAATTTAAGTGCTCCAAATAAAATTTCATTTTTGGACCACCTTTGCTTAAAAATAATCATAAAAACGTCAATATATCTTCAGGAATATTCGCCACAAAGCGCACATTATTTTCTGCCAACAAAGCACTTATATCTGCTTTAAGCCAATTTACAAAAATGCAATCTATCCCTGCATTCTGCGCCGTCTTAATGTCTGTCAAGCTGTCTCCTACATAAATCGTCTCTTCTGGCAAAACATTATTAATCTTCATCAGTTCATTAACCGCATACGGATCCGGCTTTGACGGTCTTTCATCAACATAGCCAAAAATCCCAGAAAATTCAATGTCAGAGAACATGTTTTCACAAAGTTTTTCTGCTAAAACTTGCGATTTATTTGTATTTATCGCAATTGAAATGTCATTTTTTTCATTTAACTTTTTTAAAACGTCCAAAACTCCGTCAAAAGGCTTCGTGTTTGGTTTTGGGTCAAGTGAATATACTTCTCTGTATTTATTTTTTAGTTTAGCAATAATTTCTTCTGTTCTATACTGTTCTTCCAAAAGTTTTGAAAAAATTACCTCTAAATTTCCTCCAACCAAGCAATTATATTGCTCCAAAGGATAAGTTTTAAAACCAAATTGCTCTAAAACTTTGTTAAAGCAGCGCCCCGCATCTATTATTGTGTCGATTAAAGTTCCGTCCAAATCAAAAATAACAAGTTTTTTCATAATTATTTTCCTAACTTCGCTTTTGCCATTTCAAATCTTTCTACAAGCATCTGCATTCTGACTTTGTCTTCATTTGCCATTCTATCATAAAATTCACATTTATTTTGCAAATACAAAACTTCGAACTCCATCGCCTTTAAAATTCCAGCCTTTAAGCGTTCTGCATTGTCATCATATTTGAATACTATTTTTCTTGTTTCAAATTTTTGCGCTAAACCTTTCATGTTTTTAACAAAATCGATTGCGTCAAAAGAAATTCCTCCACCAAAACCTACTACAATTCCGGCTGCTTTGGCTTTTTTAGCAAAAAATTGTGCGGCTTCAAAAACTTCCTCGCCGTTTATCACTTCTCTTGTAAGCCCCATAGATGCCGATAAATCAACTCTTCCAATTGAAATTGTATTTAAAAAACCTTTGCCTTCTGCTAAAATTTCATCAAAATTTTCCCTGCAAGTCTTCGTCTCGGCATTTATAATCCACTCAACGTCCGAAACTTCATCGCCGTAAACTTTTTTTGCCGCACCAACAAACTTTTTCATTGCAAATGGAGATTCTATCATTGGCGCCATAATTCCTCTTGCGCCAAGCAGTTTGCATTGATCTAAATCTCTAACTGCCTCACAACCGCCAATTTTTATGAACAAATTCATGTCTGCACGAGAAACTATCTCGTTTAATTTAACTAACTCATCGGTTCTTGAGCCCTCTGCCTCGAACTCCGCTTTTACTGCCAAAACATTGTGTTCATTTTTTAGTTCTTTCAAAATTTCCAACATTTTTTTTTCGATTCTGTTCATAAACTATTATCTCCTTTTTATTCAAAAAATTCAAAATTTATTGCTTTCGTATTCTTCTCGCGACAAAAATGGAAACATATCATCTAGCTGAGGTGACATAATTTTTCCATCTGGCATAACTTTAGAGGATAACTTGGGTTCAAAATTCTGCGTCGGATCAACTACTGCCTCACAGATTGCAGGCCCATCAAAATCTAAAAACGTTTTTATTTTTTCAGCAGCACTCAAAATATCATCTATTTTTACATACTTTAAGCCATAGCATTCTGCCAATTTCTCGCACTCCGGAAAACTAATGCCATTCTCTTTAGAAACCCCAATTAGCGGATGAGGCGAAAAAATATTTTTCTGCGTCTGTCTAATTGAGTGGTAGCCGTTATTGTTCAAAATAATAATTTTTAAATTCAAATTATTGTGCACAACAGTCTGCAATTCTTGTAAATTCATCTGAAAACTTCCATCGCCATCGATGCAAACAACCCTCTTGCCATCCAAATTAACAGCCACTCCGATAGCTGCAGGAAAACCGTATCCCATGCTTGCACACCCAGAGTTTGTAAACAATCTTTGGCCTTTTTTCACATTCGCCGCTTGAAAAGTAATAACACATGCACTACCATTCCCACAAATAATTGGCTCATTTTCAGGCAAAATTTTAAATAAAGTATCAATAAACGCATACGGATTCATCGGTTTATTTTTTTCATAATACCGTTGCAAACACGCCGGATATTTCTCATCCACCGCTTTACACCATTCGAGCCATTTTTTATGTTCTTTATTTTTGTTCTCAAACTTCGATTTCAGCAATTTTTCTATAACATCTTTCACATCTGCATGAATTGGCATATCCGGCTTGAGAGTTGGCTTTTGAAGCTCTGCTTTATCTATATCGACAATGATTTTGTACGCATTTAGTGCAAAATTTTTATAATTATAACTGATTTGGCGAATGTTTAATCTGCAGCCCAAAGAAATAATCAGATCGCTGTTCTCAACGACAAAATTACCTCCGCGTGTTCCGACAGTGCTGGGTTTTCCACAAAAAAGCCGATGTTCATTCCACAAAACGTCATGTGCATTCCAAGCTGTAACGACAGGAATATTCAAATTTTCAATCAATCTCAAAAATTCCTCATAGGCTTGTCCTAAACGAATGCCCGTTCCAGCTATAATTAGGGGGCGTTTTGACATTTTTATCTTTTCTATAATCTCATCAATGGTTCTCTTTTTTATTTTTGGAGCTTCATGCAAAACCATTTCATTTTTACAAAAATGAACCAAATCTTCAGTCTCTACAACTGACCCTTGCACATCGAGTGGAATATCCAGCCAAACTGGGCCTCCTCGGCCATTTAGTGCGATATACAAAGCTTTTTCTAAATGATATGCAATTTCATTCGGCTCTGTAATCATTTTGGCATACTTAGTCATGTTTTTTACACAATTGATAATATTAAATTCCTGGTCACCAAGCTGTCTAAGTGGCAAATTTGTTGAGCTCACCGTTGTTTCTCGTTTAACTTGCCCTGACAAAACGAACATCGGAATGGAATCCAGCCAACCGCCTAAAACTCCAGTAAGTGCATTAGTCCCACCAGGTCCGCTCGTTACGCAAACTACTGCCAACTTTCCCGAATATCGCGTATACCCCTCTGCCGCAATCGCACAGGCTTGTTCATGATGATTATAAGTACATTTTAATTTTGGGTGATGCCCCAACGCGTCATTCAAGTGCATTGCACCACCGCCCGTAACGGTAAATACGTCTGTTATGCCATTTTCGCTCAAAAAATTTGCAATATAATCTGATACTTTTACTTTCAAAAATCACAACTCCAATTTGCTGATTTTTTATTTCTTCTCAATAATTTCTTTAATAGCCTGTTTAAATTCATATTTTGGTGCAAAATCAGTGTCATTTTTTAATGCAGATATGTTCGCAGACAAAAACATCACCTGGCTCTCGCTGTAAGGCTTCAGCCCAAATGTCAGGCTTACCGAAGGATTTACCACGTCCGCAATGTCTTGAATGTACTCTTTTAATTGCTTTTTTTGTCCGCTTCCCAAGCAATAAACCGCACCATCTTTGCCTTTTTCTGCAACTTTTATCATAGCATCCGCTGCATCATAACTGTAAAGATAATCCCAAACTTGCTCGCCTGGCGTCAGCCCTGGTTTTTTGCCAGACTTTAATTCATTTATCACATACGAAACCAGCGTTCTGCTGTCGTCACAAGGGCCAAACACGCTAAAAATTCTAACCCAAATATGCTTTAAGCCCAAGTTCTGCGCATAAACTCGACTCATTTGCCCAGCAGATAACTTAGCTGCTCCATAAAGTGTAAATGGCTTTGTACCTGTGTTTTCATCAGCTGGCTCAAAAAAATGTCCATACTCTGCCTGAGAACCCGCTCCTACAAACACTCTGCAATTTAAACTTTTTGCCAGATTAACTGCATCCAAAGTATATTTAACGTTACTAAACTGTAAGTCAACCTCATTCCGCGCGTCACCAAACGTGCCATTCCACGCAAAATGATAAAATGCATCAAATCTACCGCTCAGTTTGCTTTTTAAGTCAAGCAAATTTGAAATGTCGCACTCAATCACATGCAGATTCTCACGATTTTTCAAATTTTTAATATTGCTGGAATTTGGTCTGCAAATTGCATAAACTTCGCAGTCACTTTTTGTCAAAATGTCAGTCAATGCAACACCTATCGTACCGGTAGGACCAGTTATAATCACTCTTTTCATCTCAACAAATCTCCTTATTTAAAAGCCCAAAATTTGTTCATTAAAAAATTTAGTGGAATTGTAATAACTAAAGTAACAACCGGCGCAACTACCTCCGAAACGCTAAAATATTGAACCATCACGAAAAGCAAAACCGTTGACAGCAAAAAAGTTGAGCCGTAAGACAAAAAAGTTTTTATGAGTGGCTTTAAATGCCCTTTCTGAGTCTTTTTGAATACATACTTATTATTCCAATAATAGGAATTTAATACGCTCACAACAAAGCCAACTGTGTTGGCTATTAAATAATTTACCCCCAAAAAATACAGCAAATAATACATTCCAAGTGAAATCAGTGTATTCGAAATACCAACCAGCCCGAACTTTATAAATTGTTTAATTGTCGCCATTAAATTGCTCATAAATCGCACCTTTTTATATAAATGTTGACCACTTTTCTTAATTTAATCCGTCTATGATTGTTTTTGCCATATAATCAATCATTTCTTCGGTCATGCCCGGATAAACTCCGATCCAAAAAGTATCCCTCATAATTCTGTCAGTATTTTTTAAATCTCCGACAATTCTATACCCCTCGCCAGACTTTCTTAGCTTGTCAAAGCAAGGGTGTTTTGTAAGATTTCCGGCAAACAGCATTCTTGTCTGGACTCCGTGCTCCTCAACATATCTCACGAGTGCGTTTCGGTCTACGCCCTCTTTGCAAGTAATTAAAAAGCCAAACCAGCTTGGATTTGAATTTTTTGCAGCTTCTGGCAAAATTAATTTATTCGACACAATTTCTAAAGCTTTTTTCAAGCGCACAAAATTATACTTTCTACGCTCCACAAAACTCGGAAATTTCTCAAGCTGAGCGCAGCCAATCGCCGCTTGCATATCGGTAGCTTTCAAGTTATAGCCAAAATGAGAGTAAACATATTTATGGTCGTAGCCCAGCGGTAACTCGCCGTACTGCTTGTCGAAACGGTGTTGACACATATTGTCAAATCCGGACTTGCAAATACAATCTCTGCCCCAGTCGCGCATAGAACGCATTATTTTTGCCAAAAGTGGGTTACTTGTGTAAACCGCACCGCCTTCACCCATCGTCATGTGATGAGGTGGATAAAAACTGGATGTTCCGATATCGCCGATCGAACCGGTAAATTTTTCCTTTCCATCAATAGTGTACTTAGAGCCAAGCGCGTCACAATTATCCTCAATCAACCACAAATTATTTCTATTACAAAAATCTTTTACCGCTTTCAAATCAAAAGGATTCCCCAAAGTATGCGCAAGCATAACCGCTTTTGTCTTGTTCGAAAGTGCTTTTTCCAGCTGCCGCACATCTATGTTATACTGCGGAATTGTCACGTCCACAAAAACAGGCACGGCGCCAAACTGAATTATCGGCGTCACCGTCGTGGGAAATCCTGCCGCCACCGTAATAACCTCATCACCGCGTTTTATTGCTCTTTCGTTCAAAAGCGGTGACGTCAATGTCATAAACGCCAATAAATTCGCCGATGAACCAGAATTCACAAGCGCACAAAATTTCACTCCTAAATATTTCGCAAACTCTTCTTCAAATTTATCTGTATAGCGCCCAGAAGTCAACCAAAATTCCAGTGCGCTATCAACTAGATTCACCATTTCTCTACTGTCATACACGCGTTTTGCATATGATATTTTTGGGTTATTTTCATCAAAATTTTCTGAATTATGATAAGTTTTGCAATAAGCATCCACTAAATCCAAAATCTTTTCTCTTGCCTGTTGTTCTGTCATATTCAAAAACATAAAAAAGCTCCTATTTACTCAAAAATTCATAAATTTGATCGTCCATAGCCTCAGAAACATTGCCCTTTTCAATATAAACTTTCGTCCAAGCAACTGTCTTTTCAACCGCTGTTTCTATATTCCATTTGGGCTTCCAGTCAAAAGTCTTTTTCAATTTAGAGCAGTCCAATTTTAAAAAATTCGCTTCATGAGGCCCATTCACTTGCTTTACTTCTGCCTTTAAGCCACATCCCCATTTTTTGCAAAACAATTTTACTAGTTCTCCGGTTGTAATACAGTCACATTCGTCCGGTCCAACATTATAATACCCAGAAAATTGGGAGTTTTTATACTGCATTTCTGCTATCATTAAATATGCATAAAGCGGCTCCAATACATGCTGATACGGCCTTGTTGACGCTGGATTTCTGATAATTATATCTTCGTTTTTCTCAATCGCCCTAACGCAGTCCGGAATTATTCTGTCATTGGCAAAATCCCCTCCTCCGATGACATTTCCAGCCCTCGCAGTAGAAATTGCAGTGTGATTATCGCTAAAAAATGATGATTTATAACTATGCGTAACCAATTCTGAACAAGATTTTGAATTTGAATATGGGTCAAAACCATCAAGAGGCTCGTTTTCTCGATATCCCCATTCCCACTCATTATTTTTATAAACTTTGTCTGTCGTAACATTAAGGAATGACTTTGTCGTCGCAGAAGTTCTAATACATTCCAAAATATTTACTGTTCCCATCACATTAGTTTCATATGTATAGCGCGGATTTTTGTAGCTGTCACGAACAATAGGCTGCGCTGCCAGATGAAAAGCAACTTCTGGATTTGCGTTCTCAAAAGCAACTTTTAACGCATTAAAATCTCTGATGTCCCCAATCACTGAATTCATCTTTGATTTTATATCAGTCAACTCAAAAAGGTTCGGATTAGTTGGAGGTAAAAGCGAATATCCGGTAACAATCGCGCCGGAATTTATGAGCATTTTGCATAGCCAAGTGCCCTTAAATCCAGTGTGTCCCGTTACAAAAACTTTTTTCCCATTATAAAAATTCAAATTCATAGACAAATTTAAATTCACCAAACTTTCCATGGAGCCTTGCCCGTTGCCCACATTTCTTCTAGCTGACATTTATCTCTTTGAGTATCCATGCACTGCCAAAAACCTTTGTGTCGAAAGGCTTTTAACTCGCTCATTTTTGCAACCGTTTCGAGTGGTTCCTGTTCAAAAACAGTAGCGTCATTCTCTATAAAATCAAAAATTTGCGGATTTAAAACCATAAATCCACCGTTTATAACGCTACCATCGTCGTGTTTTTTCTCTCTAAACGACCGAATTGTATTTTCTTTCTCATCAATGTCCAAAACGCCAAATCTTTGACCAACATTAACTGCCGTCATTGTCGCGATTTTTCCGTGAGATCTATGAAATTCAACGAGTTTTGATATATTCACATCCGAAACGCCATCTCCGTACGTCAACATAAAAGGTTCATTTCCAATATATTTTTGTACACGCTTAATTCGTCCACCTGTCATCGTATTAAGGCCGGTGTCCACCAAAGTAATTTTCCACGGTTCAGCAAAATTATTATGTAAAATCATATCATTATTATTTGCAAAGTCAAAAGTAACATCACTCGAGTGCAAATAATAATTAGCAAAATATTCCTTTATCATGTGCGCTTTATAGCCACAGCAAATCACAAACTCGTTATAATTATACTGCGAATATAGCTTCATTATATGCCAAAGAATCGGCTTGCCGCCTATTTCTATCATCGGTTTCGGTCTTAAATGACTTTCTTCTGAAATTCTTGTACCAAAACCGCCTGCCAAAAGCACAACTTTCATATAAAGCCTCCTTTTTTTAATAAAACATTATACCACACAAAATAATTATTTTCCAGAACAAAAAACGACAAACATAATCTGACTGACAAATATTTTAATAGTTATTTATCATAAAAAGTCAAAATATAAGACTTTCATGTGTGTAAAATTCACACCAGCCCATTCTCGTACAAAAAATTTGTCAATATTGCAAACTGTTCTAAAGTCAAATTTTCTGCCCTGCTTTTTAAGTCAATTTCCAACTCATCAAAGGCTTGTAAAAGTGTTTCTTTGGGCAAGTTTAAATTGTTGCTCAATGCGTTAATTACAGTCTTTCTTCTCTGCAAAAAAGACACTTTTATAATTCTGAATAATAATTTTTCATTAAAGACTTCGCAAGCCGGATTTTTTCTTATGTTCAGCCTAATTACCGATGAATCAACCTTTGGCGCAGGTATGAAACTTCCACTTTTTACAAAAAACAAAATTTCTGGTTCTGCATAATAATTCACTGCCAAGCTTATGCTTCCGGATTTTCTATTGCCAACTCCGGCACAAATTCTCTGTGCAGCCTCTTTTTGAACCATAACCGTGATAGCCTTTAAGTTCAGCCGTTCTTCAAGCAATTTCATTAAAATCGGTGACGTTATATAATATGGTAAATTTGCGCAAAAAACTACATTCATGCCAAAGAATTCTTCGCTTAGCAGTTTTTTTAAATCCATTTGCATTACGTCGTTATTAATAATTTTTACATTTTCAAATTCGGACAGAGTTTCATTTAAAACAGGAAGTAAGCGCTTATCAAGTTCGACTGCAACTACTTTTTTTGCTCTTTTAGCCAACTCGCAAGTCAAGACTCCTATGCCCGGCCCAACTTCTAATACACCAGTATTTTCTTCTATTCCACACGACTCTGCCATTTTAGGGCACACGCTCGGATTTATCAAAAAATTTTGTCCCAAAGTTTTAGAAAAATTAAAACCATATTTTGTCAACATACGTTTTATTGTTCCAATATCCGATAATTTATCCATATTTTCTCCTAATTTTTTTAATATTTCTTTTTTAGTATAACATAATTTAGCTTAAAAACAAAAGAGTTTGATTCTTACAGAAAAATATTTTATAATAAATTCATCTAAAGGAGACTTTTTATTATGAATAGGATCAATAAAGAAAATTATTATTTGGACATTGCTCAAACTGTTTTGGAGCGCGGAACCTGTTTAAGACGAAATTTTGGTGCTATCATTGTTAATAACGACCAAATAATCTCTTCTGGATACACCGGAGCTCCCAGAGGTCGAAAAAATTGCATGGATATTGGCAAATGCACTCGCGAAGTTTTACAAATTCCTCGTGGAGAACGTTACGAATTATGCCGTTCTGTTCATGCAGAGGCTAATGCTATTATTCACGCCGCCAGAAACGATATGCTTGGTGCAACTTTATATCTTGTTGGAAAAGAAGCTGATTCGGGCGAATATGTCAAAAATACCTGCTCTTGCGCTATGTGTAAAAGACTAATTATAAATGCGGGAATTAAATTTGTTGTCGTTCGCATTGACAAAACCAAATTTGGAATAATAGATGTAAATAACTGGGTTGAAGAAGATGAATCATTAGTTGGAAAAAAAGGTTACTAAATAGGAGATTTTTTATGAATCTAGGCTATAAATTAGGGTTAAGAGCTATAAAAACAGCTATCTCTGTTTTCTTATGCCTTTTAATCGCATATATTTTAAATCGTACAGATACTTTATTTGCAAGCATTGCCGCCATAATTTGCCTTCAGCCCACATATAATAAAACTTTTAGTTCTGGCTTGCAACGCTTGGTCGGTACATTGATCGGTGGTGGTGTTGGATATTTGATTCTTTTGACCATTTATAAATTGCCTTTTAAAGAATTTACCACTCTTTTTGTTGCTCCCATCGCTATTTTAATCGTAATTTATATTTGCAATCTTATAAGCCAACCCGCTTCTGTCAGTATATCTTGCATAGTCGTTTTGAGCGTTGTTATGTGGCCCGATGGAAATATTTCTGATACTTTAATGTACGTTATCAACCGTGTTTTAGACACAAGCATGGGAATTGTTGTTGCTATGCTTGTAAACAGATTTACATTTACCAAGCATAATGTTCAGAGTTGATATCGTTGACTTTGTTTTTTAAGTATTTTATAATTTTTTATGTAAGTTAAAAATTTTTACTAAAATCGGAGGATTACATGAAGATCACAAAAGCTGTAATTCCTGCCGCTGGCCTTGGTACTCGGGTTTTGCCTGCTACAAAAGCTTTGCCTAAAGAAATGCTACCTATTGTAGATAAACCCGCTATTCAATACATCGTGGAAGAAGCTGCCGCGTCTGGAATAACTGACATATTAATTGTTACAAATAGAGGAAAAGAACTCATCGAAAATCATTTTGACAGATGCCCTGAACTAGAACAGCGTCTTTTACAAAATAATAAAATCGAAGCATTTAATGAGGTTGTAAATATCTCAAAGCTCGCCAATATATATTTTTTGCGCCAAAAAGAAACTTCAGGCCTTGGGCACGCAGTAAATTGCGCGCGTTCCTTTGTTGGAAATGAACCTTTTGCTGTGCTTTACGGTGATGACGTCATTATCGGAAATGATCCCGCTTGTGCCCAACTTATCCGTGCTTACAACGAATTTGGTCACGCTGTTTTAGGCATTAACAAAGTTGCTCGTGAAGATATCTCAAAGTATAGCTCTTTAAAAGTTGAACATATTCGGGAAAATGTTTTTTCTTGCACAGATATGGTAGAAAAACCTTCTGAAAATGAAATTTTATCATTATATTCTGTGCTGGGTAGGTGTATTTTGACTCCAGATATTTTCAATATTCTCGATAAAATAAAGCCTGGCGTGGGTGGAGAAATCCAACTTACCGACGCTATGAAGATTTTGGCAAACACTGTTGGAATGACCGCTGTTGAATTTACTGGTACACGCTACGATATGGGTAACAAGTTAGGAATTATGAAAGCTTGTGTTGAAATTGCGCTAAAACACCCCAAAATCGGTGCTAATTTCAAAGATTATCTTAAGTCAATCATAACTACTTTTTAACCTAGCAAAAGATTATCAAAAAAATCATTCTTGCATAAAATCAACTCGGTAATTAGCTAATTATCTTATCATTGCTATTTTTATTTAATTTGTGGAATTTTTTTGCAATCTATTGATTATTCGGTTTTATTTCTAATAATGCAAACTGCGGGTTTTTAAATTACCTAGAGCATGATCACACAAAAAGAACATTAAAATTTAAAGCCATAATAGAAAAATAGATAATGTCAAGTTTGTCATAGCTAATAAAAACTCTGCGAAACCGCTTAAGAAGGAAAAAAACGCTCAACTTCGTTGCGACGTTTGTAAAGTTTTGTGTTATATTGCTAAGGAATTTTTCTGTTTTTCTTAGTAAGAACGACAAGAATAAGCCCTTGCATGAGAATGCAAGGACTTAAGTTTTGTTGTCTTCTTAAGCACGGTCCATAAGCAAATAACACCCAGCTTTACAACTAAGCGATTCGATAAGTTTTCAGACTTTTGGTGAGTCATGACGGTTTCCTGCTGAAAGTTGAACTTTTAAGGCAAATTTTTCAGATACACAAACTACGTGGGTCCTTTTTGCTAACCTCATTTTGAGCGGTCAATGTTTTGTTCACTACTTGTTTTGATGGCTCCGGAAGCATTAGGATGGACCTTGATGCTAGTGCTGTTCAAGCACAAAACTTTACTTTAGTCATCCATAATTTTCTGTTTTTGAAGCTCGTCGGAAATTCTCTGTATGGTTACGTTTTTCATCTATTTGCTAAACCTCATGTAAATTGTATGACAGTTCTCGAATTTTTTGGCAATGCCCTCCACTTGCATCTGTTTTCTGCCGTATATAATCATTCAAGAATTTCTGTTTCGATATTTTTTCTGGTTTTCTCTCGATTGGTATGTGCTTTTTTATCTTTTACTTATTTTCACCTTCCTATTATATCAGGTACAATAAAGGATTGCAAGCGCAAAGCTTGCTGTAAATTTTCGTTGATTTTTATTATGTGTGAGTTCGAAACATCTCATTTCATCATATGTAAAGCCATATTTGTTTCCAGTTTTGTCCAATATGTGCTTTTACTCAAAATATTCAGCCAATTCTTTTTCAGTCTATCATATGAGGTTGTTTTTTTGTTTTGTCCTTTTTACTGGGTTGTGCATAATAACAACAGCTACTTTTTATCCCTGACTTTTATGTCAAAAGTTTAGTTGTTAAACCCAAAAAGCTTTTTAACGGAATTAAAGTTCAAAGCATATTTTTCGTTATTTTATAATAATATAGATTATTCTTACATTGTGATGGATCGTCCTGATTATTCCATAGACATTCAATTGTTTTCTTAGCCTTTTAATAGCATTCATCGTGGTCTTCATTTAAAAATTTGCACTCAGATTTTGCAATTCCCAATTTATTGCTTTTTGAGATTTATTATAATGTACTCCATCAATATGGTGAAACGTGCATAACCTTTTGTGCAGGAACTATCTATTGGCACCGCGGTAATAAGTACATTGCCATCTATCCACCTATGATTAATCACATCTTCATAAACTTGCATATATATATCTTTATAGACATCAATTAAATTTTTTAGCTTATTTGACATCGGTAAAATGTAAAAAAGCCTCCAATTGCTAGGGCAGCAGGAGTTGCTACAGCAGCATCTGCAATTTGTGCAATTTTCCCAACATCCCGGAGAAAAATTTGATATATCACCATTTGTCGATAGTTGCTGTAAAACTCCTGTTGAAGAAATACAGACTGCTATTGATGGTGCTATTTCTAAAGAACAAGCTGTGAAACTTAGACAATGCCTTGATCATATCGATGAACTACAAAAGCACATTTCAGAAGTAGAACAGGAAATCCTTTGTCTCAGTGATAAATATGAGGCTGCTTTAAACTTAATAAGGACTGTTCCCGAATTCGACAAAAATCCAATGACCGCAATTCAAGGCTTTCAGAGATTGGCGGTGATATATTTGTCTCCCCCCACAGCGAAACACTTCGTCTCCTGGGCTGGATGTTGTCCTCATAATGATAAAAGTGACCGCAAAATTAAGTCTACTAAGATTTCCCGTGCTGCTTTTTATTTTAAACTAGTTCTGGTACAAGTTGCAAATGCTTTAATCAAATCAAAGAAACATCCTGAATTTACAACTCGCTATAAGCGTATCAAAACACGCTGTGGCCATAAGAAAGCCATCATCGCCGTCTGTCGTATGATCCTGACCGCTATCTGGCACATATTTACAGATCTAAAACCATATACACCAGGGGGTTTTCTTGAATCACGTACTGTGAATAAAGAAAAAGTTCTTACTACTTCACAGGCACTTAATCTACTTAAGCAACGTGGATATCTCATCAAAGATGATCCTTCAATAGCTTCCTGATTAGGTGTTGCGTCTATATTCAATTTTTAGCCACCACAACGATGGCTTATTTGTGATACTCAAATTTATTCTCTACTTGTTACTTCATTGTTTCAAACTTTACTGCCTCTTTTTTAAGATATTTATTTTTTATAATATCAATAATATCACATCAATTATGCAATGTAAATATTTCACTAAATATTTTGTACAAAAATAAGATGAAAAGTATTTTTATAGCGAAAATCATTTGTATTTTTAATAAAAACGCCAAGAACGCTTATCAACGGGTTGCCTTTATTCTACCGTACTACCACAAAAGTCTTATCTGCAACATAAATCTTCTTTACATTTTTGTAAAGTTGGCGTTTTTTATGATAATAACTTGCAAAATAGATATAATTTCTTTTATAATTAAATTTAATTTCAAAATTGTGGGGTAAAAATAGACGGTAGAGTCAATAAATGAATTGCAAAAAAATTATGGATTAAGGCTTTTCTAAAAAAAGAAAGTTAGCTCACAAAAAGAGCTAGCTTTGTGGAAAACAATGTTGTTAACTTTTTTGATGGACATAAAATTGAAAATCTCTCAATAGAAGGATGGCAACGGGAACAATGCAAAACTTGCCAGAACAAAAGATAATGACATAAAAGTTGAGTATTCATCAACTGTTTTGACGTAAGATTGTGATTTTATTTTAGTTGGATACTTTAAAATGCTTTGTTTATAAATTGAGAAGCGTTTTAGGTCATACCTCTGAAATATTTCTTAATTTTGCATTTATGAAAATAGTTTGACTAGGAATGACTTTGCACTGAACATTATACTAAACCTTTTTTTGTATCAATAGTTGAAAAATTAGTGCACATTACACGTGCACATGAAGGGCCAATATAACTGGACTCTTGCAATATTTGTCTAGTTTTCCTGAGTATCAATTTTTCATCAAATATAAATTCTCCTCCATTATCAATTGAAATACTTGTTTTGAGGACTCCGGATCTCGATGCAGTAGGCAATATAAATGTTCATAGCAATCGATTGCAAAAACGAATCCATTGTTGACGATATGATAAACCTCGCTTTAATTGCCATGTTTAACGCATTCATATCTTCCTCATCAACAATTTCAGCTATAAATTCATAATTTACAGTATCAATCTCTATATTTGCACTATTTTCAGCTTCCTCAGAAAATTTGTCTACTGCATAATCTGTAAATTGGGGCGTGAACAACGCGCAATAAATATTTACTAAATCTGTTACGCTTGGGGCATAATTTAATATACCCAGGCATAATCAAGCTTACTAAAAAATTTACAACCGCCTTCTACTGCATCATTATTCAGTTCACAATTTGCTACTTTCAGTAATGCATTTAAATATTGATTTAGTTTATACGACTTATCCCTCAGTTTACTCTTTATATCCCTTGAAACATTAAAAAAATCTTTTGTTGCTTGATGCAATGCTTCCTACAAACATTTTCCATATATGTCTTCTTCTTTTTTTAATATTTATTAACCAGACCTTTATAATTTCTATTTAGAGTCTTAAAGCCTTAGTTACACCGCGCACATGCTAACTTTCAAATCATTTTAAAATCTCGTGATTCATATCTAAACTCCTTTTTGCGCTAGAAGTCAAGTTAATTTCAAAATAAAAAAATCAGTTCACAGTACGGACTTTTCATACTTTAAACTGATTTTATAGACTTAATTGATTCAACCGTGTGAAATTATGCACATAACTGCGAAGATTTTTTCAAAAAAATGCACACTCCCTATGCATCCTTAGATATAAGCTGCCAAAATGCGGTAGCATTTTAAGAAAAAATAACATTAAAACCAACCTAAAAGCGAAAAAAAACAGTATTGCTTGGCTTACCTTTATATCAAAAGTTGAGCGATTAGACAACAAAAAATACTCGGCAAGGAACACCAAAACACGGATTACATTTTTGTGTGGCCAGGGATGGTCAACCTTATCGGCCGGACTACATAACCAGGATTTTTAAAAAGGTACTTATTAAAAATAAATTTCCACAGATGCGGTTCCATGATTTACGCCACAGCTGTGCGAGTATTTTGTACGACAAAGGAAGACGGCTTGGCCATGCAGATATATAGACTACAACTGATGTTTACACATATATTAGTAACACAAGAAAAATAACATGGCTAAAGATACTCAACATTCCTTCTTTTTGTAAAAGCATTTTAACTTTTAGTTTTATAGTTTCAAAAAATTCGTAGAAACCTTTTATATGTGTGCCAAACAAATAAACTTTTAAAATGTCGAAATCTCAGCAATGACGCGAATTTTCACTTGTTTTTGGCTTCATTTTTAAGGTTTCCCAATACTTCTTTTATTTCAGGAAGTAACACGTATTTTCTTCCTCCAGCTGCGGTTTTTGTTTTGTCTTTTGTGACAATTGTTGTATGTTTTACAACAGTGTTCTTAATTTCGAGCGAATCATTTTCAAAATCTGCGGTATTCCACTTTAAGTTTAAAACTTCACTCCGGCGTAATCCATAATATAAAGTAGTGTAAATTAAGAGTTGCAAATGATGACCTCTAAAAAATTTTAGAACTTCATTTGCATTTTTTGCGTCCTGAAAAACACAGTTCTTTTCTTCATCCTCTTTCTTAGGTAAAGGAACTTTTTAAGCTGAATTGCACAAAATTAATTCATAAAAAACGGCTTCATCTAGAGCAGCTTTTATGATAAAGGCCGACATTTTTATAGTTCAAATAGATAACCATCTTTGCCATCACATCGTCCATTTTTGAACTTACTTTCATAAAAATCTGCAATATGCAAAGGTTTTATTTCTGAAAGCTTAATTTCTTTTCAAAATAAGACACTATATGGTGTTTATCATCGTTTTATAACCTTCAATCGTCTCTTTTTCAACTTTATTTCTCTTTTCTCTAACCATTGCATTAAATAATTTGTAAATAAGATGTTTTCTGTTTCTTTAGCTTCTTCTTTTTTTCGTATTCAGCCATTAATTTGTTTAAAAAAATCTGTAGCTTTTATTTATTGCCTTTTACTTTTAACTTCGTTAAACCCCATTTTTGCTCTTTAAGTTTAAAAATTAAAAAGCGTCATTTTTAAACAACCTGTCATATAAATGTATCCTCCTAAGTTGCATGGACACATTCTCTAACATTAATATTGTGTCATATTTGTCAGAGGAACGTGTTAACTGCATTGTAAATATTCTATGATAAAACGTTTAGGGAGTCGGTATTGTCTGCCGACCTTGATGCTTTTTATTTCTCTAGTGTGAAGCAAAGAATATGCTGTTTTCTTGCCAATATTAAACATCGTCATTAGTTCGTTTATTGACACGACATCTGGATAATTTACAAACGTTCTCTTCATAATTTATTCGTTCTTTATTTTAAATTCTTAATAATACCTCAGCCTACTAGCCAGCATCACACGAATTTCATGTCTTCGAAGTTATTGCAAGGATGCCCCAATTGTTGGACAAGCATTTTATCAAATGTGCTAAAACATCATTTTTGAGCGAACGATAAACATTCAGATATAAAATTTGCGTGGTAGCAAATCCACAGCTCGAGCATGAAAAAAAAACATCACAAGCAATTTAGCATAACTGGGGTATTGATTTTCAATTTACAACGCCTCATGAAAGTGAATCACAACTGAGAATGAAAATAAAAAAGTGCGGAAATGAGAAATTTTGGTATACTTAAGACGCAAGAAAAGTCCGATCGAACCTTGGTGAATAACCATATCCCGTTTTTCAACATGGACGAATTACCCAAGAGAACAACAGTATGTAGCACTGTTTACTAACAGATTGCACGAGTAGCAAAGTTCGGTGACCAACCCGGGTAATTCCAAAACCTGCAATACTTGAGCTTGGAGATGTAAAGATGGAAAATATTTTGACCTGTACCATGGGACTAGACGTACATAGAGACGTAATCATAGCATGTTTGATAAAAGGAAAGTTTAATCAAAAACCTGAAATTGAAATTAGAAATTTTATCACATTTAGGCCTGATATGGAAAACTTGAAAAAGTGGATTTTAGAACAAGAATGTAAAAACGTAGCAATGTTCTTAAAATTCTATCAAATTTATTGCTGACGCTTGTTTGATTAACATTATATTTTAGTGCAAGCTTTTCTGTGTCTTGCATTCTTTTATCATGTAACTAAAAAAAATTGGTCTTGCAGTGACAAATTTTTAATGGCTTTGCACAAGCCTTGATTTTTTATTAACTTTATCCATCTTGTTAAACTTTGATAGCAGCTTGTTGATCCATATTTATATTTTCGAAAATAGTGTTACATGAAATTTCTGCAACAAAATCTTCATGCTCGTTTATTTTTAAAAACGTTTTTTATTATCTTTTTTGTCCATATTTTTCTGTACTTTTTCAAAATAGGCTTTTTATTTTGTTTATGTTACGATGATTAATCACAACTCTGCCTCCAAATTATTTGAACTTTTTTAAATAACCAGGAGGTTTAAGGATACCTAATGTAATACCAAAAAATTCAACTATATACAGACATAACCTCATAATAACCGTTACCCTTTGTCTATTTAGCAAGCTACAAAAAATTCAAAGTTTAAATGTAAAGTCGGGTATCGTACTATTTTCTGTACATTCTTGAAAGAAAATTTTAAATTTCTCCTGGCTAAATAAATTTATGCATACATTCAAACAACGCCAAATTATTCCAACTATTTGGTCGTTTATAAAGTTGAAACTTTTAGTAATACAAAGCTTTTCTCCGTAAATAAAATCCTTAAAATAGCAAAAAATTAAAAAGAATCGATTTTTTTTATGTAGAAAGATCTTGATTCTTTGGTTGCTTTATTATCTTTTGTATAAAAATATTTTTGGTAGATTAATAAAAGAGCAGAAAATTTTTTAGAGCGTGTTAACACAAAGAGATAACAAGCGAGGAAATATTTGGTATAATAGAAAGATGAAAATAAAGAAAAAGCAGATTGAAAAGATAAAAAAACGCATGCTGATCGAGATAAAACCAGCAAAAATATCAAAACAGAAATTCTTGAATGCATTATATGGTAGAAAACGGATGCAAATGAAGGGTATTGCAAAAAAAACTGGAATTGGCATACAATTTACATGAAGTTTAGTAGACAGACGCGGAACAGAACAATACAGAGAATTTTCGACGAGCTTTAAGAACAGAAAATTATCGATATTCAAAGTGAAGTTTTATGCTTGGATAGCACTAGCATAAAGGTTTGTCCTAATGCTTCTGGAACCAGAAAAGCAAGTGGTGAACAAAGCATTAGTCGCTCAAAAGGGGGCAAACAACAAAGATGCACACAGCTTGTGTATCTGAAAAATTTGCCTTAAAAATTCAATTTTCAGCAGGAAACCGTCATGATGCACCAGAAGACCAAAAATTTATCGAATCGCTTAGTTGTAAAGCCGGGTGCTATTTGCTTATGAACCATGCTTGCGAAGATAACAAAACTTAAGCCTTTCCATTCATGCAAGAGCTTATTCCTATTGTTCCTCCAAGGAAAAACAGAAAACTTCCTTGGCAATATGACACAAAACTTTACAAGTGTCGCAACGAAGTTGAGCGTTTTTTCCTTCGTATTAAGCGATTTCGCAAAGTTTTTACTCACTATGACAAACTTGATATTATCTATTTTTCTATTGTAACTTTGGCTTTAATTTTTGATGTTCTTTTTACGTGATCACACTTTAGATATTGCCGCGCAGCCGATTACCACTTTTCTTTTGCCTTTCATACAATACCGAGCAAACCGTACTGATATTAGCTCCGAAGAGCTTGAAAAAATATACAAGAGCTCTGACACATTAATGAAATAAGCCGTTTGTTAGATCAACGTCTAATTAAAAAGCCAACTTTGAAAGATTTTAAAAATGGTAAATGCATCGATTCCCATATAACAGATTAAAAATATGATTTTTTACAAAAGAAAACCCAATTGCAGAAAGCAATTAGGTTTCTTTTTTTATACAAACGCGCTGTTAGATAAAGCTTAACACAGTTACTAATAATTTTAATATATTTAATTATGTTTTATTTATTTGAATGTTTCAAATTAGTTATGCCGCGTGTATCTACGTTCAGTGCATCTTTTTGTATTCTGACATAATTTATAAAGACAAAAAGAAAAAAACATTGTTCCTGTTACTGACAGCACAACCAAAACTACACCTATAATTAATAAAAAGTGCCCATTGTCAGCTAAATCCGATGAAGCTAAATTTCTTTGGATAAATCCAAATTCTTTTGAACCTTTTTGAGTGCTTTCATTTAACTCTATCTTCCAATCTTCCTCTGAAAGCTCTTCATCACTTTGGCTTGTACTTTCCTCCGCCGATACTATCCTTAGACCAACTTTTCCTATTTTATTTGTGTTTACTTTTACCAGTAACATCGTCATAAATAAAATTATAAGGCTTAAAACTTTAATCACTTTTTTCATGCTTTGTGCTCCTCCTGCGTTTATTTACTTTTTAATAATACCACATTATACAGGTTTAAAACAATATTCCTGTATTTTTTTATTTTTATTTTTCACGTTTTCTTCAAAAAGGCAAATTTTTATACTTTTTTGGCGTTGTTTGAAAACATAAAAAGGAGGCTTACTTGATTTGAAATATTTTTCTAAAAAAGGGTTGACTCATCGTGAATATTTATTTTGTGGCAATTATGTTAATTCAGGCGATGTTAAAAAATCAGCTTTGATGGCTGGCTATAAGGTTGAACCTGAATGTGTTGGTCAAAAACTTTTACAGCGCGATGACATCAATTCTAAAATCGATGAATTATACACACAAAAAAAGAAAAATCTTCTCTATAAGGCTTGCAGCGGCTATGAGAAATTAGCTTTCGGCAACGTTTCTGATGCGATTAAACTGATTTATTCTGAAAATCTCCCTTTGGACACCATCTGTAAGATGGATCTTTTTAATGTTGCTGAAATAAAAAAACCTCGCGATGGGATGCTTGAAATTAAATTCTTTGACCGATTTAAAGCGCTCGAAAAATTGCAACAACTAGACTTTTTAGGGGACAATCAAAATTTATCATTTTACGATGCGATAGAAAATAGTGTTAAATCTTTAAATGTCTCTGACATCTAAGGTGGTGCGTTTTTTGGATTTCAATTCTTTTTCTAAAAAACAAATAACCGCGCTGTCTTGGTGGTATGACCCTTTTCTTTTACGTCGGTATGATGCCTTGATTTGCGATGGCGCCATTCGAAGTGGAAAAACTCTTTGCATGGGCATTTCTTTTGTGGCTTGGGCTATGAAAAATTTTGATTCTTCTTCCTTTGCTATCTGCGGAAAAACTCTCGGAGCTATTAAACGAAATTTAATTGACCCTATTTTACCAGTTTTGACTGATGTTGGATTTTCTTGTCGTTTTAAAATTTCTGAAAATTTGATTGTTATAAATTGGGGACGAATTCAAAACAAATTTTATCTTTTCTCCGGCAAAGACGAAGCTAGTGCTTCTCTTATTCAGGGTATCACTTTATCCGGTGTCCTCTTTGACGAAGTCGCTTTAATGCCTCAATCATTCGTCGAGCAGGCTTTGGCAAGATGCTCTGTTGCCGGTTCAAAATTTTGGTTCAACTGCAATCCAGAATACCCTCAGCACTGGTTTTATCAAGAATGGATTAAAAATGCTGCCAATAAAAATGTGCTTTATTTACACTTTACCATGGACGACAATCCATCTCTTTCTGCCGAAATTAAACAGCGTTATGCAGCTTTATACAGCGGAACTTTCTATGAGCGTTTTATCGAGGGGCGTTGGGTGGCTGCTCAGGGAAATGTTTATCCAGAAATGTGTTGCGCCGACGCTTTTGTTGATGTTCCTGACGTCAAATTTGAAAAATATATGATTTCTTGCGACTACGGCACGGTTAATCCGACTTCTATGGGTCTTTGGGCTAAATTTAACGGTGTTTGGTACCGAATTCGCGAGTATTATTATGACTCTAGAAAAACGGGAACCTCTAGAACTGATGAGGAACACTATGCTGCACTTTGCGAATTGGCGGATAATCTTAAAATCACGGCTGTTACTGTTGACCCTTCTGCTGCTAGCTTTATTACTTTAATTCGGCGGCATGCTAAATTTAAAGTAATTCCTGCCAAAAATAACGTTGTAAACGGCATTCGTAAGGTTTCTACGGCTTTGAAAAACAAGTCTTTATTAATTTGCAACTCTTGCAAAGATTCTATGCGCGAATTTTCTCTGTATCGCTGGGAAGATTCTTTGAGCAAAGACGTTCCTGTTAAGGAAAATGACCATGCTATGGATGATATTCGCTATTTTGTTTCTACTTTGATGGACGACATTTACGATGATGACACATTTTTTGCTTTCGCTTGCAAACGATATTGATTTTATTTAAAGGAGTGATTTGATGAAATTTTTTAAAATTCGTAAAAAAAATGAGTACTCGGCTGTTCAAACTGTTCCTGCGCCTGCCAAAACTCATCCTTTTTACGAATTGAACAACTATAATCCCAGGGTCGACGCCGAATATGAACTTTACACTTTGCTACGTGAGGCTGTTCCGATTATCGACGCGGCTATTTGCAAAACCGTTCGGCTCGTGGGAAGCTTCAAAATTAACTGTGAGGACAAGGAGGTGGAATTTTTATTAAACCAATTCATTTCTCATGTGAAGGTAAATTCTTGTGAAAACGGTTTGAATGCTTTTATTTCCACCTACCTCGACCAGATGCTCACTTATGGCACGGCTATTGGTGAAATTGTTCCTAACACCCTTAACAATGACATTGCTGCCCTTTACAACGCCTCCCTCAAGGACGTTAAACTGCAAGTTGGAAAAAATCCGCTTAATTTGGATGTCTGCAAAAAAGATGAAACTGGGCGGGCTATTCCTTTGCAATACCAGAATTTGTTGCTGGTTACTCCTTTAAAACCTGAACCCGGCAAAATTTACGGTACTTCTGTTTTGAAAGGGTTGCCCTTTATCAGCGGAATTTTGCTTAACATTTATCACAGCATTAACGCTAACTGGGAACGCGTTGGAAACGTCCGCTTTGCTGTTACTTATAAGCCTGGCCCTGACGCCAGCGAAAAAGCTTATGCAAAAGAGCGCGCTATGCAGGTGGCTGATGAATGGAGTCGTGCTATGAATTCTTCTTGTGGTGTGAGCGATTTCGTTTCTGTGGGAGATGTGAGCATCAAAGTTATCGGTGCTGATAATCAGGTTTTAGACAGTCAGGTACCAGTTCGCCAAATGTTGGAGCAAATCGTTGCTAAGTTGGCTATTCCTCCTTTTATTTTGGGCCTTTCTTGGTCTACTACCGAAAAAATGTCTGCTCAACAGGCCGATATTTTAACAAGCGAATTAGAATTTTATAGACGGTGCCTCGACCCAGTTATTGAAAAAATTTGTAACAAATGGCTCGCTTTTAACGGCCTTTCTGCTCACTTTAACATCGTTTGGGATAACATCAATTTACAGGACGAAGTCGAAAGTGCTAACGCTAGGTTAATGTCCGCTAGAGCCGCCGAAATTGAAAAAAGATTGGAGAATATTTAATGAAAGACGGTTTTGTTATAAAAAGTAGTCCGGATTACATTTTGGAACAGCGCGATTTGGATTTGATTAACAATTACACTCGCCGCAAACTTTCTAAAGATGAGGTTTATATCTTCTCTGTTGTGCTCTGCGACAACGAAGTAGACAGAGAATTTGAAAAGTTTTCTAATGATGCGCTTGAACAATTGGCTCCGATGTTTATCGGTAAAACCGGTATTTTAAATCACGACGCTAAAAGCGAAAATCAGATGGCTAGAATTTTTGCCTGCGAAGTCGAAAAAGTTCCAGGAAAAGTTAATTCCGTTGGAGAACCGTACTTTCGGCTCGTGGCTAGGGCTTATATGCCTCGGTGCGAAAAAAACAACGACTTTATTTTGGAGATTGATTCCGGAATTAAAAAAGAAGTAAGTGTGGGATGTGCGGTTAAAAATATGACTTGCTCTATTTGCGGCTGCGATATTAAATCTGAACCTTGCACTCACAGAAAAGGTGAGATTTATAACGATTCCCTTTGTTATGTCATTTTAAGTGAGCCTTTGGATGCTTACGAATGGTCTTTTGTTGCGGTTCCAGCACAAAAAAATGCGGGTGTTATAAAAATGTTCCATTATTCTTCGAAGGGAGGTGCTAATTGTATGAATGACATTATTAAATCTATTAAAAACGGCGAGGCTGTTAATATTTCTGCTGAACAGGCTCGCGATTTGTCTAAGTTGATTTGTGAGTTGGAACGTCTTGCAAGTGAGGGTAAAGAATACTTTAATGACTTGAAACGCGAGATTATTCGGCTTTGCGCTTTGACTCAGCCCGAAATTAACAGCGAGGTTATGGACAATGTGGCTTCTAAGATGAGTCTGTCTGAACTTAAGGCCTTTAAAAAAGCCTTTGAGCTTAAGTCTGAAGAAATTTTGCCGGCTAAACCTCAGCTTTCTGCCTTAAAAAAAGAAACTGTTTTGCGAAAAAATAATGACTTTAAAATGTAGTTTATCAAAAATTAATTGAAATATTGGAGGAATATCAATGGCTTTTTATGATTCTTTAAAACTTGAAAAGGGTATGTACAATTCGGGATTTACCAAAACTTTAGAGTCTATCGACCCTTCAGAAGCTTATGAGGGCTCCGATTTGGCCGGTTTGGATGCTTATGAACGTCAATTAAAACGCTTTAACATTAAAGTTAAAGGGCAAAATTCTGACATCGTTGACAGCTTCTTTCAAACGACAGACTCTGCTGTTTTATTTCCAGAATTCGTAAAAAGAAGCGTTTTGATGGGCATGGAAGCTTTTAACACGCTGCCTTCTATCGTGGCAACCGTTACAAACGTTGAAAATAACGATTACAGAACTATAAAATCTACTACAGATAGCACTGCTGGAAACGCTACAAGTGAAACAAATGAACTGCCAAAAACTGTTATTCAAACAAAAACAAGCCTCGTTACAATGAAAAAACGTGGTAGAATCATTGCTACTTCTTATGAGGCTTTACGTCACAAACGCCTAGATCTATTTGCTGTTACCCTTAGAAAAATCGGCGCTGATATTGCCAGAGCTCAACTTGGTGATGCTGTTGATGTTTTAATAAACGGTGATGAATCTGGAACTGCTGCTGCAGCTGTTTCTCCGGTTAGTTCGAGTGAAATAGCTTATGCAGATTTAGTTGAGTTATGGGCAAATCTTTCTGGCTATGAATTGAACACCATCTTGGCTAACACCGAAACTATGCAGGCTCTTCTTGCTTTATCAGAATTAAAAGATGCTCAAACTCTTCTCAATTTTAAAGGTGCCGGTCAAGTTGTTACTCCTTTGGGCGCTACTTTACATCGTGTTGATGCCGTCGCTGATAATACCATCGTTGGTTTCGATAAAAACTGCGCTTTAGAAATGGTTCAGGTTGGTGACTTAATCGTTGACTATGACAAGCTTATAGACAAACAACTTGAAAGAGCCACAGTTAGTGCTACTGCCGGTTTTGCAAAAATTTTTGCGGATTCTGCTAAAAAAATGACTTACACCACTGCTTAATTTGAAGGGATGATTAGTTTTGGATACCGAAAAAATTGTTGAACGTTTTGCATTACTATCTAGTTTGACTCTGGAAGAAGCAAGTACATTTACATACATTTGTAATGATGCAAAAAATGAAATCATTTCAAAACTTTTGCCCGACACGGATTTGACTTTGCACAGTGAGCGGCTTATTGCCGCCGCTGCTGCTTTAAGTCTTTACAGATATATGCAGCTTAAGGCTTTAAATCAAACTACAGAGTCATTTTCTGCTGGAGATGTTACTGTTAAGGAAAATATGAACCAAGCTGTCAAAATCGCTTTTGATATTTGGTTGAATGAAAAAGCTAAAATTGCAGATTTACTTATTGACAACGATTTTGTGTTTTGGCGGGTGATTTAAATGTTTAGTAATTGCGTTTCACGTTTGATAAACAAATTTGGCAGAAATGTTGATATCATCTTTAGCGATAGCAATAAAACTTCGGCAAAAGCCTTTATTCAACCACTTAAGCTTAAAGACCAAACTTACATGGGTGGAAAATGTATTGACATTGGTTACTTAAATGGCAAAAATTATTTATACATTGGAGATAAAAATACTCGACTTGATTTGTTGCCCTTTAACACAAAAATACTAACAAATCATGAAAGCTTTGTTGTAAAAAGAGCTCAAGCCGTTTATCTGGGAGAAAACGTCTTGTATGTATGGGCAATAATCCAAATGTTCGTGGAGGATGATGCTTTATGAGTATTTTTAATGATATTGTAGATAAAATTAAGTCTAATCTTTCTAAAAATACGCAGTTATCTTCTGTTAGGTTTATTGACGCAGACAGAAATGAAACTGTTCCTAATCCAATTAAAAATACTTACGTATCGTTGGGCATTGGCAACATTTTTATAAAAGAAGCCGCTTTTAATTCCTACCTTGGATTAAGTAATGCTGGTGAACAATTCGGCAATAATGCTGAAATTGATATTGAAATGAAAATTTTTTCTCCTCGCGAAATCGGTGGAAAGCAATGTTACTCAATTTTTTCTAAAATATTTGAAAACTTATTGTATCAAAAAAAAGATTTAAACATCGAGAACATATCTTGTGGAAAAACAACCTACAACAACGATATTTTTTCATTTGAGCTCGATTGTAATATAAAATTAAATGCTTTTCTTGCTTACGAAACTGAGGATATTAACATCAACGAAATTCATGTTGAGAAAAAAGCTTAAGAGGTGATTTTTTGTCTATTATAGCAAAACAGAGACCTGGCGTATACTCTGATTATCAAACTTCTGGAATATTATACTCCAAAAAAAGAGGAAAAAGTATCGCAATCGTTGCTAAATCTAGCGCTGAAGCAAATAAAGTTTACAGTATTCAAAAATTGTCCGACGCACAAACGATCTTCGGCAACAGCAGCATTATGTACTCTATGTGCAAAACTGTTTTCGAGAATGGCTCAAGCAACATCTTGGCTATTTCTGTCGGGAACTCTGATAAAAATTATACCTCAGCCTTTAAAGTTTTGGAAGAAACCGACGACATAAATGTAGCAATCTGTGACAGCACAAACGTTACAATTCAGCAATCACTTATGCAAAGCGTTGTTGCCGCTTCTTTAAACAAAAAAGAACGAGTTGGCATCGTTGCTGCGGATGAAAATCTGACCGAACTTGCCAACTGGGCAAGCTCTTTTAATAATGAAAGGATTCTTTTAGTAGCACAAAACCCAATCAACGTCAATGGAAATCTTCTTTCTGGGTGTATTTTAACCGCGGCTGTTGCTGCAATAATTTCGCAGTACACCGACCCTTCTCAATCCTTTAATGGCACCAGTTTTGAGGGTATTTCAAAACTAAACAAAACTCTTACTGAAGACGAAGTTGATGAATACATAAACAATGGAATTATTCCTTTTGAATTAGTCGCGGGACGTGTGGAAATTATACGTGCAGTAACTTCTAAAACGACAACCGATGGCGTTTCTGACAAGACCTTTAAAGAAGTCAACACGATTTTAATCATTGATGAAGTCATTAAGTCGATTCGAGAAATGCTCAGCAAAAATATTTCCATAGCGAAAAATAATATTACCACTAGAAACGCCATAAGCAGCCAGGTAACTGTCAAACTTCAGGAATTTTTAGACGCCAACATCATCGATGCATATGCTACCCCAAATGTTTATCAATCTAGTGATGACCCTACTGTTTGCATCGTCGAAATTGATTTCACCGTTGCTCAAGGCGTAAATCAAATTCACATTACGGCCAATATTAACGTTTAAAGGAGATTCTTTATGCTGAACATAACTTTTCCTACGAGCAAGGACATCTATCTTGAGGTCAATGGGAAAAAATTAGCCGTCGTCGAAAGCTATAAGGCTAAATCTACTTGCAACAGCCAATACATAGAAGCTTTTGGTCAAAGCGAACCTATTGGTACCGTTGCTGGAAAAATACAGCACACCATAGAATTATCAAGGGTCTACGCCTGCGAAGAAAATCAAAATAATAAAGTCAACTTTTACAATTTGCATAACTTTAACCTTGTTATTGTAAAACCAGGCAGAAAAATTATTTACTCCGGTTGCGAGTGGACCGGTATAAATGAATCTGCTTCGATTAATAGTTCTGTGCTCGAAAACGTAACTTTGATTGCTGCTAAACGGTTGGAGGTTTAAATATGAGAAAAAACGTCAAACCTTTTGAGGTATTTAAAGGAAAAATTAGGCGGCAAATTAGCCTGTTAAAAAACAAAAAAGCTTACATAAATTTACTCTCCGTCTACGATATGCTTCTTTGCGAAAGGCTAGCTCAAACTTTGGTTTTAAAGCTAATCAATGATGGCTTTGAACGAACTCAAGCCAAAACTGTGGCCGAAAATGCTTGCTTGTGTTTAATGTGCTTGACTGATTACAATTCTTGTCCAGTTTTTGATAATACATCAGAGTTGATAAACACATTGACTGCCGAAGATATGCTGTGTGTAGTTAAAGAATATTCATCACTTCGCAAAGATTATTTAGGATTCGATGTTTTAAATGACGTCGAAATTGAAAAAGTAAAAAAAAATTAAATTCTCCCTTCGAAAGAATTCGTTGGGAGATTCTTAAAAAATTCAACAAATTGCCAAATGACCCTGTTGTTATGGGCATGACAGAATTTGATTATTTATATTGTTACGCGCACATGATTCTCGATGAGGATACGTCTCACTATGAAGAATATGCTTTTAATGAAAATTTTAATCTTGACGAATGCAAAAGAAAGTGCGGTGAATATTGATGCAGATATTTGATGAAATATTAAAACAATATATGCAATTAGTTTCGATAAACAGTCAATATAAACGCAATTTGCAAAGCTTAAATTTTAATAAGAGTTTACTTTCTGTCGAAAACGATGCGGAAATTATAACATCAAACACAACTTTAGATACGCAGCCTAAAACCACTGAAATCTATTATAACTACAATGAAAACTTAAGTAATATCAAAGATTTTTATGAAAAAATGGAGTTTGATGCTCGGCGTTACAACAGAAATTTTGACTCTCAGACTGGAGCTTTTTTGTTATGAATTTAAACGTTATGAAATTTAAAAATTATGTTTGGCCCCACAATCCGTCAACGATAAATATTTCTGTAAAGAGAGACTTGAAAGAGGTTTTTATACCTTTTAAGGGAAGCATTATTCAGGATTACGGCAGAGAAAAAAGAATTGTGTCTGGAAGCGGGCAGTTTTTCGGCAATGATTGCATTGAACAATTTGATTCGTTATTTTTCGTATTTAAGCAAGGTGGCAGAGGTTTTCTTTCTTTGCCGGGAATGGATTCATTTTTGGCTGTTTTTAAAGAGCTTAAATTGGTCGGAAATTCTATGCCAAATATTTTAACTTACAATTTTGAATTTTGGGAAGAACTTTCATCTGAACTAGCAAATTGGGATTTGCGCGAAGATTCTTACACTGTTTTAGATGGAGATACTTTATGGAGTATCTCGTCGAGATTTGAAATTCCTATTGAAACACTCTTATCACTTAATCCCAACATTAAAAATCCTAATCAGCTCATTCCCGGTGAGAAGGTGAAACTGCAATGACATACATAGTTACGACTGTTTCCGGGCAAAAAATCGATTTGGGTGCGGCTTACAGCATACAGATAAATAAGTCTAAAGAGGCTCCTGCAGATACTTTATTCGCAATTTTTTTTAGCCAAAAAATTCACCCTGAATATAAACTTATTGATGTTTATACTAGTGAAAATCAGTTATTTTTCTCTGGGGTTGTAGATGAACAAAAATTTGAAGTGGCTGAAAATGGTTGTTTTTTTACAATAAAATCTAGAAGCAAAGCCGCTTATTTAATCGATAACGAAGCTTGCGCTCAAGTCTACAAACGTCCATCGCTAGATATCATTTTTAAACGGCACATTAAACCTTATGGATTTTCATCAATTAGCGGAAATAATTCAACGTTCAATGCGACTATGGAAGTTGATAAGGGCATGAGTGAATGGGATGTTCTGGAGCAATTTTGCAGTTCGTGTCTGGGCACTTTTCCGCTAGTAAACGCAGACGGTTCAATTGACGCTTCAGGTCAAACTGAAAACAAAAAAATTTTATTTTCTAACTCCGGTAGTGGCATAAATTATAGCTATTTAAGCCAAAAGTACAATCGATATAAATTAATTTCGGAAATCACCGTTTGTGAACCTTACTCGGCTGTTTATGCTGGTAAAGTTAAAGATAGTGAGTTGATAAGCAATGGAATTCGTCGAAGAAAATTTATTACTATGTCCGAAGATACGTCTTCTGCAAAAAAAATCTCTGTTGACACTGCAAAACAGATGATTTTAGATTCAAAAAAGAAGTTTAATGAAATTGTAATTAAATGTCCAGGTGCAATTCGTTCCAATATTGGGAAAAAATGCCAGATAAGTGATTCTATACTAGGTAATTTATCAAATTTGATTGTATACGAGATCGAGTATACTTTAAACAAAAACGGCGAATTTACAGTATTTACATTATTGGAGGCTTGAATATGTGGATATCAAAACAAATAAGCAACGCCTGCAAATTGCTGAAAAATGCAAAAATAGGCAAAGTTACGTCAACACAGGGAAATACCGTTACGGTTCAGGCTGAACAAGAACATCGAGAAATTAAAAATGCCGCTCCTTTTGGAATAATCTCCGTTCCGCCCGTAGGCGCTAAAGCTGTTGTTACGCCAACCGAGCAAGGATTTATTTACACCGGAGTAATCGGACAAAATGCTGAACTTGAGCCTGGCGAACTGATGTTGTATTCAAGTGGTGGAGCAAATATTGTTTTAAAGAATGACGGTCAGGTTTTAATAAACGGCACGTCAATAGAGTAGAGGTGATATTTTGGACACAGCTATCAGCAATGGAGATTTTATTTGCGATTCAAAAGGCATTCCCGTTGAGCTGACCGGATATGATGAGCTTTTGCAACGAGTTCTGATACGGTTGACGGTTAAAAAAGGCAGTTTTATTTATGACACTTCACTCGGAAGCAGATTATACACATTAAAGTCAACTGATGGAAACTTAAAAGAACGTGCGCTGTCCTTGGTTAGAGAAGCTTTAGTCGACATTAGTGAAGTTATCGTTGATGACGTTTTCACAACTTGGACAAACGACGGTGAAAACTTGGAATTAACTGTAGTTTTGTCGATAAACAACGAAGAGAAAGATGTGGTGATAACAATATAATGGAAAGTTATGAAGAAATTTTGGAAAGAATGAAAAATAAATTTACAGAATTAAGCGGTTCCAATGTAAATGACGACTCTGACATTGGAATTAGAATGAAAGTTCTGGCTGGCGAAATATTTTCATTACAAAACAACGTAAACTGGTTAAAAAACCAAATGTTTGCTCAAACTGCCGTCGGTGAGCAACTCGATTATCTAGCTCTTGAACGCGGAATTTATAGAAAATCAGCAGTTAATTCCAGTGGTACGATAAAATTTATGCGAGAGGTTGCTCTTGATTATGATTTAGAAATTCCAACAGGCACAATCTGTGCAACAAATGGAATAAATTCTATAAGAGTTAAAACTATCGAAGATACTGTTCTTCGCGCCGGAGAACTATCGGTTGCAGTGGCCGCACAGTCAGAAATCGGCGGTGCTTCGCAAAATGTCGGTATCGGATCTATTAAAATTATGATAACTCCTCCAGCTGGAATAACTTCTGTAACAAACGAGGTCGCTTTCGTTGGCGGCATTGACGCTGAAAGTGATGAAGAATTGCGAGAAAGACTTATCGACAGCTATAAAAATATTTCAAACGGAACAAATAGCGCATTTTATAAAGCTCACGTTTTAAAATACGATGGAATATACTCTGCAAGTGTAGTGGCAAAAGAGCGCGGTGTTGGAACTGTTGATATTTACGTTGCTGCAAAAGGTGGCGTTCCGAGTGACAACCTTGTGTCTGAGATTCAAAATGAGATTAGTGCAATAAGAGAGTTAAATGTTGACGTAAAAGTGAATAAAGCAACAACTGTAGAAATTTCTGTCGCAGTGGACGTAACTGTAAAAACAGGATACAGTTTTGACGAGATAAAAGCACAATGCAATACTAAAATAACAGAATATTTTAATTCACTTAAAATAGGCGAACCGTTTCTTATCGCAGCACTTGGTAGCGTAATTTATAGCGTACCTGGAGTTGAAAATTATTATATTTTATCGAGCGTTACCACTGATAGATACATAACAGAAAAACAACTTGCAGTAAAAGGCTCTGTACAGATTTCAAAGAGGTGAAAATTTTATAATGACTTCACTCAACTCTTTAAAACAAAAACTTCGCCCGCTGGGATTTTACAATCTTAATGATAACAGTTTAATTAGCGCTGAATTATCTGCTTACTCTGTCGCTTTAGATTCAATTGAATCTATGCTTTCTGAAATGGAAAAAGAACGATTCATCGCTACCGCAACAACTTATGGTTTAAGTATGAGAGAATTGACATTTGGCGTGGAACAAAGCGAAAAGCCAACCGAATCCAGAAGGAATATGCTCTTGTACAGATACGCAATTAATTCTGAAGACTTTAATGAAAGCAGTATAAAAAAAGTAATGGAAAACGTCGGTATAAACGGGTACATAATCGAGGTTCCGGATAAAAATATCATTTATATAAACTGCTTAAGTTTAGATGACCCTTCAGCAGACAAAAGCTATATAAAAAGCATGGTAGAAGAGTTTTTGCCGGCACATCTTGATTGTATTTTTGATTTTAGAAATCTTCAGTGGAACACAATTGACGGAAAAAATAATACTTTTAACACAATTGATAGCAAAAATTTAACTTGGGACGAGATAGATACTTTTGACGAAATATAAGGAGGAACAAATATGCCTACAGAAAATAAAACCGCGAATTTAGGCTTAAACAGTTGGCTTGGTACAGATAAACCCCAGCGCGCCGATTTTGTAGAGGATAATATAATAATCGATACAGCGATAACTAATCACTTAAACGATTTCGACCTGCATTTTTCTAGCGACGACCGAACTTTGTTAAAAAATCCATTTAAAATCGGTGTTTTCGCCGGGAATGGCTCTTCCAGCCAAGATATTACATTCGATTTTTATCCACGAATTGTGTTTGTGTTTTTAAGAAATGCTCCTTTTACAGAATACGATTCATCAAATGGATATACAAAAGTCAATGCCGCTGTTGTTGCCGCTAACGGTGGCGGCGGAACGATTGGCGCTTCTTTGTTTTTAGACACTTTAACGGTTTCTCAAAGTACAAGCGCAAGTAATGGCAGATTTAAAAATTTAAATGCGAGTGGTTCTCAATACTTTTATATCGCATTCAAATAAAAACAGCCCTACACATTTTGTAGGGTTCTTTTTATCATACAAATTTATCCAACACCTAGGTCTGTATTGTTTAACAAAATCTCCATTGATGGCTCATTTTTTATTTTAGGATACAAATTCTCATTAAACCATGCTATAAGGTTTTCGTCTCTTTTTATGTCGGTAGAATTTTCTACAAAAACGTTTACGCTTGTGTACTCAAAATATTTACGGGCCATATTTATGTCTTTTATTATGTCATCGCGAGTTTGCCCGACAAATCCAATTAGCAAGCAGACTCCATCAAAATCTTTCGCGATATCGTAGGCTGTTACGGCTTGAGGAATACCTTTATTCAAAAATTGTCTGATTTTCGGGTTAAAAGATTCCACACCGGTTCTAAATTTTAATTTGATACTTGGAAATTTTTTGCGAAAGTCCGGCAATTTGTTTTTATAAAGATAATGCGTTTCGAACCAAATTGTATTAATATTTTTTTCTGAGGCGGTTTTGTATATTAATTTCATGGTATCATCATCAAGTTCGAGGCACGAGCCGGAATTTATTATATCCAGCGCCCCAGTTTCTCCGGACACTTTTTCTATTACAGGCTTATTAACTTCAAAAGGATTTTCAGAAATATCATTATAATAATCACAAAATCTACATTTTTTATAAAAGCAACCTTTGCCTTGAAGCAATAAAAATTCGCGTGGAAATTTTGTTTTTATAAAGGAATATCTAACCAGTTCTGACATAAACACTATCCTCTCTGCCACAAAATGCAGGCGGCGCACTATACCGCGCGCCGTCTTTACTTATATCACTATCTTATTTTTGAGGTTATTGAATTTTCGCTAGTTTGCAAAAGATTATACAAAGATGAGGCATATAAAGGATAATCATTTGAGATAACATCTGGAGAAAGCGTCATTTTTTTGATGCTGTTGCAAAATTCATCCTTATTTTTTGCCTGATTCTTAATCGCGTGCTTTATATTTTGTTCAGATAAGCATATCGACGCATTTGATAATGCCTCATAAGAGCCACTCGGAATTTTAAATAGGCCTTGAGGATTCCTTGCATTAGCTGAGTACAAAATTCTAAAAACGTTATAAATGCAAATCATCAAATAAGAGGAAACCTCACTGATTAAGCCCTTATTATTGCATTTCTGAAGCAAATCAAATATAATGCTAATAGAATTTACAATTAATTTTTTATTTAAAGTAGGCAAAACGCTGCCTCTAAATTTATTATCTTTGTTCTGAGTTGAATCCGGAATATCATCAATGTTTAGTGTAACGCCGTTTTTGTTTGGAGTTTTTCCTAATAAATAATCGCAAGAAACGTTATAATAGTCCGAAAGTTTTATAATAAAGTCAAGTCCACACTCACGAATTCCTTTTTCGTAATGAGAAAGAAGTGCTTGAGAAATATCAAGGTCGGTGGCAGCTTGTTTTTGACTTAACCCTTTTTCTTTTCTGAGTAATGTTATAATTCTAGGAAAATCTTTATTCATCATAGCCTCCAGCAAATAAAAGCGTTTATAAAAAACTTAACGACCGGTAAATTATACAATATAAAAAACATTTTGTAAAGACTAAAATTCGATAAAAATGAGCTAAAAAGGAGATTTTACAATGAAAAGTTATCAAATACATTTAATTCGGCACGGGCTTACTGAAGCCAATAGCGACGGTAAATATATCGGTGCAACGGATGTGGAACTTTCTGATGAAGGAATAAAACGTTTGCACAAATTAAAGGACAATTTTTCATATCCAAAAGCTGATAAAGTATTCAGCAGTCCGCTGGTAAGATGCACGCACACTGCGAAAATTTTATATCCAGAAAATGAAATTCTAATAGAAAAAAATTTTGCTGAATGTAATTTTGGCGAATGGGAAGGTAAATCTGCGGTGGATTTAAAAGATAATAAAGAATTTGCCAAATGGTTGAATAATTCCGGTGAAGTAACTCCTAAAGGCGGAGAAAGTTTAAAAGATTTTACCCAACGTGTTCTGGTAGCTTTTGAAAAACTCGTTGAAAATGCGGTAAAAAGCGGATACAAGGATACAGTTATAGTAACTCATGGAGGAGTAATTATGACGATTTTGGCTGCTTACGGCGTTCCTAGAGCTAAATTTTATGACTGGGTGGTTAATAATGGTTGTGGGTACTCAATTAGAATTATGCCAAGTCTGTGGATGCGTCAAAAAGTTTGCGAAGTGTATTCAAAAGTCCCAAACGACTTAACTCGTGAAAATGACGAAGAATCTATGTATATTTTGGATTTAGTTCGTGAAGCTTCAAATACGGCTTATGGATACAATAAGTAGTAAAGTAAGTAAGCCAAATTATTATACAAGCACCTGTTATCCCCCAAAATGCAAAAAAGATATATAAATACAAATAGATATTATCGTAATTTTATGCCCAATTAGCACAAACAAAACATTTTTTTACGAAAGAAACAAACTTTACATGTAAAGACCAGATTACATTATTAGTACATTGTTGTTTTTTTTTATTCACAAAATAGGCTTAACAAATCAAATTCTAACTGAATGTAATGCGGTCGACACAACTTCTTCAAACGTAAATAATGTAATGGCTCTTAACGGTTCATTAACAAATAGTATCCAACACTAGTAGGTACCATTCACAAATATAAGTCTTCTAAACCTTTATAATATCAAACAAAAATTTAACGCATAAGAATTACATATACTTATAAACACTGAACACTCTTTCACAGCTGGTAAATAATCTTTTAGTTATTAAAATGAACTATATCCAGGTTAAAACAACGTCCTAGTTAAAAAACATTACTGAGTTAACAAAATATTTCGATTGATTAGAGTTGGCTTTTTTGTCTTATATAATTTTAGCAAATATTTTTTTCGGGCTTGCGTAATCTTACTTTAAAAATAAACATTATTCAAAGTGTGTATTCACAAAACAATAAAACGGTAAATTTTCGTATTATAAAAATAAGCAAACCAGCTTAATAGAATGGATAAATTGATGGTATGGCATTATAAATTAGCATGCCATTTGCATAAAGTCTAGTGAACAGTTTACAGATGGATCAATTAAAAAAATTTCTAAAAAATTATTTATTCATTGTCAAAAAAGCGAAACCTCATCATTCTAGCAAAAGTTTTTGCCTAACTGATGAGGTTTTTTACATTAAATTTTTTTAATTGTTATTTCTTGTTAAATATTGACATTATATCGTAAAAAGTATCGTCATCGTCATCAAAATCCGCAGCCTGACCTGGACGTGTTTCTTTTTTTGCCGAATTTAATATTTCATTTTGCAAATTATCATTTCTTCCGCTCAAACCAGATGTTATCGGATGTTTTTCATTTTTGTTGTTTATAAATTTTCCTGTATAAGTTAACTTCGCATTAGATGACCCCGGAATATTTACATCAGAAAAACCTGTTGCTATAACCGTAACACTCATTTCATCTTCCATATTTTCATCAAAAGCCGCACCCCAAATAATATTTGCCTCTTGGTCGGCCTGCTCTGCAATCATTGTTGAAGCGGTTTCAATTTCATCAAGACCAATGTCAGGTGAAGAAGTAATATTTATTATGACACCTTTTGCACCATTAATGGCCGTTTCAAGCAGCGGGCTTGAAATTGCCATATTCGCAGCAACTTCGGCCTTATCTTTTCCGGAAGCTCGTCCAACGCCCATATGAGCATATCCGGCATCTTTCATAACCGCAGTTACGTCGGCAAAGTCAAGATTTACAAGTCCCGGCAACAAAATCAAATCCGAGATGCTCTGAACACCCTGACGCAAAACGTCATCGGCAACAGAAAACGCATTAAGCAAGGTTATTCTTTGCTCGCTCGCATATTTCAATCTTTCGTTCGGAATGATAACCAAAGAATCCACGTGTTCGCGAAGATTTGCAATACCGTTTTCAGCTTGTTCCATTCTTCTTTTTCCCTCAAAAGCAAACGGTTTCGTCACGATGCCGATAGTTAAAACGCCCATTTCTCGCGCTATTTGCGCCACAACTGGAGCTGCACCTGTTCCTGTACCGCCACCCATTCCGGCTGTAATAAACACCATATCTGTGCCTTTTATTGCCGCAGCGATTTCTTCACGATTTTCTTCCGCTGCTTTTTGACCTATTTCTGGTTTAGAGCCGGCACCTTTTCCATGTGTAATTTTGTCTCCGATTTGGATTTTCTGAGTAGCTTTTGAACGTTGCAGAGCCTGCTTGTCAGTATTAACAGAAACAAACTCAACGCACTTAACACCAGCCATAACCATTCTGTCCAGTGCATTACCGCCACCGCCACCTACTCCTATAACTTTTATCTGAACTATATTATCAAAATCATTTTCTAATTCAAATGGCATTATTATACCCCCTGTTTTAAAATTAATTTCTATTAAAATTCTTAATTAATATAACTCCTATTTTAATTTAACATATTAATATAAAAAATGCAAGATATTTAATAAAATTTATTTCTTTTTTCGAACAAAAAATAAGTTTTGTATATATTCCCACAATAATATTCCAAATAATTCCTTAATGCAACAAACTTCAACTAATAATTTGGCGTAAAATAAGAGCGATTTTCTTTTGGCACCTCAGAAAGATCTAATGTGCCAGACTCTGCTGCACCTAATTTATTATTAATAATTTCTGATGCCATTTTAATTTTGTAGTCCATATTTTCATAAAATCCAAAATTTATTTTTATTCTGTTATCGTAATTTACAAAAAATAAAGAACCATTATTAAAATTTATCTCCGATATCTTTGATAAGCCATTTGAATTCATTTTTTCTGCAAATTCCGATAATTTTTTCTCTACAGATTTATCCACATATTGCACCTTTTTGCCAACTTCAAATGAATCTAAGCTTATACCTTTTAAAAGAATTAAATTTTCATCGCGCTCATCAGAAATCTCCAAAACTTTGCCTTTGTTGCTTATAAAAACGTATTGCTCTTCAGACTCTATACAGAAAGCCTTATTTGCTTTTCTTATGTCAATAATAAGCTTATTAGGGAATTTTTTCGTAATTGTAACAGTGTCTATATTAGGAAATTTTCCCTCTAAATTGATACTTGCTGACTTCGTATTAGTAAAAAAAAGATTGTCTCCCTTTTTTATTCCACTTTCTTCGATCAAAGTCTGCTTTTCGTAGACTTCGTCCCCCTGTACAACTATATCTTTTATTTTAAAAAGAATTGCCGATGAAAGTAAAATGCATAGTGAAGAAATTACGCAAAATATCGTTGTATAAGTCAAAAATAACTTAATTTTGTAGCTTAAAAAGCTGGCGTTTTTACGTACAATAGTTTTTTTACCTTTTATTTTTTGCTTAGATTTTGTCTTATTTTCCTGCACATTTTTCATAAAATCTTAAATCCTTTTTATAATAACCCTAAAAATATTTCTATAAACTCAGTCTTTCATTTCACTATTTTCTCTATTATAGAGTAAATTCTCTCATTTGCGTCACAAATTGCCATATTTTTTGCATTTTGCTGGTATTTTCTCAACAAAGCCGGTTGTGACAACATTTTTCTTACTTTCTTTATTAAAACTTCCCCGGTCAAATCTTTTTCCTCAATTATGCTTGCTGCTTGGTTGTTCACTAAAGCCATTGCATTGTGATATTGATGATTCTCTGCTACATTTGGAGACGGAATCAAAATGGAGGCTTTTCCCTGTACCTGCAATTCACTTAAAGTTATCGCACCGGCTCGGCAAATAACTAAATCTGCTGCGGCCAGACAAGTCGGCATGTCATTTATGTACTCTCTTATGTCAAAATTGGGGTGTTCAGAGAGTTCTACGCCTTTTGCCTTCAGCTCTGGCAAAAGCCAGTGTCCATATTGACCATATGCGTGAATATGTTGAAATTCGTCATTTTTCGCAGTATCCGCAATTAACTCCAGCACCGCTTCATTAACTTTTCTCGCACCCAGGCTACCTCCAAACGACAAAATCACCGGTCTTTCATCAAGTTTTAACTTAGTTCGCGCCGTTTCTCTGTTTGCTGATATTATTTCCTTTCTAATGGGATTTCCTGTTACTACCACATTACATTTTTCACTAAAAAATTTTTTTGCCTGCTCTATCGCCAACATTACGCAATCTGCTTTATTCGAAAGCATCTTTGTTGTTACACCTGGAAGTGCATTTTGCTCGTGAATTATTATCGGAACCCCCATCTGTGCTGCTTTTCGCAAAATTGGACCGCTTACATAGCCTCCCGTTCCAACACATATGTCCGGTTTGAAAGATTTGATAATCTCTTTCGATTCAGCACTTGCCGTCAGAACTCGTTTTAACGTTACTATATTTTTTTTCAAGCTAGCTATGTTAATTTTTCGGCTAAATCCTGAAATTTTTATTCCGCGAAATTCAAACCCAGCCTGCTTTACAAGCCGTTCTTCCATTCCACCAACTGCTCCAATATACAAAATCTCTGCATCCGGCCGTTTTTCTCTTACATAGCCAGCCACCGCCAGTGCCGGATTTATGTGACCCGCAGTGCCTCCTCCAGCAAAAATAATCCTCATAAGTCTCATTCCTTCTTAAGCTTTTTCTATTCTAGATGTTCTAGAAATTGACAAAACTATCCCCATCTGCGCTAAAAGCATAACCAACGATGTTCCTCCATAGCTAAAAAATGGCAAGCTTATTCCTGTATTTGGAATCGTGTTCGTAACAACAAATATATTCAAAATCACCTGCAATCCAACCTGCGCGGTCAACCCTATTCCTAGCAATGCTCCAAATTTGTCTTTTGCTCGCATAGAAATGATAATTCCTCGCCAAATAAGCATCGCAAACAAAATTAATATTATCAAAGCACCAATAAACCCTAATTCTTCGCATACTACCGAAAAAATAAAGTCATTTTGTGGTTCTGGAATATACAAATATTTTTGCCGCGATTGTCCTAATCCTAAGCCCCACAGGCCTCCCGAACCTATTGCGTAAAGGCCTTGTTTCGTTTGCCAAGTATCAACATTAGGATTACTTGTAAATGGGTCTAGCCACCCTTGAACTCGGCCATTTGCGTACCCTAACTTATCAGTAAATAAAACTACGTATCCGACCGCAGCCAATGCTAGCGCTAAAACCAACCCAAACCATCGAAGTTTTACTCCACCTATATACAGCATACCACCGGCAAGCAAAACCACGATTATCAAGCAGGAAATATGCGGTTCTAGATACAATAAAAACGCTGTAAGCGCCAATATTATTCCATAAGGTAAAATCCCGTATTTAAATGTTCCCATTTTTTTGAAATTTATCGAGATAAAATGTGCAAATGACAAAACTATCGCAAACTTAGTTATTTCTGATGCCTGAAATCCGATTGGTCCCAATGGAATCCACCGATGAACTCCGTTTACCATTGGCATAAACAAAACTACTACCAACAAAATAAATGACAACCCTAGCACAGGCACCGCAAATTTATGAAGATGATGATAATCGAAATAAGAAATCGCTATCATCGCGACAACTCCGATTACTGCCCAGATTAGCTGGCTTCTTATAAAATAGTAGCTGTCACCATGTTTATAATAATATGCGTTGGGGTAAGACGCTGAAAATAGCATTATCAAGCCAATTACAAGGATTGCCATATTTATAAAGAAAAATGGCATATCAAGTCCTGAGCGCATAGAAAAAACTTTAAATTTTTTTCTTACTGGGTTTAATCTTTTAGACATAGAAAGCAAACTTTTATTATTGATTACTCTATGTGATTTTTTATGTTTTTTTGCAATAGACTTATCTTTTTGATATCCTGAAGCACTTCTATTATAACTTTTATTCATCTTACCCTCCTTAAAAAATTTTTCTTAATTTTTTTAATTTCAAAGTCCACACACGACGAGTACCGTGGCTAAAATTCCAAAAAACACGGTAATTACGTCAAAAACCAAGCAAAGTTTTGTTTCACTCCAGCCACATATTTCAAAGTGATGATGTAGCGGACTCATTTTAAACAATCGTTTGCCTTTTGTCACTTTAAAATAAGTTACTTGTAATATCACCGAAAACATTTCTAAAACATACATTATTCCAATTATCGGCAAAAGTATTGGCATATCCATTGTGAAAGCTATTGCACATATTAATCCGCCCAAAAACAACGAACCTGTATCGCCCATAAACACTCTTGCCGGATGCATATTAAATATCAAAAATCCAAAACATCCACCTATTAGCGTTCCAGTAACTATGCTTAAATTCATCATGCTTAAAAAGCCCGCTATCAGCATAAAAAATATCGCTACGAAAAATGTTATCGATGTGCACAAACCATCAATTCCGTCAGTTAAATTCACCGCATTAACCATTCCTACTATCAACAATGCTGCCATTGGCCAATAAAATATTCCAAAATTCACTTTGCCAAAAAAAGGTATTATTGTCGATGTGGCATTCCCGCCTTCCTGCAAAACCTCCGCACAGTACAGTGACAACAAATATGAGCCTACAACCAAAAACTGCATTATTAATTTTTGCAATGCGGTTAGCCCCAAATTACGCTTTTTTACGACTTTTACATAATCGTCCAAAAAGCCTATCGCACCGTATGCTAGCGCCATTAAAAGCCCGGATATGATTTTTAGCACCATAAGTGGCGGCTCTTGCAAACGCATATTTCCTTTTGCCGTCAAAAAATAATACAACGGCATTACGGCTATAATTGACAGGTATATGCCTAAAATGAAAATTATCCCTCCCATTGTAGGCGTACCTTGTTTATTTTTGTGCCACGATGGACCAATTTCTAATATAGTTTGCCCATATTTTAACTTATGAAGGTATGGTATGATTTTTTTGCCTGAAAAATACGTAACCAAGAATGAAATCATTGTCGCTATTATTACCCAAACGCTTGCCACGGTACTTTCCACCTCTCTTGCCAAATTTATATTGAAAATTAACTACTCTAGTTTTAATTATATCACACTTTAAGTTTTTTTTACAAAATAAAATTCGACTGTTAATCGCTGTGCTCCGAGTTGCTTTGAGAAAATATCAAAGTTATAACTGTTCCTGGTTTTACTTCAGTTCCCGCCACTATACTCTGACTTGTGCAAACTGACCCAGAACTCGATAGTGATGCGCCTTTTATTGTAATATTTAATTTTGCCGCAGAGGCTTCTCTATTTGCCGCCGCTAATGTAAGCCCTGTAAACTTTGGCACAACAGATTTTTTACTTGTGCTGTCTTTATCCGTATACAAAACTATTGTTCCACCTTTAGGCATCTTAGTGGAAACATCTGGAATTTGTGCAATTACCGTATCTCCCGAACCATAAATAACTGGATTAAGTTGTAAATTTATTGCTTGATTTTTTGCTTGCGAAACTGATGAACCTACTAAAAATGGAACCGGTATATCAAGCTTTGCAACTTCTTCATCTGTGTATTTACGTTCTATACCTAAATATGGCAAAGCGTCCTGCATAACCTTTGCAAAAGTCGGCGCTGCCACCGCTGCTCCGTAATAACTCGGTCCTTTTGGAGTATCGTAATAAATAAGTAAAATATACTGTGGATTATCTGCTGGAGCTATTCCACAAAAGGACGCTATATAATCCATTCCACCCGGGCCACTGTTACCTATTTTTTGAGTTGTGCCAGTCTTTCCTCCAATTCTATAGCCCGGCACATAGCCATTTTTTGCACCTCCATCAATTGCGTTTTGCATTAATAATGCACAAATTCTTTTTGAAGTCTGCTCTGAAATAACTTGTCTTTTTTCTATTCTATCAAAACTTTTTACTATATTTCCATCACTGTCGATTATTTGTTTAACCACGTGCGGTTGAACTAAATGTCCTCCATTAGCTATTGCTGCTGCCGCAGTTACCATTTGCATTGGCGTAATACTAAAGTTTTGTCCAAACGATGCAACTGCTAAGTCCATTGGTCCCATGCTTCCGTCCTTGCTGAAAAATATTCCGTTTGCTTCACCAGGTAAATCTATACCAGTTTTTTCTGTAAAACCAAATGCATGATAATATTTGTAAAATTTTTCTGGACCTATTTTTTGTCCTATTTGAATAAACGCAGGGTTGCAAGAATTACAAAAAGCTCTTTCAAAAAGTTGGGTTCCGTGCCCACCATGTTTGTGGCACTTTATTGGGCGAGCACCTTGAAATGGAACAAAACTCCCGGTACAATTAAAAACCGTTTTTTCGTCGATTAAATTCTCTTCGAATGCCATAGCTGTGGTAATTTGCTTATAAACCGAACCCGGCATATATGTATCGTTTACAAGTTTATTTCTCCACTGTGCCTCGAGCACTTCCGCTTTTGCTTTTGAGCGTTCTTCTTCAGGCAATGATTCAATCTGCTCTTTTACCGTTGCATCCGCAATCTCAAACGGTTTGTTCAAGTCGTAACCGCCTTTTACCGCCATTCCAACTATCTCGCCAGTATTTACGTTCATCATAATTGCACCGGCCCTGTTCATGACCTTATTATTGGCGATTCCTTCTTCTAACCCTTTTTCCAAAAAGTGCTGAATCACTTCATCTATTGACAAAACCAAGCTATTCCCATTTTGTGCAGGGATCATTTTTTCATAGTCGAAAGGCATATCTGTTCCTAATGCATTTCTGGCTGTAACCAGTCTTCCCGCTTGGCCAGTTAAATATTCATTATAATAGCTTTCTAGACCAGATAACCCCTGGCTATCTGTTCCTGTAAAGCCTATTACACAAGATGCGAAATCTCCATATGGATAATACCTTTTGTAATCTTCTACTAAACGAATTCCGGTAGTTATTTTATTTTCTTTTTGAAATTCTACAATTTTGTCCTTTATATCACTTTCAACTTTTCGTTTTACAACCGTATAAAATGATTTTTTCTTTGCTTTTTCCAAAATTTCATTTTTGTCCATGTCGAGTATTGACGACAGCCCTGTAGCAATTTTTTCACGGACTGCATCATCTTTCAAATAAGCTGACTCCAAAACCACCGTCCAAACTGTAGCACTTTGAGCCAAAGGTTTCATATTACAGTCGTAAATCGTGCCTCTTTGTGCATTTATTTTTGTATCTTTAAGCTGCTGCTCCGCGGCCATTTGTTGCAAACCTTCACCCTGAACCAGCTGTAACTGTATTAGTCGAAAAATAATTACTCCGAACCCTACAACAATAAGCGCTGCTAATACGAAAATTGATCTTCGCCACATTCTGATAGTGGTTCCTTTTGCCATAACTTTGCTCCTCCATAAACATCATGAGAGTCAAGACTTATATCTTAACTCTCTCTCATAATATCTATTTAGCTAAAATTTATCTTATTCCCACAAGTGTCAAAAAATTATTTATGTGCTTTATCTACTTTGAATTATCTCTGCTTTATCGCCAGATTCTAAACTGAAGTACTCTACTTGACTTGGGTTTGTTTGTTCCATTGATAAATCATTTTTGGCGTGATATGTAACTTTTTCTGGAGAAAACTTTTCTTTAACTTTCATTTGTAGCTGTGTATTTTCACTTTTACTTTCCTCAAGTTGTTTTTCTACCTTACTCATTTTATCTGTAATTTCTGTTAGTTGCACTTGATTAAAAAGTATTGTCCCGACGATAGCAACACTAAGCGAAAATGTCAGCGCAGTAAATAAAACTGTTATTACATTTGACTTATTTTTTTTATTTATCTTCGCATTTCTTTCCGGCAGTTCTACAATATTGTTCTTTCTTTCATCAATATATTTACGTTCTTCAAATACAGATATATCATAAGCCGTATTTCTCTCTCCCAAAGCCATTTTATCAACTCCTATTTATCTACGCTAAAGCTTTTCACAAATTCTAAGTTTTGCACTTCTACTTCTGGGATTTTCATTTACTTCACGAGGTGAAGCCTCTATCACTTTTTTGTTTATCAATTTTGCCTGCGGCTTTTTATGGCATACACAAATTGGAAATTCCGGTGGACAAGTGCAACCCTCGCACCAAGCTGCCATTTTCTTTTTAACAAGCCTGTCCTCCAGAGAATGAAAAGTAATTACCGCTAATCTGCCGCCTGGCTTTAGTATTGAAAAAGCTGCATCTAAGCCAGTTGTCAACACATCAAGTTCATTGTTTACAGCAATCCTCAGTGCTTGAAAAGTCTTCCTTGCTGGGTGCCCACCATCTCGCTTAAATTTCGCTGGTATCGCTGATTTTATAACTTCTGATAAATGCCCAGTTGTTTTAATCGGCGAATTTTCTCTTTCTTTGACAATGGCAAGAGCAATATTTTTGGCAAACTTTTCTTCGCTGTAAGTGCTTATAATTTTCGCCAACTCCTGCCACGACAATCCGTTAACCAAATCTGCCGCACTCTTCCCTTCCTGGCTCATTCTCATGTCCAATGGTGCATCGTATCTATAAGAAAAACCTCGCCCCGGCGTATCGAATTGGTGAGAAGAAACACCTATATCAAGCAATATTCCGTTTACCGCATCAATCGACAAACCTTTCACAATCTTGTCCATATTTGAAAAATTATCTTGAACTAAAATTGAGTTTTTGTACGGCGATAATTTCTTTTTTAAAAATTCAATTGCATCCGGGTCCTGGTCGATTGACACTAACTTACCTGACTTCAGTCTTTTTAAAATCGCTTCTGAATGACTTCCTCCACCTGCAGTTCCGTCTATGTAAATCCCTGACTCATCTATCGCAAGCCCGTCAATTGCCTCCGACAGCAAAACTGGTATGTGTGAAAAATTCATCTGCCGCAAGTCCTTTCTTATAAATCAAGCATGTCCATGGCTTCCTCAATATTTTCCTGTGTCAGTTCAGAGTTAAATTCAGCCCACTTGCTGCTGTTCCAAATTTCCACTCTGCTCGACGTTCCAATAAAAGTGACTTCTTTGTCGAGTTTTGCATATTCTCTCAGCTGAGTTGGTATTAAAATTCTGCCTTGCTTGTCCGGCACAACTTCTGCTGCACCAGAAAAGAAAAATCTTTGAAGCCCTCTCGCTTTAGAAATAGGCAAAGTTTTTATCTTGTCAATCATCCTGTTCCATTCATCTTGTGGCAAAACAAACAAACAATTATCTAGTCCTTTAGTAATGTAAAAAAGCGCACCTAAGTCGTCGCGGAACTTTGCCGGAACCGCAACTCTGCCCTTTAAATCAATATTATGTTGGTACTCTCCTATCAACATAAAAGACCCTCCAAAAGTTAGAAAAAAGCAAAATCACACCACTTCTTTCTACTTTACACCACTTTTCACCACTTGATATTTCTATTATAATATACATATTTTCAAAATGCAAGCATTTGTGTAATTTTTTTTTGCTAATTAAAAGAAAATATTGTATATTATGTTTATCCGCCAAAGTTAATATTCTATAAAAGAATTATTTTTATTTTGTTTATATTGCTATTATGTCGCAATCTCATGCGAACAAATCAGTAAACTTCTACTTAATAGCAAAAAAGCATTATAATATTTTGTTACTTTAAAAAATGTGTTATAATTTAAATAAATTTGCAAAAGGAGATATCTTTAATGCACAATCTAATTGGTAAAGTTCGCTCTGCAATAGATTCTTACAAAATGATTAGCGAAAATGACAAAATTGCTGTTTGCCTCTCCGGTGGAAAAGATTCAGTTTTTCTTTTATATGCTTTAAACCAAATTAAAGCTTACTATCCTAAAAAATTCAATTTAGCTGCTATAACAATTGACCCTTGTTTTGATAATATTTATGCGGATTACTCTAAAATAGAAAAATTATGTGCTCAATTAAACATAAATTATGTAATTAAACGAACACAGCTTGGCAATTTGATTTTTAATGTGAGAAAAGAAAAAAATCCATGCAGTCTTTGCGCAAGAATGCGCCGAGGAATGCTGCATGATTTAGCAAATGAACTAAATTGTAATAAAATTGCATTAGGCCATAACTTGGAAGACTGTGTCGAAACTTTTTTTATGAATCTTTTAAACTGTGGCACTATTGATTGTTTTTCCCCAGTAACTTATCTCTCCAGAAAAGATCTACATGCAATTCGCCCACTCATTTTCTGCGAAGAGTCTAAAATATTTTCATTTGTAAATCGAAAAAATCTTCCTATTGTTGAAAGCCGCTGTCTTGCTAACTTTAACACCAATCGGCAGACAACAAAAAAACTCATTTTTAAACTTGAAAAAAAATATCCAAACCTAAGAAAAAAAATCATTGGTGCACTCAAACGAGTAAAAATTTCAGGCTGGAACGAATATTTTTAAAATAAACGCAAAAAAGAGTTGACAATTTCGTTTTCATGTAATATAATAAAATTCGTCAATTATTTTGGCGCTTTATGTGGCGGTATAGCTCAGTTGGCTAGAGCATTCGGTTCATACCCGGAGTGCCATTGGTTCAAATCCAATTACCGCTACCATCAATGTTACTTCTTTATATTATGCGCGGATATGGCGGAATTGGCAGACGCGTATGGTTCAGGTCCATATGAAAGTAATTTCATGCAGGTTCAAGTCCTGTTATCCGTACCAATGTGGGTAGTTATAAGGGACTTGAGATTTCTTATAACTACTTTTAATATTTAGGGCCTGGTGAGTCAGATTGTTTTAACAGGCAATCTGCTCTTTTTTTGTGCGTCCAAAAGATTTTTTGTAACTGTCTTTTTCTGGACGGCTGAATTTTGGAATCTGCACTTGTCCTATCATCTTGTAATAAATTTCAACTCGTTGTATTGTCTCTCCAAGGACTTTCTCTTTATGATGTACAATAATTTTATCGATGAACTCATGTAAAAGTTCTGTTGTCAGCTCTTCGATATTTGAATATTTTCTCACGATTTTTAAGAATCCATCGGCATTAAGTTCATGAGCCTTCTCTTCAGCAACTACTTTTTTCATGTATTTTATCTGTGCTTTGAGTTCAAACTGCTCATCCTCATATTTTTGCGACAGCTTCAAAAATCGGTCTTCCGAAAGGTTACCTAAGATTTTCTCTTCGAAAACTTTTTCGCAAAGCGTATCAAGTTCTTTGTCGCGAGCCAACATTTTATTTAGTGATTCGAGATTTTTCTTTTGAGTGACTTGAATCCGCTTGTAATTTTCGTCAACAACTATTTTTACAAATTCGTCCTCAAACTCGGTTGCGAACTGCACAATATTTGAAATATCATTTTTGACCAAATGTGTTAAAACATCAACTCTAATGTGGTGAGTTTTCTTGCACAAACCGTTTTGAGCACGTTGATTACTGCATGAAAAGTAGTGATTATCTGGGTTATCGTGAGTGAATTTATAGTTCAAGTTTGCGCCACAATCTGAGCATTTTAACAAACCTGCAAAAATATTTTTTTCGATATTCTTGGGTTTGCGGTACTTTACGTCTCCAAAAGATTTCTGGATTTCTTCGAAAAGTTCTCGGCTGATTATTGGTTCGTGAACATCTTTATGAATCTGCCAGTTTTCACGTTCGTTGTCTATTCTGCCCTTTAGTTTGAAGGATTTGCTGTAAGTCTTGAAATTGACAACGTCACCTACATAGGACTGATTCATTAAAATTTTCCTGACCATCTCAACTGTCCAAAGATATTCATTTCGCGGATTTTTAATCGATGGTTTACGGTAACCTTTTTTCGCTGCGTACATCGATGGAATCAAGATTTTCTCATATTTTAGAAGCTTCGCTATTTTTACAGTGCTCTCGCCTTGTTTGCGCAAATTATAAATTTTCTCTATAATCTGCGCTCCTTCTTCATCAATAACCCAAAGTTTAGGGTTTTCAGGGTCTTTTTTGTATCCAAGTGGTGGCTGACCGATGGCATAACCTTGACTGTCTTTAGTTTTTAGCGTCGACCGCATTTTGCGGCTCATATCTTTTGCATACCATTCGTTCATAATGTTCCTGAACGGTGTAAAATCATCTTCACCTTTGTCGCTATCAACACCATCATTTACAGCAATCAACCTGACGTCATGCATCGGCAAAATAGTTTCAGTGAGTTGTCCAACCTCAATATAGTTTCTTCCAAGGCGAGACATATCTTTTACAATCAATGTTGCCACTTGGTCGGATTCAATCATTTTGAACATCTCTTTGAAACCTTGTCGATTAAACGTAACCCCAGAAACGCCATCATCAATAAAAATTTTCGTGTTTCTAAAGCCATTTTTCTTTGCAAAACTCGTTAAGAGCGTACGCTGGTTTGAAATGCTGTTGCTTTCACCCTCTAAATCATCGTCTCGCGATAACCTTAAATATAACGCTGTTATTTTTTCGTCATGTAAATTATTGTTTGACTATTTTGACTGTTTCAATTTGCTTTTCTCCTTTCGCGAACAGCCAAAAACAATGTTTACAGTATTAATTATACTATATTTCTTTGGCTTGCCCAAGTCTTTAATTTGAGAGATTGTTGACTTCTAATCTTATTAAATTCTTGATTTTTTCCTTTAATGTTTGACCTTGCTCTAAAAAATGAGAATTCACTATGTAAGTCGCATTTTCAAGCTTAATTTTTTGCTCGCGGAGAAAATCAATTGTTTCATATGAATCAACCATCAAAAAGTCTCCTTAGAAATTTATTTTTTAGATATCTCATCCCACTTTTGGTGGCACACGAGCCCGGGTTCCCGAAAAATTGAAAGTTTTTTGGGTGGTACGGCACGTCCTCGAAGTTATTGCGAGGCTACTCCCATTGCTTGCGACGGTTTTTTCACGCTCGAGCTGTGGCTAGGCAGGAGTGTCTTTAAATGTTGCTGAGATATTGATATTCGATTGTCAAGTTTCAGATAGAGAAAATGGGAAATTATCCCTCCATATAAAAGAGTCTTTTGACGTGTTTTTTATTTGAAAAAATTGTCGACAAAAACATTTCTACCTATTTGATATATTTTTCTTTAAGGTTCGCAAAATCTTATTGAATCTGTTGCAAACTTGAGATTGACTTAAATTATAAAAATAAGAGATTTCACTTTGGGTCTTGCACTCTTTAACTATGTAACTGATAAAAATCTGGTCTTCGATAGATAGATTTTTTACTGCTTCATATAGTTTCTGATTCTCAATCAGTTCAATCCAGCCCAGCAAAGTTTTCTCCTCCAAAAATGCTTGTCCATGTTCTCACCAACAGAAAATTGGTCGTATAAAATTTCGTCAA
>ERZ780157.523-NODE-523-length-50553-cov-5.330924_pt1 | contig 50553 bp, 46 predicted proteins | sample MGYA00511169_ERZ780157 | MGnify/ENA primary metagenome ERZ780157 (study PRJEB29588, sample SAMEA1965149) | human gut metagenome | biome: human gut; feature: human-associated habitat; material: faeces | place: Denmark | collected 2008/2010 ...
ACCGGGATGGACGCACCTCTGGTGCACCAGTTGTCACGCCAGTGGCACAGCTGGGCAGCTAAGTGCGGATCGGATAAACGCTGAAAGCATCTAAGCGTGAAGCCGTCCTTAAGATAAGATATCCCACTTTTAAGTTAAGACCCCTTGTAGACTACGAGGTTGATAGGTCTAAGGTGTAAGTTGTGTGAGCAATTTAGCCAGCAGATACTAATCGGTCGAGGGCTTAAACCTAATGAGAATATATGTTTTGTTTTTGGTTCGTTATTCAATTTTGAGGGAATATCCCTTAAAAGTCGGTGTTGATTGTGATGAGGTTCCACCTGTTCCCATTCCGAACACAGTAGTTAAGCTCATTTACGTCGAAAATACTTGGCGGGTGACTGCCCGGGAAGATAGATAGATGCCGACATAAAGAAGAAAGCACAGTTCCTGTGCTTTCTTTATATATTCCTCCTTAGCTCAGTCGGTAGAGCGCGTGACTGTTAATCACGATGCCGTTGGTTCAAGTCCAACAGGGGGAGCCAAACTGGACAAAGGCGAACCATTTAAATTGTTCGCCTTTGTTTATTTTTTATCCTGGAAAACCCGTATTTGGAATCATACTTAATCGTGATTGATATTATTGCCCGTAGCTAAAAAAAGCTATGGGCTTTTTTATTTTTTGGGCATTCAAGGCACTATTTCGGCATTCAGGGCATTAGTCTTGAAATATCCTGACGTTTATTGTAATATAAACGTACAAACATTCTGCTAGGAGGGAGATTTTAATGCCACATATAAATAAGCAAATGGCTTCTTTCTTTTTGACTACAAAGTGCAATCTTCGATGTGTATATTGTTATAATAGTAAAGAAAGAATGAGCTATAAGCAACAATCGCTTTCTTTAGAGATCGCAAAAGCTGGAGTAGACTATTTTTTTGCTAATAGCTCTAGTAGACATATAAGATTTTATGGACCTGGCGAGCCAACACAAGAATTTGAACTAATGAAGTCTATAGTTGATTACGCTTATGAAAAAGCAGGAAATACACTTTCAACTGAATTACAAACAAATGGATGTTTTAATAATACAGTTCGTAATTGGATTCTAAATAACATCAACATTGTGTGGGTATCGTTTGACGGTGAGCCTGAAGTTCAGAATGCTAATCGTCCATGTGCGAACGGTAAGCCATCTTCACCTATTATTGAGGATAATGTGAAATGGTTAATATCCCATTCAAATGATAAAAATATTATGGTTGGTGCTAGGGTAACAATAACTGATTTAAATGTTGATAGGCAAATACCAATGATAGAATATTTTAAAAGTCTTGGAATACATTATATTTGGTCTGATCCTTTATTTCCAGCTGTAGATAAAGTCCCTGTGTGTATGGATGTTGAAAAAATCAATGATTATCATTTTGATATGGAAAAGTATGTCGATACCTATATAGACGCTTATCATTATGCAAAAGAGAAGGACATGTTTTACGGCAGTTTTTTAACATGTAATTTTGATGGTGTATGTAGCCAACACTGTCGTGCATGTACACCTGTTCCACACTTTACTACTGATGGGTATATATCCGCTTGTGATTTAGTTACGATAGGCGAAAAAGCAGAGCATATGGAATGTTTTGTCTATGGAAAATGGAATTCAGATACAAAATCATTCGATATAGATAATAAAAAAATTGAATTATTGCAAGCTCGAAGTGTGAATAATATGGAGCATTGCAAAAAATGCTCTGTGCGTAATCACTGCGGAGGATATTGTTTAGGTGAAGTGCAAAACGAAACAGGAAATTTGTTTGGTCAGAAACCAAATACATGTAGAGCTATTAAGAGACTTGCAGAAAGCATAGGTTATTCAGATGAGCCATATGCTTTTATGCACCCATAAATTTATAATTTTAGGAGGTATTTAGAATGAATGCAGTAGTAATCGGAGCAGCAAAACCGGGGTATGCAGAAGCAATAACAAGAAAATTAATAAAAAATGGTTTCAATGTTATCGGAACGTATGATGCTGAATTTGAGGGAAATGCGATGAAATTATCTGAAGAGTTTTCCTCAAAAGAATTAACACTCAAACCACTTGATCTTTCCTCTAGAAGTGAATTGAAATCGTTTGTTGATGATATTGTTGATCCCATTGATGCCTTTGTATTTGCTCAATTCTATTTTGATATGGAAAATCCAGATAATTTTAATCATGAGATATGGGATAGGAGTATTGCAATCAATCTTACAGCGCCTAATTATCTTATTCATGAATTGAAGAACAAAATGAATGCAGATAGTTCAATTGTAATTTTGACAAGTACAGAAGGCTTTAGAGGTTCATATGGAGCTTCGGCATATGCGGCAACTAAGGCGGCGATTCATAATTTGGTTAAGACCTTAGCTAATAATTTGGGCAAACGTAGAATACGTATTAATGCACTTCCTGCTGGCTGGATTGGCGGTGAAATGGATACGGATGAAATTTTCAATAAATCTAGAAGTATGACTCCATTGGGGCGTTTAGGAACTGATGAGGAAATAGCGAATGTTACATGCTTCTTGTTATCAAAAGAGGCTAGTTTTGTAAATGGAACTACTATTATTGCTGATGGTGGTTATCTTTGTTCTGATCCTCTTTCAAAATATGAATTTGAAGATACATTTGGACATTGAACGCCAGTAAGCATATATAAGGATGTGAATACAAATGAAGAATAAATGGACTTTTATAGATATCCTTGTATTATGTTTAGAAATTGCAATTCCCATTATATCAATCGTAATCACTTGTGCTGTGCCTCAAGGCAGAGCATTGGATTCTGATATAAAACTTGCTATCATTGGTGGTGGCATTTCCATCCCAATTGTTTTGCTCCAAATTTCAGTTACAGTTGGACAAAATAGTAATGATAGATGCAATGAAGAAACAAAAACAGAGGTAATGCATTTATCTGAACAGCTGAATCATATAAGTCCAATACTTGAGAAAGTGTTTTTATCACAAAATGACCGTATAAAAAGGTTTGTTTATAGGAGAATGGACGAAGTGACTAAAACCATAAATACTGCATTAAGCAATAATAATTCTGGGGAACTTCGTCCTAGTGAATATTACAAGGAATTATTATACTTGGCTGATATGATTATTCGTGATAAAGACGAACAGAAGAAAAAGTTTACTGGAGAAATTTGGGCAATGACAAGTTTCGCTGAAGATGAATGGATCGCTGATGAAGGATACGAGAGAGAATGGACCGAAAAACTTAAAAGTATTTGCGACAAAGGTATAAAAACTCGTAGACTTTGTATAGTCCCTGATACAGTATATAATATTATTTCAGATAGTGTATTTACAGCTCCACAGCAAAATGCCAATAATTCTTTTTGGGGATTTATAAGTCTGCTGGAAATGTATTATAGCAATTCTGTAAGGAAAAAAACTTCAGAACACTATTTCCTCCGTGAAAATGATAATACTGAGTTAACGGACATTAAAGGTTTCTTTGCAATTAAACTTACTAATGGTGAGTTACATATATTGCATGGAGAGACCGTTGACAAAAATGGTGCGTTGACAGCAAAGGTTTTGTTTAATCCAGATGAGATACAAGAACTTAGAAATCTTTTTGAAAGATATGCGACTCAAAGTTATAGAATGGAGAAGGTTATTTCGGATGTATCTAAACAAAATTTATTTGTAGATTACCTTAAGCGTAAAAATATTGATCTAACGTAGCTTAATCCCCTTATAGAACAAATTGTTTCTATAAGGGGAATTGTTGTTATTATGACTTTTTTGGCATTCAAGGCGGTATTTTGGCATTCAGGGCAAAAGCGTTGACTTGCCAGTCACATACATATATAATACAATTACACCACTATTTTCGGAGGTTTACATGAATTCCTGTGATGTGTATATTGTAGCTCCCAATGCTAAACTTACTTGTGATGAAGATAAACCATTAGGAAGTAATATTTTTAAGCTACATGAGGTAATCAATAGAATTACGAATAGATACAATACTAAAGTTGATATATATAGTTTGGCTAAGGTGAAAATTAACTCAGTGCCTGAAAGCTGTAAAAGAATTGATGAAGCCACTTGTACAATTATTATTATTCCTTGTGAGAACATACATGACTTTATGATACTCATTGGACATGCTATTGCAAGAAATAAAAAAATCTACATTCTTTTTCTGGACAATAAGACTCATGACTCACAAACAGGAGTAATAGTAAACGGATATGAGAATGTATATGTAGATTGTGTTAATCTATTGCTGAATGATTTTGACAGACTTGACCGATTTATATTATCAGTTGTCGGAGAAAGAAGTGAATACAATGCTTGATAATATCCTGAGTAGACTGGGTATATATGATTTAATGGGCGTACTTTACACAGGAACAATTATATCTGTAACATTATGGTTTATTAATAGTGTATTTGATATTGTAAACCTTCAATTTCAAGCTCTTGATGTAAATGGTACATTCCTTTTTATTGTGATAAGTTACTTTCTTGGATTAGTATTTCAAGAAGTAGGCTCATTTTTAAGTAAATCAATTTTCTTCAGAAAAAACAAACTTCTGCATACTGCTATGGGTTCTAAAAAGAACGACCCATACCTTATGTCAGATGCTGAGGTGAAGCTTCTTAAAAAGAAACTTAAAGAGGATCGCTCTTACGAAAATAATAATGAAGATATTTCGTACATATACAATTACTGTAAAAGTTATAGCTTTGAGCATTGTGATATTTCTTTGATTAATAAAGGATTAATAAAGACCAATCAATTGCAGCGATGAGCCGAAGTCTTTCAGTATTTTTTTCTGCTTTGAGTGTATTTATATTTATAGTAGTATTCTTTAACGATGGCATAGGATATATATGGTTAGTTCCAGTTTCGATGTTTTTGTCGGTTCTGATGTTTATTCGTTTTAGAAGGTTTACAATAATCAGATATATTCGTATCTTAAGAGCGTATTTATACCAAAAAGAGAGGAAGTGATTTTATGCCGTACAATGAATTCAGAGAGCAAGCTGAGATGTATTATGATAATGCCGTTTCAAAGTACAACAATGGTAATTACATTGGAGCATATCAGGATTTTAACATGGCAAAATGTATTGCAGAGAAAAATAATATGAATGGACTTGTTGAAATGATTGATGTATATTTGAAAAAACTGAGAGAAAGGAGCATTTGATGGATAAACTTCTTGTTGCTACAATGGATTTTCTATATCGCAATGAGGAAAATATGGATGAGGAACAAGCTGAAATTGTACGATATGGTCTGGAACTGTTTTTCCTAAAAGCATTCTTTTTTCTTGCTACTATAGTAATTGGCATACTGATGGGAAGTTTTTGGGAGAGTATTATTTTTACTGCTTTGTTATCAGGTATCAGAACTATGGCAGGCGGATTTCATGCAAATACAAGAACGCAATGCTTTATAATGTCCATGCTCACATTTACATGTGTACTTATGATTCTAAAACTTGTAGCTGTATATAATGTTATTCTGATACCTCTCACCGTATTAGCGGTTATATCCTCGCTTGTTATATGGAAATATGCTCCTATTGATACTGAAAATAAGCCGCTTGAAGATGATGAGATCGCTGCTTTTCGTAAAAAGGCACGAGTAATGCTCATTATTGAAATTTGTATCTCAGTTGCGGCGTATCTTATTGGCTTTATTAGCGTAGCGTGTTCTGCATTGTTAGCACTTATAGTAACGGGCATATTAATGACAGCAGAGTTGCTTAATAAAAGACGAAGGTAGGAAATCCTATGGCAAATAAAGATTTCGGTGAGTATGTTCGTAAACTGCGAACCGAAAGAAATTATTCCCTAAAGCAGCTTGCAGAAGAAATTGAAATCACTCCATATTACCTCAGTTATATCGAAAGTGGGAGAAAGACAAATCCAAATCAAAGGATTATTGCCAGAATGTTTGGTGCTCTGAAAATGAGCAAATCTGAGATTGAACATTTTTTAGACCTTCATGCTAAAGCAAACGGAATTGTCAGCTATGATATAGCAGAATATATAATGCAAAATGATGATATTCGTGAGGAAATACGTTCAGCAAGAGATAAGCAAGGAGCTTCACCGAATTGGGAAGATTTCATAAAGAATTTTATAAAATGATATATAACGGGTAATCCCGTTATATATTTTGCAGTAGGGTTGACTGACGAGTCAACAGCGGAGGTGAAAATTTGGTAGCTGTAAACACTTGTTTAAATGTTTGTAAAACGAAGAAAATACGATGTCCTGTTTGCAGGGGGCGTATTTGCGATTTGGTTATTGATGAGGACATAAGTTGCAGACATAAATACAAAGTGATTTCAGATGAGGAAAGTAAAAGCAACATAACAATAAAATGCCAAAAATGCGGTTTAATTGTTGGCATAGCGATATGTCAGCAGGATATAAAATAAATACAATAAAATCAAGATACTTAGTACAGGCATCATCCTCTCTGAGTAAATAGAGATTAAAGGATAGAAACTTGACAGGTAGCTTTTAAAGCTATAGTCAGGTTTCTATCCTTTTTTTGTTTATACAGATATGACCTTTCTGTTTTAAAAGCGGAAAGGTCACTTTTTATGCTGATTTTTAAATGGCAGCCCTACATAGCACGTTATCCTTAATCGAAAATTTGATTCAATTTAGAATTTTATCAAATTTTCGGAGGTAATCACAATGATTGAAAAGAAACGTGTAATTGATTTTGTAAAAATAGGTGAAAACACTAATATTGTTAAGCTGTCAAGTGCTTATGACACTAACTGCTCTATGCAGGAATTTGAAACCGTAGATGACAGAACCCTACAATGCATGCTTGATTCGGAACGTGAAATGGATTCGTTTCAGCGTAATGAACGCAACCATGTAGTAAGTCTGCCTGAAGATGAGGTTAAAGCTGCAAAAATGGGAGCTGTTACTGTTTCAGTTGAAGAAAAATATTTTTCTGAATATGATGCTGAGCAAATAAATGAGATATTGTATGTGCTCAGTAAGCTTACATATCGTCAGAGAAAGAGAATTTACATGAAATTCTGTTTGAAAATGACATATACAGCTATTGGTTTGTCGGAAGGAGTTGCACCTGCATCGGTTCAGGAAAGCTGTGAGCGTGCATTAAGAAAATTGAGTGAGTATAGTGATATTTTACAAAAAACTACGATAAAAACATGGACTGATTTATTGGTTTGAACGATTTTGAGAAACTATTCTCAGAAAGCCCTAAAAAAACGATGTTTTTTTTCCTTATGGGTGAAAGGCAAAAATAATCCTTTCAACTCTGAACGGAAAGGGGGCAGAGAATATGCACGGAGATGATGTAGCAAGTGCAGGCGTAAGCGTTGCAACGCAAATCGTTTCAAAGGCAACCGAAATCCTTTTGGATATGCTTAAGGTTGCAATCGAAAAGGAACGAGAAGCGGCACGGCTGAAGCAGTCCGAAAATCAGCAGACAGTATTGTCAGGCGGCGAGGTGACATACCAGAAGCTGAAAGAGGGCGGCGAAGTCACAATGCTCCCGTCGTTTGCTAAAGACGATTATGGAGAATTTCTCAAGCGGGCAAAAGAAATGGACATTCCTGTTGCGGCGATACAGGAACACGGCAAAGAAAATACTCTTTCCCTTTTCTTCAATGTAAAAGATAAGGAAGCGGTAAATGCCATAGTTCAGGATATTGTCCGAGAGAAGCTAAAGCAGCCCGAACAGACCGAGCGAATGATTACCATTGAAAAGGAGCAGGTTGAGGGTTTCCAGATGTATTGCAGTGACCACGACATACCTGTGAATTTTATGGAAACGCAGAATGGGGTCAAGTGTATTTTCGGTGCTGCTTACGAAAAGCAGATGGAGGTGGCTGTGGAGAATTTCAAAAAGCTTCACAGCGAGCTTTCCCAAACCGCTATTGATGTGCAGAAAGATGAAAAAGGGAAGCTGAAAATTACGGTCGATGATACCACTCAGGGAAAATCGCTTAAAATGAATTTCTGTACCAAAGCAAAACTTGAAAGAGTATTGCAGGAGCGAATGGGATTTTCAAAAGTAAAGGCTGTGGAAGCAGCAAACGCACTTGCCGCAAAAATGTCCGACCAACAGCTCGGATATTATCTCAGCGGTTCAAGGCAGCTTGAGCAGATGGCTTATTACGAAAAGGACATCAAGTTTGAAAACGAGAATGTTCTGACGGATAAGTTCTCATTTGCGAAAATGCAGTTTCAGGAGGAAGATACTCCGAAACTCACCATTACCGATGAGCGAGGGCATTTCGTTGTGCTTTCTGCAAACACACGGGACAGAGCCGAGATTGAAAAAAGTATCCGTCAGCATTTAAAGATTGAGGATACGGAAACGGTCAAGGCGATTATGACAAAAGCCGAAAGGCTTGGTTTTGTCGATGAGCCGAAGCAGGTTCAGTTCAAGGAGTTCCTTATTGAGCGTGAAACGCAGTCCGCATTTACGGTGCGTGGCGGTTCTACGGTAGTCAGACTTGATTTGTCTGACAAGGAAACCGCAAAGAAACAGCTTATGGACAGCTTTGGAATGACATCGGTAAAGGCAGATAAAATCATCGACAAGGCACAGAAGCAGACAGTTGTAAACAATCTGCTGAAAAAGGCTAAAGCAAAGGCGGCGTTGACAGCCGACGCTATCAAGCATAAAAAGCTGGATAGGGGGTCACGCAAATGAGCCGAGTAGCAAAAAAGACTGATTTCGTTACAATCAGCATTTATGCGGTGCTTGCCGTGTTTGTGATTTATTTTGCGGCTTCGTTGGGAGCGTGTTTTGACCTTTCAACAAATGAAGAAGGCAAGGTTGATTTTGATAACCTTGCAAACAGCTTGGAAACAACCCTTATGGACACTGAGCTTGTCTTTGAACAGGTCAAGGCTGGCGGCAATGCCGTTATGTTTCCCGTTTTTACCGCTTTCGGAATCGGACTTTATGTGCTGATGAAAATCACAGGCAAGAAGAAATTTCACCGAAAGGGCGAGGAACACGGTTCTTCAAGGTGGGCGAACAAGAAAGAAATTGCTTCGCTTTTGGATAAGCCGCCTAAAAAGAAAAAGGGCGAGAAGAAGCCCCGTGACCAGCCTAAACCGAAAAAAGGCGAGTTTGTTATGGACAATAACATTATTCTTACAAATGATGTGAAAATGTCCCTTAACACAAGGCAGACGAGGAAAAACCTCAATGTTATGGTTATCGGCGGTTCAGGTTCGGGTAAATCCCGTTTCTATGTAAAGCCGAACCTTATGCAAGCAAACACAAGCTATGTCTGCACCGACCCTAAAGGCGAGCTTCTTCGCTCTACGGGAAAAATGCTGGAGAGCTACGGCTATAAAATAAAGGTGTTCAACCTTATTGATATGGCTCACTCTCACAATTACAACCCATTCAACTACATTTATGACGTTGACGGAAATTACAGTGCAACCGCTGTAATCAAGATGGTAAACGTCTTGATGAAGAACACCTCAAAGGAGGGCGGCGGTGGAGGCGATCAGTTCTGGGGTGCGACACGTTCCGTATTGAAAAGATACGGCACTATATAAATAAAAGAGCGTAACAGTTCTGTATAGGAGAACTGAAAATCCAAGAGGTGGAATGAAGCAGTAACGAGCGGAAACGCCTCCCTTGATACTCCGAACGGCATTAGCAGGAAACTGCTTTTGTCGTAAGCTCGGTAAAGTCGGCAGAGAGATACCGTAAGAAAGAGATGCTTTTACGAAAGCTGTTCAGAGGTGAATGGTGTATCCTATATGTCGGAGGTCTATAAAATGTATATGGTAAGAATGACGAAAACGTCTGACGAAACTGCGAACGTACGGGTCTATAATGGAACGGTACAGAAATGTATCGGGTGTTGAAAAAACAAGACCGTGAGGTAAAGTAAAAGTCCCAAATATGAAATACCTTACTTTGTTACAGGCAAAGTCAAGCGGTCAGGCTCATAGCAGATACCTAAGTGCATATGTAAAGATAGGATTTTCGGAACGTGGCAGCCTACAATACGCAAATTGCGGTACAGACGAAGAATAATAAGCTGTTTTAATTGTGGGCAAAGCAGTGGCATTACCGATGATGTTTTCTGTAATGGGAAACGGAGGGACAGCCACAAGTCGATATTGCAAAAATAGTTATAGGTGTAAAAATTCATAGCTTCCCGTAAGACTAAGAAAAACAATCCCGAAAGGGGGTGTTGCCTATGACAAAGCAAAAGAAACTAAGACATTCAGAATATTACAACCTGCAGGAAGTTTTTGATAAGTTGTATGCACACAGCAAACAAGGTGAAGTTTTCACTAATCTTATGGATATAATCCGTGATGAAAATAATATAAGGCTGGCATACAGAAATATTAAGAGAAACGCAGGCAGTAATACGGCAGGAACAGACGGTATCACAATAAAGGATATCGAAAAGCTTAATGCCGAAAAATATGTTGAAATTATTCAGCGAAAATTAGTGTATTACAAACCTAAACCCGTAAGAAGAAAAGAGATTGCAAAGCCAAACGGCGGCACACGTCCGTTAGGTATCCCCACAATAATTGACAGACTTGTTCAGCAATGTATTTTGCAGGTCTTAGAGCCGATTTGCGAGGCGAAATTTCACGAAAGAAGCAACGGTTTCAGACCTAACAGGTCAGCAGAACACGCCTTGGCACAATGCTATAAAATGATACAACAGATGAATTTACATTATGTTGTTGACGTTGATATTAAAGGCTTTTTCGACAATGTCAATCACGCAAAGCTGATAAAGCAAATGTGGACAATGGGAATAAGAGACAAGCAGTTAATATGTATCATAAAGGAAATGCTGAAAGCTCCTGTTATTTTGGAGAACGGAAGTATCATCTATCCCGAAAAAGGAACGCCGCAGGGTGGTATACTATCACCGCTTTTAGCGAATATCGTTCTGAATGAGCTTGACTGGTGGGTATCGGGGCAATGGGAAACCATTCCGACCAAAACAGCAAAAACTCACTATAAAAAAGACGGCTCAATGGATAATGGGAAGAAATATACGTCCTTGCGTAAACACAGCAATCTCAAAGAAATGTATATCATAAGATATGCTGACGACTTTAAAATTTTTTGCAGAAAACGTAGTGACGCCGACAAAGTTTTCATTGCCGTAAAGCAATGGTTGAATGATAGGCTGAAACTGCAAGTAAGTGAAGAAAAGTCAAAGGTTGTCAATCTCAAAAGGAACTATTCCGATTTTCTTGGATTTCGGATAAAAGCTATTCCTAAAGGCGGCAAATATATAGTCGGGTCGCATATGTCGGAAAAGGCTCTGAAACGAGAAACGGAAAAGCTGACAAATCAGATAAAATATATCGAATATCCGAAAAACGATAAAGAGGAAGCATTGGCGGTGAGTCTGTATAACTCAATGGTATGGGGAATACATAATTACTACCGCTATGCGACAAACGTAAATACTGATTGTCGCAAAATACAATTTCGGATAAACAGTCTGATGAGAAACAGGTTACGGGACAGGGTCAAGAAAAACGGCACAATAAAAAGTGATTATGTTTGGAAAAACTATGGTGCAAGCAAACAGGTGAGATATATCGGCGGTATTGCAGTATGTCCGATAGGGTATATACAAACTAAAAATCCTATGTACAAGAAATCAATTATCTGCAAATATACCGAAGAAGGGAGAGAGGAAATTCATAAAAACCTGAAATTCAATGAGTTCAAGACAACGGTATTACATATGCTGGCAACAGCACAAATACCAAACAGAAGCGTTGAATATATGGACAACCGAGTTTCACTTTATGCGGTGCAATGCGGAAAATGTGCGGTAACAGGAAAAGACTTATGGATAGATGAAATCCATTGTCATCATATAAAACCGGTAAATCAGGGCGGAACAGACGAGTATGGAAATCTTGTAATCATACACAGTGATGTTCACAAATTGATACACGCAACTTCCGACGAAACGATTAGTTATTATCTTGAAAAGGTAAATCCGAACAGTACAATGCTGAATAAAATCAATAAATTACGCAAATCGGCGGGTAACACCGCAATATAAGTTTCAAACGCTTTGAAATCTACACTAATCTGACAAAAATGCAATACCGATGGAACGCCGTGTGCGGTGAAAGTCGCACGCACGGTGTGGAGCAGGGGAAAATTCAGAGATTATTTCAAAGAATTACCTATTGCTATACGACTCCACAAAGGCACTTTTGGCGGCACTCTGTTTCTATCTTGTTGAGTGCGAGGATAAATCAATGCAGAATTTTTCGGAGGTTATGAAGCTCCTGAAAAAAGCGGAGGTTAAAGAGGGCAGCGACGATTACCAATCCGACCTTGACCTTATCTTTGACGCACTTGAATTTCCCGACAAATATAAAACAGAGGAAGCCGAACACAATGAGCAGTTCAAAAGTCTGAACCTCATTGACCTTGCAAAAACAGCAAAGCCTGCAAACAGATATATGTGCCTGAAATACTACAAGGATTTCAAAAAGGCGGCAGGCGATACAGCAAAATCTATCCTTATTTCTACTGCGGTAAGATTGCAGGCGTTCAACATTCCCGAAGTTATGGACTTGACCTGCTGTGACAATATTCACCTTGAAATAATAGGTGATGAAAAGACCGTAATGTATATTATCATACCGTCCTCAGATGACACTTTCAACTTCTTGGCGGCTATGATGTATACACAGCTTTTCGATGTTCTGTATGATAGAGCCAATTTCAAGCACGGCGGCAGACTTCCTTTTCACGTCCGCTGTCTGCTGGACGAGTTCGCAAACGTCGGAACTATTCCTCGGTTTGAGGAGCTGTTGGCAACAATGCGTTCTATGGAAATTTCGGCAAACGTCATTATACAAAACCTTTCGCAGCTTAAAAAGATGTATAAGGATAGCTGGGAAAACGTACTCGGTAACTGCGACAGCCTGTTATTCTTGGGCGGTCAGGAACCGACAACTCTTGAACACGTTTCCAAAACGCTGGGCAAGGAAACTATTGATACCCGTTCCCATAACCGTACAAGAGGAAAGAATGGTTCAACCTCTGAAAATGACGGTATCTTGGGACGTGAGCTTATGACGGTGGACGAGCTGAAGGTTATGAAAGATAACGAGTGTATTCTGTTCGTCCGTGGTATATATCCGTTTTTCTGCGACAAATTCGCGATTGAAAAGCACCCGAATTACAAGCTGTTGGAGGACTCAAACAAGGACAATGCCTACCTAATCAGCGATATAAAGACGGTACAATATGGTTCTTGCGATGAGCAGGAAACCGAAGATTTACATTCCGAACCTATTGAGGATTCGGAGAAACAAATTGGCAATGCCGTTACTGAATCGGATATGTCAGACCGAAAAACTTCTAGTAAAGATCGTTCCCAAAACGATTTGCTCAATAATGAAGAAAATCTTAACGCAAATCGTTTAAATGAAATTGAGCAGTCTGTCACCATTGAAGATATAATCGGCAATCAGGTACATACATTTATCGGAGCAAAAGAATTTCCGAAAGATCCGAAACAAGGTTTTGCACCCGCAAATCTTGACAACACCGAAATGGTTGTAACGGCAGAGCCGAATTTGAAACCGCCTTTTATAGAGGTGACAGACGAGAATTATCTTGACAGTTTTGATGTTATTTAATTTTATGGAGGTATTTACATATGAGAAGAATTATTACATTTATCAAGGACAAGTTCGCAGATTTCAAGGCTTCTATTAAGAGAAAGCAGATTAAGATGAAAACCACAATCAAGGAGGATTTTACTCCCAACAGCCAGCTTACCGCTGAACAGCGTGACGCAAAGCGTATGCGTTCAATCAGCAGAATTACAACAGGACTTATGGCTGCAACAATGGCGATGTCTTGTATGGGCATTACCTGTTTTGCGGCTGACGGAACTTCTTCCGAGGGCGTTGAAACCTTTAATACGGTAGTTGAATTTATCGTTGACTGGGTAGCTCGTATCGGTCTTGTTATCGGCTTCATCGGTGCTGTTCAGTTTGCAATGGGCTTCAAGGACGATTCCGCCGACGGTAAGACAAGAGGTCTTATGTGCCTTGCTTCTGGCTTCATCGTATTTGCTGTTGCAAAGGCTTACGATATGTTCACGGTATAAGCCTTTTGGGAAAATTCCCTGCGTTTGCAGGGGGAGTTCCCATAATATCAGCGAAAGGAGCTGACAGGGATAATGATTGAATGGGAAACCATTGAAGAATGGGTCAGAACTTGGCTCGATGTAATAAACTACACGTTTGATAACGCTATAAATGCCCTGACAATATCTCCGTTCGACAGCAGTATTACGGTAATCGACACAGCAATGACAGCAGTAGAGGGCGTGGCTCTTGTGCTGGTATCAATGTTCTTTGCGATACAGCTATGCAATGACGCTATGCTGCTGAAAATACAAAGCTATGAACAGGTGTTCAAGCTGTTTTTCAAATTTATTCTTGCAAAGGTAATCGTTCAGAACGCAAGAGGAATAATGGGTATCCTGTTTAACGGTTTCAATTCCATAGCGGAAACGCTGGGTGAAACGAATTACGGATTCCTATCCTCGTTCAGCACGGACGCTATTATTACACAGCCTTCCGACGCAGGACTTCTGAACCTTAATTACCTTGTGAAATATCTTGAAGCAATGCCGACGTTCCTTATTCTTATGGGAGCTTGCTGGGTAATCAATCTTATCCTTATCGGCAGACTATTTGAAATTATCGTATATACAGTAATTTCTCCCATTCCGCTTGCAACCTTTGCGGGCGAAGGCTGGCACGATAGTGCAAAGGCTTTTATAAAGAGCTATGCGGCTGTCTGCTTGCAGGGACTTGTGGTAATGGTGATGTTCTACGCATTTGCACAGGTCGCAGATTTGCTGGGAGGAACGGACACGATGGGTATTACAATAACGGCACTTGCATTGGCATTGGGCGTTGCGAAAAGCGGACAATGGGCAAGGCAGGCTGTCGGTGCTTAACATATAACTAACGGAGGAAAATAAAATGAGTTTACATAGTGAATTGAAAAAGGTAGGAGTATCCCATAATTGTTCGCATTGCTGCCGCAACTGCTATGGTCGCAAAGAAGCGTGTACGGAATTTTATCCGAGCAATATGATTGCTTTTATGGATTACGTTGTTGACAGCCTGCGTGATATAGTTCCGCAGAGTAATGACATCAAGCTGAAAAGGCACGTTGACAGCAATAACAAGTGCTTCGATGATGGCGTCACAACCCTTGACGCATATTATGTTCAGCTTATAAATTCCGCACTTGAAGAAATACGCAAAGGCAAAGCCGATTATGTTTTCAACTTTGAGCAGATAAGGGACATAATGCGTTTTGAACCGAGAATAACGGTCAGATATATAGCTGACGCAGAATGCTACGAAATACGAAAGGAAAAATAACTTTATGAAAATTCACTATGAGGATATTTACCCCATTACGATGATTATTGCAGGCATATTATCCCTTATATACGTTATCTGCAAGATTATCGAATGGACAAGCTGAAAGGAGTTGTTGAATGAATAAGAGATGTATTGCTGCTATCGTTGCGGCTGGAGCTGCTGTAATCACAGGCGGTATTTGTACGGCGATATGTGTTGTACGCCGTAAGAGAAAGAGAACCTGAATAACTGCCAAAGGAGGTTATTCCGATGATGTTTGAGATTATTATTGTCACTTTCATAATCATCGGCTTGGTAAGCGGTGTGTACCTTGCGTACACGCTGTCCAAGTTCGAGGACAGGCAGACAACAAAGGATTGGGGGGATGGCAATTATGATTGAAATCCGTATTCCGAAAGAGATTAAGAATTATCGTGAAAAGCTGTTTTTCGGTTTAACGCTTCGTCAGAGTATATGTGCAGGTGTTGCACTTCTCATCTGTGTTCCGCTATACATCTTCGGCAATAAGTTTATTCCGCAGGAAGCGTTATCGTGGCTTGTAATTCTGATTGCCGCACCGCTTATGCTTGCAGGCTTTTTCCGTTACAATGATATGACCTTTGAACAGTTCGCTGTTGAGTTCATATATCACAGTTTCACGCCGCAGAAGCGAGTGTATTCCTACGAGCCAATTTTTATAGAGCTTCGCAATGAATACATATCGGACGAACTTGCGGCTGAAATTGAGGACAAGGAAAGCAAATCGGCATTAAAGAGATTTTTAAGAAAGGCAGGTATCAGACGTGGATAATTTTATTTACGATGAAGAAATCCTCTTGGAAGAAGATTATGAGGAAATTCTTGACGAGGACGGAGTTCCCGTTGAAATATATGCAGATGAACCCGAAACAACAACGAAGCTCTGGCAGACAACGGCGGCTGAAACAACCGCTAAAACTACGGAAGTGCAGACAACAAAACAGTCTGTTCCCGTATATACAAGAACGGAATATCTTGCTCCCGAAACGGAGCTTACAACTATAACGGAGGTACATAGTGATGAGTTCACACAGACAGAAGAATTACCCTTGCCGACAGAAACAGAGCTGGCAGTTACAGCAGTTGCAGAAGTTCCCGAAGAATCAGAAACCGAGGGAACAGAAACAGCAGTATCGTCAGTTCCGTCGGAAACAGGGGTAAGCGAAACGGTCACGGAGGTTACAATACTTGAAGCCATTACCTCTGCGGAAACATCAGCAATTACCGTTGTTCCCGAAATTACTGAAAAAGTTCCTAATCAGAGCAAAAGCATAGCTGGTTTTCTGCTTCTTGCGGGTGTGTTCGGTGCAGCAGTTGCGGCGGCTGTCTACTTTATGAAAAATAAAAAGAAGAAGCTGACCAATGAAAGTGACATTTCACAGCTTTCTGCAAGGGAACGTGACGCAATCCGTCTTAACCAGCAGAAGCGTAAAAAGCCTAAAAAGAAGCGTACAAAGAATAAGCGTGTTGTACCGAAAACAACGCAGAAAACGCTTCCATATAAGCGTGTCTGCGACAAGTATCTTTTCAAGGTCGATGAAAATAAATTCAGCAAGACCTATCGCTTTGAAGATGTGAATTACACTATTGCAAAGCAGGAGGAACAGGAAGCAATCTTCCTTGCATACTGTTCCGTTATCAATACCTTTGACACTTCCGCCGACATTCAGATTACGGTTCACAACAACCGTGTGAATAAGGAGGATTTCAACAAAATGGTTCTGCTCCGCCACAAGGGTGACAGCTTCGACCACTATATCGACGTTTACAATGATATGCTGGTTGAGAAGATGGAACAGGGACAGAACGGTATTATCCGCAACAAGTATCTGACTGTAACAGTTCAGGCGGCTGACCTTGAAGCGGCGCAGGCGAAGTTCGTGACTATCGACTTGGAGCTTGCAAACGCTTTCAAGAAAATCGGTTCTATCATTACACCACTCACAAGCAATGAAAGAATAAATCTTCTCAAGGATATTTTCAGAAATGTTGATGAAAAAATTCGCGAGTTCGATAATAAGGACTTTAAGCGTCAGGCAGAAAGAGCGTACTGCTGTCCCGATTACTTTGAGTTCAAAAAGGACTACTTTATGTGGAACGATAAGTACGCCCGTACAATGTTCATCAAGGATATGCCTGCAAGTCTGAAGGATAATCTTCTTACGGATATTGTAAATACAAACCTTGATGTTATGGTGTCGGTGAACATTGCTCCCGTAGACCCTTACAAGGCTCTGAAAATCGTAAATCATCAGCTTACCTCTATGAGAGCGAATAAATTACAGGCAGAGAAAAAGGCAATTCAGTCGGGATATACGTCCGACGTTATCAATGAAGATTTGAAGCACAGCCTTATTGAAGCTGAGGAACTGCTTGACGACCTCCGTTCCAAAAATCAGAAGATGTTCCTTAACAATGTAATCATTATGGTTACGGCAAAGGATTTTGACGAGCTTGAGAACAATACCGAAACTATTGAAGCGGTTGTGCGAAAGCATATCTGTTCCATATCAACGCTGAAATTTCAGCAGGAGAAGGGTCTGCAATCCGTTCTTCCTCTCGGTAATTGCACTCTCAACATCCGCAGAACCCTTACAACAGAAAGTACGGCGGTATTTCTTCCGTTTTCCGCAAAGGAGATAACCCAGCAGAACGGGATGTATTACGGTCTGAACGCACTTTCAAATAACATGATTATCTTCAACAGACTTATGCTGAAGAATCCCAATGGCTTCATTCTTGGTTCGCCCGGTTCCGGCAAGAGCTTTTCAGCGAAACGAGAAATGCTGAACGTATTTCTTGCAACGGATGATGATATTATCATCATTGACCCTGAGCGAGAATATACAAACCTTGTAGAAGCTCTGAACGGCGAAACGATCAATGTTTCACCTGCGTCCGCAAACTTTATCAATCCTCTTGATATGTCAAAGGATTATTCCGATGATGAAAGCCCTATCATTATGAAGTCTGATTTTATTCTTTCGTTCTGTGAATGTCTTGTAGGCAAGCAGGGACTTACAGCAAAGGAAAAGACTATTATTGACCGTTGTCTGAATATCACCTATGCGGAATATTTGCAGGACTTCAATCCCGAAAAAATTCCTACCCTTATGGAATTTTACGATAATCTGAAAGCACAGCCTGAAAAGGAAGCACAGGGTCTTGCACTTTCCTTTGAGCTGTATATCAAGGGTAATCTGAATGTGTTTGCACATAAGACCAATGTAAACACAACAAACCGTGTTGTTTCTTACGATATTAAAGACCTCGGCAAGCAGCTTAAAACGCTGGGTATGCTGATTGTTCTTGACTATGTATGGAACAGAATTACTATGAACCGTGCAAAGGGTAAGCGTACTTGGATTTACTTGGACGAAATTTATCTGCTCTTTGCAAATGAATACTCCGCAAACTTCCTCTTTGAACTCTACAAGAGAGCAAGAAAGTGGGGCGGTGTTCCGACGGGTATCACACAGAACGTTGAGGACTTGCTAAAGTCTGAAACTGCCCGCTCAATGCTGTCAAATACGGACTTTGTTATGATGTTGAATCAGGCAACGTCAGACCGTATTCAGCTTGCGAAAATTCTGAACATTTCGGACAATCTTCTTGCCTATGTTACGAACAGTGAAAGCGGACACGGACTTATCTGCTGCGACGGATCTATTATTCCGTTTAAGGATAACTTCCCACATAATGAACTGTACGATCTTATGACAACGAAGCTGGAAGAAGTACAGAAAGAGTAAAGGGGCGGTGTTATGTCGGAATTAAAGACAGCTATCAATCGTTCCGATGGTGTGATTTCTTCACAGAACAAGGTTATGAATCACTATGCTGTTCAGCTTCAGTCTGCTGTGGTTTCAACCGACCACAAGAAAGCGATACTTCGTGAAATGCAGTTGGAGCTGACAGCACAGTACTACCGCCGACCCGAACATCGTTCTGTTGCTTATGAGGTTACTCATAGTTCCTCTGTAAAGCTGGAAATGAGTTCACAGCCGAGCCTTATACAGACGGGCGGACAGGTTTCCGCACCGTCTGTAAAAACGGCAGTTGACAATAGCTTCATAAAGACGCAGAGAAGTACGGAATACATACGAACTTCAAGACTTACATATTCCGACAGCGTTAAGGAGGTTTTCAAGGCTTCGGAAAATCTTGAAGAAAAGATGCTTGAAGCGGATAAACTGTGGCGGAAAAAGGTCAAAGCCCGTGCTATCGGCATAAGACAGCGTGGACTTGAAAATCAGAAATATACAACAGCCGAAACGGACAGCGAGGGTTCGGAAGCTATTGAAATAGTCAAGACCGTTCAGAGTACAGGCAGTACGGTTGCACAGACAGGCGGTATGCTCCGAACGGCCGTAAAAAGCACTTCAAACGGTATCGGCAGTATAAAGACAATGGTTAAAAAACGGCGTGAAGCTGGGTTCAAGAAAGGACATTTCCAAAATAGCAACTTCGGTCAGAGGGAGCGTTGCAAATGTGGCAAAGGATACTGGACAGCAGCTCCTCAAAACACAGATTGACAAGTCGAAAATTACCGATACAGGAACGGAAACCATTAAGCAGGGTCTTACGGAACTGCGTTATGTTGACAATGCACGAAAAGCTGTTCTCAATACTGCCCGTACAACCGTTAAGGCTGGATATGCCATAAAGAATATGCCGAAGGATACCCGTGTTCAGGTCAGAAATATAAAGAAGAACGCTAAACGTACAGCAGAAGCCGCAAAGAAAACTGCGGCGGTTATCAAGAAGATTTTTACATCTAAAACAGGCTTGATAATTCTCGGTGTTGTGGCGGTGCTTCTTTTGCTGGTAGTTCTTGTTACGGGAATTGTTACCGTAATTTCCGCTTTGATAACAAGTCTGTTTTCGTGGTTAAGCTCTCCCGAAACGGAGAAAAAGGACGAAATCGAAGTGCTGAATGATTATAAGACAGTTATTGTGGAGTATGTGGATGAAAAGCAGGACGAGGTTGACGAAATTGTTGACGGTTTTGTCTGCGACAGAATTTCCTATCCGCCTTACTCCGAAATCAGCGAGCTTAATCAGTACGGCAACGATGAAATCATAGTTGATAAGCACAATGAGATTGTCGCTATTCTTGCTGTTCTCCGATACCGTGAGCTGGATGGGGAAACTACGGAAATTGAGTTTAATTTTACCGATGAGGAAATTCAGACGGTTGTAGATAAATTCTTTACCTTTGAATATTACTACACATACGCTCATTGCAGCGGCGATAACTGTAAGAAGAAAGTAACAACAACGGTGTATAACCAAGGTACTCCGAATGAGTATGTGGTTGTGACTACAACTTACCATTGTGACGTTGACCATCAATGGCTCAATGGTGAGGTTACAAATCACACTCTGGAGGAAGTGCTGGCTTCGTATAATTTCAGCGATGAAGAAAAGGATCTGTACAATATGTACTTGGAACAGATAAATAAAATGTTGGATGGTGGTTGATATGTTTGATTTTTTCAAGAAGATGAAAGACCGTGAGTTTGAAAAGGAAACTGACAAGCAGTTGAACAAGCCGAAGAATGACAAGGTTTTTACCGTCATTCTCATAGTTTTCGGAGTAGTTATTGCTGTCAGCCTTGTAACCGGCATAGGCAATATCGGAAGCAGTACGGCTCAGGATATGAATTTCGATTTTCGTTTCAGCATTTCCGACGGTGTTATCCTCGGCGGTCTTACGCTGGCATATATAATCACCAAAATAAGAAAGGGGCGGAAATAGTGCTGGACAGAGAAACAAAATATACCAAAGAGCTTGCTAAATGCAGAGATAATATCAGGAAAACCAAGAAGCTGATTGATTATCATAAAAGTATGCTCAAAACCTTTGAGAGCAAGGAAAGCGAGCTTATGACAAAGCTGGAGAGGGTTAAGATGTCCTCTCTCTGCGAGATAATCAATAATGGCGGTTATGATATTGACGCTCTGCGTGAAGCTGTGAAAATCGGAGATTTCAGCGGCATTCTTTCCAAAGATGAAGCTGAACCCGATACACAGAATATTGAAGAAACAGCGGTAGAAAAAGCCGCTGTTGTTTCAAATACGGAGGAAAGGAAGAGTGATGAATGATAAGATATGTAAATATCGCAGATGATTTAAAAGAAGCTATGCTTAAATTCTGTATAGAGCAGTCCCCTTATGAGAGTGTTGAGGATATAAAAAAGCTGGTGGACTCGGCTTTTTCTACATTTGAGAAAATCCCTAAAAAGTGGTTCGGAATTACACCTGTTTACCGTTACATTTTTTATGTAGGAGATAACTATATCGACGAGATTTATCCCGACAGTGTTAAGGAAAATGGTGTTCTTATGGAAAGAACGATATACCTTGATACATTTATTATCGGACACTATATTTGCGATTCGGGCGAGAGAATTAAGCGTGGATACGATATTTATTACGACCTCGACAATTGAGGTTATCAACGATGGAGTAAAGAATACATACAGAGTTGAAACAGACTTGTTTGAGGATTTCGATGTGTGGGAATTTATGTTTGATATAACAACCGATGTTTCGGATATTCTCAAACAGAATATGATTATTCCTGCAGCGATGTTGCTGAAAAAAGAAAAGGAGGCAGTTTAATATGTTTAGACTTATCATTTCAGAAAAGCCCTCGGTATCCGCTTCCATTGCCTATTGCATAGGAGCAACGGAAAAGATTTCCGAAGGCGAAACATTTTACTGGCAGGGCAACGGCTACATTGTAACTAACGCTCTCGGGCACCTGTTCGGAATAGGTATGCCGGAAGATTATGGTTGGGGAAAGTGGGAGATTGAAACGCTTCCTCTCATTCCGCAGGAGTTCAAGCTGTTTCCACTTAAGGGTTACAGCGGTCAGATTAAGCTGCTTAAAAAGCTCATCTGCCGTGACGATGTGACGGAAATTATCAATGCCTGTGACGCAGGACGTGAGGGCGAATGTATCTTCCGCTACATATACAACTACTTTGGCTGCACGAAGCCGACAAAACGCCTTTGGATTTCCTCCCTTACCGATGAAAGTATCAAGCAGGGTATGCAGAACCTGTTTGACGGAAAGGAAAAGGACAACCTTTTTGTGGCAGGCTTCACAAGAGCAAAAGCGGATTGGATTCTCGGTATGAGCCTTTCCCGTCTTTACAGTCTTGTGAATGATGATAGCCACAAGGTGGGTAGAGTTAAGACCCCTGTCCTCAATATTGTCGCAAACCGTGATGAAGCGATTGCGGCATTTACAAAAAGACCGTTTTACAAGGTAGTCCTTGAAAACGGTGCTGAATGTGAAAATGTTTTTGATACCGCAGAACAGGCGGAAGCTTTGAGAGCAAAATTCAGCGGCAAGATTGCTGTTGTATCTTTCGTAAGGACAGAGCAGAAAAAGGAAACCCATCCCTTGCTTCACAGCCTGACTTCATTACAGCAGGAGGCAAACGATGTGTACGGAATGACCGCCGCCGATACGTTAAAGTCGGCACAGAGCCTTTACGAAAAGAAACTCCTTACATATCCACGTACCGACAGCAATTATCTTTCGGACGATATGATACCGCTTGCAGAAAGTATTGTTAAGTGCCTTGCGGGATATGACGGTGAGCGTGTTCAGCGTTTGCAGGAGCAGGGACTTAGACTCGACAAGCGTATCATTGACAACAGCAAAATATCAGACCATCACGCTATTATTCCTACAAATCTCATCGGCAGGCTTGACGATGAGAAGCTGGACGATAACGAACAGCGTATTGTGAAACTGGTAATCAACCGTTTCCTTTGTGCCGTTGACAAACCGTATATCTACTCTGAAACAAAGTATGAATTTCTTGTTGAGGACGAGATTTTCAAGCTGACGGTTAAAACTCCGATTGAATGGGGTTGGAAGCAGTACAAGCTGTCAGAACCTGCCGAGCTTGATGAGGATACAGACAAGGTTCTTTCGGTACTGTATTCTGAAAACGCAACCTTTACCGCAGATAATATTAAGGTAAAGCAGGGCAAAACAAAGCCGCCGAAGCATTTTACAGAAAGTACGCTGCTTGCGGTTATGGAAAACATCGACCGCCTTATTGACGATAAGGAACTGAAAGGCTTTGTCAAGGCGAGAGGCCTTGGAACACCAGCAACAAGAGCTTCAATCATCGAAGAACTTATTGCCGCAGGATACATCGAGCGTAAGAAGAAACAGCTTGTTTCAACAGATTACGGCAGAGCATTTGCGGCTTCTGTTCCCGATAATGTAAAGTCGGCAGAGCTGACTGCACATTGGGAACAGGTGCTTTCCGATATTGAAAACGGCAACGGCAATGCAGATATGCTGCTTAATGAAATCAAGAACAGCGTTTCTGAAATTATAGCCTTTGAAAAAAGCAGGGGCAATCGTGTCAGGGTTACACGAAAGGTAAGTGTGGGCAACTGTCCTCGCTGTGGAAGTCCTGTTATAGAAAACAGCAAGGCTTTCAGTTGCTCCTCAGGACGTGACAAGTGCGGTTTCTTTATCTTCAAGCAGGACAAACGTATCGGCAGAAGCTACAAGGCTGACGAGATTGCGGAACTGCTTTCAAAGGGCAAGGTCACGCTGAAAAACTGCACTTCATTAAAGGGGAATAAATACAGTGCGGTGTTTTCGCTTGAAGATACGGGCAAGTATGTGAATCTCAAGATGGAGGAGTTTGTGGGCGGTAAGAAAAGGCGTGGTGCATAAATAAAAATGCGGAAGCCTGAAAAGGCTTCCGTACAGAATATCATTAATTATATTTCTATGAGTTGTTCATTAGATTCTATGATTGCTGGATATCACATTGTTCAAACGACTCAATTTGGGGATTTTCACATAATTCAAGACCGTTCTGTTTTGCAATTACTATTGCAAAACCAGTATATGGGTCAAGCCAATCAGTAGAACAAATTTCAAGTTTCTTTTTGTCATCAGATTCTGAAAACACATATTGTTCTTTGTTGTCGAAAAGAGATTTTCTTTTAACTGTTAAATCATCTTGGCATATTAATGTAAACGAGAGTCCGTCATATGGTGTTAGGGAGGTCCAGTTAAAAAGTGTCCAGTGGTCAAATCCAATTTCCTCAATTTCGCTTTCAATAGTTAAATACTTGTATTTGGTTAATTCGTTTGGAATTTCAAAAGTATATTCTGTATATATGAAACCTCCTTTTGTTTGTTTTTGTTTACCAACATCTTCGTTGTCAATTTCAATATCATATATTTTATCTGAGGAAATGATACGACGTTTAAGTATTTTTCCGTTTTGGTCATCAAAAGTCAGTGTTAACGGTTCGTATTTGTCTTGAATTTTATATATTCTATATCGCATTGTACCAGTTATTATTACTTTATTCTCGGAATTGTATTTTGCTATTAGATTTATGCATAAATGCGATTTGAAGTTTGTAACAAACATCTTGGTGGATTCATCTATTTTCTTTAAAAAATATTCGTTTATGTTGGAATATTGTTCCAACTGGTTATTTGTTGGTTTTAAAATTAATGACAATGCGTTTGTTTTGTCATCCTTGGTTAACTTGCTCAAGAATTCCTTGGATACAACAATATTAGAAAGTAAATTTGAAATAAATTCTGTAAATTCTTTTGAGTTTTTAGAGAAATCAAATATTGATCCCATTACAAAAGCTATCCCCAACGTTTGTAAAAATGCACTAATAATAGGGAATACGATTTTTTGCCAACATTCTTCGATAGGGGTGACGATTGATACAATTATTGAAATAAGTATAGCTATAACGCCCCAAAATGTGTATTTGCTAAAGAAAAGTTTGTACCACTTATAAGTATCGTTGTTCTTGGAACGATTACCCTTAGAATTGTTGTCCTTGTTTTTCATAATATCCTCCAATTTATTGAGTTGTAATAACACTTTTGTATATTATATCACAATATTCGTCAAAAAGCAACAAATTCCAATTGAAAGGAGAAATTTTATTGAGCAGATTACAAACCGTCCGTGAAAACTGGACAGACATAACAACAAAGCTGCTTCGGGACAAACAGGAGCTTGCACATTTTCTCCGTTTTTCGGCAAAGATGTATAAGCAGAGTTTTTCTGACGCAGTTCTCATATATCAGCAGAACCCCAATGCCACAAAGGTCGCAACTCTTGAAACTTGGAACAAGCTGGGCAGGCTTGTAAACAAGGGTGAACACAGCATTGCCGTGTTCGGTGAGGATAGCAAATGCAAGCACCTTTTCGATATATCACAAACAAACGGCAAGCGTGTTCATGAGCTTTGGAAGCTGACGGAGGATTTATCCTCAGATCTTACCGCTGTTATCAATGAAAAGTACGATAAGGATTGCAAGAACATTCAGGAAACTATTGCGGCTGTTGCTGTGGATAATATCAAAAGCCGTCTGCCAGATATGCAGTATGCAGTAGGGCAGATGAAGCTGTCGGAAAAGGATATTACAGCATATCAGCAGTCGGTTGTTTCAGCGGTACGATTTGTAATCGCAAACCGCTGTGAGCTTGACAGCGATATGAAAATATCGGGCGGTATTAACCTTAATGCCGCAGATATGTTCAAGGACAGCCGTGACCTTATCCGTTTCTGCAATATTGTAAATCAGTCGGCAAAGGACGCTCTATTGGAAATGGAGCGAGAAATTGTAAATATTCTTAAACAAAGGAGAGAACGAAGCAATGACATACAGATTAAGCCCGACAGGACAGTATCTTCCCGAAATCCAGTACACGCAGAACCCCAGAGAACAGACACTTCTGAAAAAGCCGATAGGCAGATGGGGCAGAATGTGGCAGGAGTGGGTGAAAACGGAGTATCCCACAGAGGTTCAGATATTCATAATGGAGGGTCGTTGGAGCATAATTCCGAGGGAAATCGACAGAGAAGCGGAGAAACGCTTTTGGGAGCTGGACGAACAGTACAGACAGCAGAACCCCCGTCCGACAGAGTTCAGCGAGATACAGACTTGGGAGAAAACAAGAGTGCTGACGATAGAACACAGGATAATGGAGGAAATCGTGTTCAGGCTCAGAATGTAGTAGTCCAAAGTCTCATTGACAGATTTCTTCATGCTGACTTCAACCGCCGCCTTGACAGCTACGAAACGGCTGGTATGGTCTTTATGGACTACGCAGACACGGCGTTTGACCCTATTCAGTTCTTTGACAGATTTCATTCCGACAGATTTTCCGACACGCAGGCAGAGGAAATCAGAAACATTATCAAAGCGGCAATGCAGAGTCGTGAGTATGTTCCCGAACCTGTGTCAGAGGAAGAACCCGTTATCGTAAATAACGAGGTTGTGGAAACAACAGAGCTGCCGCCGCTTCTTGACCAAAATATCATAAACGGCATTATGAAGCACGACAGATTTTTCAAGGTCAAGCGTGATGAAATTGCAGAGTTCTTCAAGGAAAACGAGGATTACGATAAACGCTGTGAGTTTATTAAATCAGTTTTCCGTATGGAAGAATATACAGAGCTTGATGTAAATGATGTTCGTGCAGGCTACAAGGCAGAAGCTGACGGTCTTACCGTTTGGGAGGGCAGTTATCTTTCCCGTACAAAGGAGTCAAAGTTAAGCTGGGATTTGGTGCAGAGCTTTACCGCCGACCTTATCGACAAGGGTAAATATCTTGATGAAAAGCCGAAGTTTGCTGTTGAGACTGTCAAGCCGAGCAATGACCTGCATATCCGCAGTTTTTCCGAACAGGACGGACAGATATTTGCAGAGGTTATGCTGGGTGAAAAAAGCTCCGTTGTTCCCGTAAAGCGAACCGATGAGAATACCCCATATATCGAAATAGGCGGTAAACCTCATAAGCTGACGGATATTCAGAACTACGATTTGGAGCAGTTTGAAATATTCCGTTCTCCCGTTACTCACGATGTCAACGGATATTATGCCGATGATTTGGCAGAGGGCGATACTGTAAAACTGGACGGAGAGCTGTGGGCAGTAAAGTCGGCAGCTACATATTCCATTTCACTTGTAAATGACAGCGGCGAGAAGTATATATACAATTCTCCCGACAGCAAGTGGCAGGAAGCTATTACAAAGGCAGGCTTTGAGTATGTTCCCGAAAAGGCACTTGAAATTTCCGAGCCAGTTTTTACTGAACCTGAACCTTTTTACACACAGGGAGAACAGCTCACATTTTTTGGAGAACCTGTTCCCATAGAGCAGACAGAAAAGAAAACAAGAGCAAAGCCTGTAAATATTGCGGTATCTCATACTGCGCCCACAACGGATATGATAAATCACGTCCTGCGTGGAGGAAGTGCCGAGCCGAGAAGCCTTGAAAGAATTGTAGCACAGTTCCAGAAGGGCAAGAGCGTAGCCGAAAAAGCTGAATTTCTCCGTAAGGAATTTGGTGAGAATGGCAGAGGATACAAGTACGCACCTCCCGATTTCAGCAGTTCCGCACTTGTGGCAAGCTGGACGGACAATACGGGAATTACAGTTGCTATCAGCAATACTGCATTTCCCGAAGGCAAAAATGCTCACCTTGAATGGAGTGAAGCCGCCGAGCGTATCAGTGAAATGCTTGAAAACGGCGAATACTGTTCGCAGGACGTTATTGACCGTGCGGCAGATAACGATATGAAGGATATTGCGGACAAGCTGTGGTATCTTCATCAGGACTGCGAGGTGGAATATTTCATTCCCGATGAAATGTTCAAAGGCGGCTTTCCCGAAAGCACGGAAATAATTAAGGCAAGCCTTGCCGATTCTGCAACCTTGCAGAAATATATTGACGGACTTGAAGATTTAATCCGTCAGTATGAACAGGACAGAAATGTTTTGCGTTTCCATTTCCATAAGCCGAAAGAGCTTCTTTCCCGTCTGAAGGATTTACAGCTTCCGAAACGTGATTTTATTACAAAATCAGATTTCAGCTATGAGCCTAAGTTCTTTGTGACAGAGGACGAAAAGGACAAGCTGTTGACAGGCGGAAGCAATGTGCAGTACGGCAAGTTCCGTATCGAAAAGTTTTTCAAGGAGGAGCATACCGAAAAAGAAAAGATTGCTTTTCTTAAAAACGAGTACGGCACAGGCGGACAGGGACGGTCAGGCTTCAATGAATGGCACGACGCAAAGGGTATCAGCTACAAGAAAGGTTCGATGTCAACTCCCGATTGTGAAGCGTTTCTGAAATGGAACGAGGTTTCACAGCGTATCGACAGGCTTATTGCAGAGGGACGGTATGTTACACAAAAGGACATTGACGAGCGTATCAAGGACGCAAGGCGGACTTTGAAATACAAGACTCCCGATAATGATTATGACAGGGCGATGATTGAACAGGCTAAAAAGGTTCTTGAGGAATACGGGGTTTCTCCCGACGAAGAATCGAGGCAATCACCACTTGAAAAAATCATTGTAAAGGCAGAGGCAGAGGGTATTCCCGTAGAGATTACAGACGAGCCTGCAAAGGAACGTGCTGTATTTATGGATAACCGTGATGAAACATATATCGAGGTTCAGCAGACCGAGGGCGGTGTGGAGTACACAATTTATGCTCCCGACCTTACTCCCATTGACGGCGGTGAATGGGAGATGGAGGAGGTAATGGAGCTTGACGAAGCTGCCGCCGCACTTTTACAGACTTCAACCTTTGCTCTTACTGAAATTTCCGATTATGACAGGTTTATCGAAATCGCAGACAGAAATACAGAACTTGATGTTCCTGCCGAGCTTGTAAAGCTGAAAAATGAGGCTTTTTCTGCACCTGTGCAGAAAGCCGAAGATTCAACGCAGGAACAGCAGACAGAAACTCCGACAGTAAATGCTCCAGAAAAGATAACCGTTACAAAGAACGAGCCGAAAAGCGGTGTTCCCTACACATACCATTTTAATGCAGATGATGTTGTGACAGGCGGTGCAAAATCAAAGTTCAAGGCGAATGTTGAAGCAATACAGGTGTTGCAGAAAATCGAAGCCGAGAACCGCTATGCAACTCCCGAAGAACAGTCGGTTATGGCAAAGTATGTAGGCTGGGGCGGTATTCCGCAGGCATTTACAACAGACAGAGCCGCTGAAAGTTTAGGCGGTAATTTAGGCGAAGCCGCACCAAGCGGCTGGGAAACCGAACAGAAACAGCTCCGTGAACTTCTTTCTCCCGATGAATACAAGGCGGCGAGAGCTTCAACGCTTACAAGTTTCTATACACCTCCCGAAGTTACCGATGGTGTATATCAGGCACTTTCGCAGTTCGGTTTTGAGGGCGGCAATGTTCTTGAACCGAGTATGGGCGTAGGCAATTTCTTCTCAAAAATGCCTGAAAATATGCGTGACAATTCCCGCCTTTACGGTGTGGAGCTGGACAGCATTTCGGGTAGAATCGCACAGCAGCTCTATCCAAAGGAGCGTATCCAGATTAAAGGTTTTGAGCAGACTTCTTTCAACAACAACAGCTTTGATGTTGTTGTAGGTAATATCCCTTTCGGAGATTACCGTGTCAGTGATAAAGCCTACGATAAGCATAATTTCAAGATACACGATTACTTTGCCGCAAAGTCTGTTGACAAAGTGAAGCCGGGTGGTGTAGTCGCTCTTGTTACAAGCAAGTTCACTATGGACAAACTGAACGAAAAGGCAAGACGATACCTTGCTGAACGCTGTGACTTGCTGGGAGCTGTCAGACTACCGAATACTGCTTTTAAGCAGAACGCAGGAACAGAAGTTACTACGGATATTCTGTTCCTTAAAAAGCGTGAAACAATGACTGTCGAGGTTCCGGATTGGGTTCATATGAGCGAAACGGCTGACGGTATCCCTTGCAATAAGTATTTCGTGGATAATCCCGATATGGTGCTTGGCACTATGGCTTGGGATGAGCGAATGAAAGGCAAGTACGGCGATGACAGTAGAGTGACAACCTGTGTTGCCGATGAGAGTATTCCGCTTTCGGAACAGCTCAAAGCGGCTATTGCAAAAATCGAAGGCAGCATTGAAACTGTCAGAGTCGAAGAAAAACAGCGTGATGAAGCTGACATTATTCCTGCCGATCCGTCGGTGCGAAATTTCACACATACCGTTGTTGACGGAAAACTGTATTTCCGTGAGAACGAGATTATGACGCAGGTAGCCGAAACGGGCAAGACCCTTGACAGAATGATGGGTATGCACAAAATACGTCAGGCGGCTATGGCGGTAATCGACGCACAGGCGGCAGGCTGTTCCGATGAGGAACTGAAAGAGCTTCAGACAGAGCTTAATGCCGTGTATGATAAATTCAGAAAGGCTTACGGAAATATAACGGACAGCGTGAATGAACGCTGTTTCAGACAGGACGATGATTTCAATACCCTTGCGGCACTTGAAATCGTAGACACAGAGAAAAAGACCGTTGAAAAAGCGGAGATTTTCTCAAAGCGTACCATTCAGCCCGAAGTTACTGTAACAAGGGTTGATACTCCGCAGGAGGCATTGCAGGTATCCCTTGACCGAACAGGCAGAGTGGATATTGCATATATGTCACAGCTTGTAGGCTGTGAGCCTGAAAAGCTGATTGCTGATTTAGGCAATGACATTTTCAGAAATCCCGCCGCAATAAAGGAAGATGAACCGCTGTCGGGATATGAGGAGGCTTCCGAATATCTTTCGGGCAATGTCAGAGAAAAGCTGAAAATTGCAAGAGAATATGCAAAGCATATCGACAGCGGTTTTGAAAAGAATGTTGCGGCTCTTGAAAAGGTTATACCGAAGAATCTTGAAGCAAGCGAAATTTCTGTCCGTATCGGTGCGAACTGGATTGATGTTGAGGATTACAACAGATTTCTGAAAGAATATGCAAAAGCTGATACAAGTATGTTCGGACATCCCGTAACCCGTACCAAAATGGGCGAATACAAGATTGAGGGTAAGTATCAAGACCACTCCATTGCCGCAAATCAGACCTACGGTACAAGCCGTATGAGCAGTTATCATATCTTTGAAAATCTGCTCAATCAGCGTGATGTGGTTATCCGTGACAGAAAAGAGGTTGATGGAAAGGTATATTATGAGGTCAATGCAAAGGAAACCCAGCTTGCAAAGGAAAAGGCAAGACAGATGAAGGAAGCCTTTAAAAGCTGGGTATGGGAAGATATTGACCGCCGTGAAAAGTATGTTGAGAGGTACAATGAGCTTTTCAATGCAATTCGTGGCAGGGAGCATGACGGTTCACACCAGACCTTTCCCGGTATGAATCCTGCTATAAAATTGCGACCACATCAGGAAAACGCTGTACTGCGTGGAAAGCTGGGCGGCAATACGCTTCTTGCTCACTGTGTAGGTGCAGGAAAGAGCTTCGAGATGATTGCAACAACAATGGAAAAGAAAAGGCTCGGACTTATCAACAAAGGCTGTGTTGTTGTTCCGAAGCACCTTACCTTGCAGATGGCAAGCGAGTGGATGAGATTGTATCCAAACGCAAAGCTGCTGGTTGCACGTCCCGAAGATTTTACTAAGGACAATAGGCAGAAATTTATTGCCCGTTGTGTAACAGGTGATTATGACGCAGTAATTATGTCTTTCACGCAGTTTGAAAGAATACCGATGTCAGACCAGTACCGCAAGCAGTTTATGGAACGTGAGCTGAACGAAATTATGGACGCTCTTGAGGAAGTCGATGACACCGACAGAGTTTCCGTAAAGGCTCTTGAACGTCAGAAAAGGCAGATTGAAGAACGTTTGGAAAAGCTGTTGTCCTCCAAAAAGGATAACTCCCTTTGCTTTGAAAAGCTGGGATTTGATTACCTTGTCTGTGATGAGGCTCATAACTACAAGAACTGCTTTGTTACAACAAAAATGTCGAACGTGGCAGGTGTACAGACAACAGCGGCGCAAAAATCAGAGGATATGCTTATGAAAACGCAGTATCTCAACGACAAGTACGGCTGTAATAATATCCTTTTTGCAACGGGAACTCCCGTCAGCAATTCAATGGTAGAGTTTTACGTTATGCAGAGATACCTCCGTCCCGATTTGCTTAAAAATGCATGACTCCAGACCTTTGACGATTGGGCGAGTACATTCGGTGAGGTGGTATCACAGCTTGAAATCAAGCCTGCGGGCAACGGCTTTCAGATGAAGAACCGTTTCAGCAAGTTCGTGAATATTCCTGAGCTTATGCAGATGTATAAGGAATTTGCGGATATTCAGACGCCCGATATGATTAAACTCACTGTGCCGAAGCTGAAAACAGGAGAGCCGATTGTTGTTACTGCAAAACCTGATGACAGACAAAAGGCATATATGAAAGAGCTTGCGGCACGTTCCGAAGCTATCCACAACGGCAATATTGACCCGTCTGTTGATAATATGCTGAAAATAACGCACGAAGCAAGGCTTTTGGGACTTGATTCACGCTGTATTTTCAAGGAAGCAGAGCCTACTCCCGATAGCAAGGTTATGAAACTACTTGATAACCTTGAACAGAATTACCGTGACACTATGGAGCAGAAAGGTGTGCAGATTGTATTCTGCGATATTGCAATCAACGAGGATTCGGAACATTTCTCGGTATATGAAGCAATCAAGGCTGACCTCGTGAAGCGTGGTATTCCGAAAGAGGAAATCTGCTTTGCTGGTGACGCACAGACAGATAAAGCGAGAGCCGAAATGTTTGAACAGCTCCGAAAAGGCGAAAAGCGTTTTATCATCGCTTCGACCTCAAAGCTGGGAACAGGTGCTAACGTTCAGGACAAGATTTGTGCTATTCACCATTTGGATATTCCGTGGAAGCCTGCCGACCTTACACAGCAAGACGGACGAGGAATACGACAGGGCAACAGTTTTGATGAAGTAGGTATTTATCACTATTTGACAGAGGAAACCTTTGACGCATATATGATGGGTATTATAACGAACAAGGCAAAGTTCATCAATCAGATTATGACGTCGAAAGACCCTGTGCGTGTTTCCGAGGACGTGGACGAAATGGTGCTTACATATTCACAAATGCAGGCAATCGCTTCAGGAAACCCTATGATTAAAGAGAAAATTCAGCTTGACAATGATGTAGCAAATCTGAAAAACCTTGAAGCAGAGCATAAGAAAATGGTGTTTTCAATGCAGGAGCTTGCGGAACGTAAGCTGCCGCAGACCATTGACAATTATGCGGATTTACTTCAGAAGGCAAGCGGGGATTTAAAGGCTTTCCAAGAACAGCACCCCGACAATGCGGAATTTAAAATGGAAATCGGCGGAAAGATTTTTGATGAAAGAGCCGATGTAGGCGAACAGATTGAAAAAGCAATCATTAAATGCTCAACTACCGGAGAGAGCGTAAAGCTGGGTAAGTATTTCGGCTTTGATGTTTCCATTGAGAAAAATCCCGCAAACGGCAATTTCTTCAACAGCGGTACTCCCTGTGTTGCGGTATTGCAGGGCAATCTGAAATACACCTCCGAGGTTTCACTCGGAAACAATGTGGGTAATGTCCGCCGTATCGAAAACCTTGCAGGTATTCAGATAAATCAGAAAATTCAGCAGCTTTCCGCTAATCTTGATAAGGCGAAAAGTGACCTTGAAGAAGCAAAGGCGAATGTTGCAAAGCCTTTCGGACGTGCGGAAGAACTGGCAGAAAAATTAAAGCGGCTTGAATATGTAAATGCACAGCTCAGTACAGACAAAAATGATGAGCCTATTCCTGTATCGGATATTCCAACAGAGAATGAGCCTGTGCAAGCCGCAAGTGTTGTGGTTTCTATGCCTGTGTCTGCATACACGGCGGACAAGGTAAATCCTAAACCGCAGACTCCGCCTGTTCCTCAGAACAATATTCCGAAGCCTGTGTATAACAAGATGAAACGATAAGGGAGGAACGATATGTATATGAGAAACAGAGATGAGAGCATAGACCAGCTTTCGGAGATGATACGTCCGGAACTGCTTCGCAAGGCTATTACACAGGGGTACAGTGATGTATCCCTGTCCGTAATGGCAGATTTTAAGCCTGCGTATGCTGAAATGCTTATAAAAAGCAGTTACAAGCCTGAAACGATAAACAAGCTGACAAATGCTTATATAGAAGATAAGCTCAGTATGGATGATATGTTCCGTGTAATAGATTATACCGAACATACCACAAGAAATGAGCCGTATGTTGACGCATTTCTTGAAAGCGTTGGCAATACTGTTTATCACGAAACAGCGGCAAAGGCTTTTGCGGCTGTGAATTTTGAAAAGTGCTCATACAATACGGCAATAGACTATATCAGATCGGGAGCGTTTTATCCTACTGATTTTTCAAGCTTGTCCGTTACTGATAATGTGGCTGGAGAGCTTCATAGTATGGGTGTTCCCTTGCGAGCCTGTGATGGGTTCAATTACTGTTATGATGTTGCAAACCTCAATGAAGCATTCGGTAACGGGGCAGCAATATTTGTTGCTGATAAAGAGCTGGCAGTTAAGGTAAGTGAAATGATGAAGCTGCCTGATTGGGAGAAGTTCCGTGATGAGGTCAGATATATTATGGGACAGAATATAGGGGAACTTACGGGCGAGAAGCTGTTAGAGCTTCGTTTTGATTACATTGCCGAAAATTACAGCGTAGCTTTATATGATAAGGTAAAGGCTGAGTACGACAGCTTTATTGCTGACATAAAGAAAGAGCCTGCCGATGTAATTGTGGAGTCCGCATACGAAATTGTGACAAAGGACGAAATCACAAATTACTGTCAGGAGTATACACCGAGGCTTACCGAACAGCAGTATGAAGCCTTACTGTCAAGCAAAAATACGCTTCATGAGGTTTATGAGCAATGGTGCAATAACGGAGAATTGCACGGTCTGGAGGACATCGGCATTGCACTTGAAGAAACTGCTGACAGAATAAAGGTTTCTCTTGACCGTGAAAGAGAAATGAAGCAGGCAGCAGTTGACAAGGTGATGGAAGCTGCTCCCGAACAGAAAAAGGAACAGACAGTAATGCCTAAAAGAAAATCAAGATAGGAGGTATGATCTATGGCATACACAAGAAAAGAATACACTCCCGAAGAAAGAGCCGCCTACAACGCACAGAAGCAGGCGGAAATAGAAGCAACAATAAAGCGTATCGACGAAGGCGTTAAAGCGGTATTTCAGTCCGACAAGTACAAGGAATATCTGAAATTCGCTTCAAAGTTCACTGACTATTCTGCACGAAATACGCTCCTTATAAATTTACAGCGTCCCGATGCTACTCTTGTAGCGGCATACGGCAAGTGGAAACAGCTTGGCAGACAGGTTGAGCGAGGTCAGACAGGTATTGAAATCCTTGCACCTGTGGCATACAAGACAAATCAGGTGCTTGAAACGGAACGTCCCGCCGTTGACGAGTTCGGCAATCAGTTATATAACCCTGATGGAACAGAGAAAATGGAAACGGTTGCAAATCCTGTAACAGGACTTGCGTTTAAGAAAGTCTATGTTTTCGATGTTTCGCAGACAAGCGGAAAGGAGCTTCCCGAACCTGTTACTGAGCTGACGGGAGATATAGACAGTGCAAGAAAAGAAGCCGTTTTTGCGGCTCTCAAAAAGGTTACGGGCATTGACATTGAGTTTAAGGACATCAAGGGCGGTGCAAAGGGATATTACAGTGCCACTAACAATGAAATTGTAATCAAAAGCGGTATGAGCGACGCACAGACCTTGAAAACTGCCTTTCACGAAGCCGCACACAATCTCTTGCACGACCCTGCAAAGGATATTGTAACAAATAAATCTCCCCGAAATGAAAAGGAGGTTCAGGCTGAATCCGTTGCTTTTATGGTAGCGGAAAGATTCGGCATTGATACCTCGGAATACTCTTTCCCTTACATAGCTTCTTGGAGTGACGGAAAACAGCTTGAACAGCTTAAAAGTGCATTGCAGGAGATGCAGGAAGCGGCGAAGAAGATTTCTTCCGAAATCGAATCGGAACTGCTGAAATTACAGAAACGTAACCTTACAATGGATGAAAAGCTGGCTGACACAGAGCTGAACAATATTCAAAAGGCAGAGTTCCTTATTGAAGATTGTGCCGACAGAGGTGTGAATTTCTCAAAGGAGGATACCGACAAAATCCTTGATTTTGCAGGCAATCACGAAAACATATCCGATACGGTACAGCTTGTAACGGATATGGAGGAAATTCAAAGACAGCGTGACAGTTATGGCTATGACTTTACATATATGACTCCGATTGACACAAAGGAAGCTGCTCTTGAAGCCTATGAAAGAGGTGAAGCGGTATATCTTCTTTATCCCGATAATACGGAGGGAATGGCAGAGTCGCGCTCCGAAATTGAAAATTTCGAGGGATATTTCGGTATCGAAAAAGAGCAAAGCCGTGATGTTGTCCGTGAGCAGAACAGCGAGCTGATACCTGTTTCAAGGGAAATTGCCCTTGAAATGTGGGGTAAGGATTTGGACGTATATGTTGATGGTGTTCGTGCTGAAAGCCGAGAAGATATAGAAAATGCTCCCGAAACTGCAAAGCTGTATCTGTCTGAATTTCAGTACACGGCACAGCTTGAATTTGAAAAATCCCAGCGTGGCAATGTTGACAGAACAGCCGAACCCGCAAGCAAAAATCCGAATGTTATCGGTAATACACCATACAAGGAGCTGGGCGAAAAGGGTCAGCTTGAATATATTACAAAACTCAAAACCCGTCACGCTCTGAATATTGCAAAACAGCTTGACGAGGACGGGGTAAAATTCAGCGGACTTAAAAAGGGCAATGTTACTACAATAACCATAAACAAGGCTGATAAGACTAAATATGAGGCGGCTGTTGCAAAGGTCAAAGCAAGCTATTCCAAGAGTAAGGAGCAGACTGCTGAACCGAAAGAGCAGAAGGTCAATGATAAAAAGCCAAAGGCTGAGCCTGTCAGCAAAAATCCTAACGTCATCGGTAATACCCCGTATGATGAGTTAGGCGAAAAAGGTCAGCTTGAATATATTACAAAATTCAAAATCCGTCACGCCCTGAACATTACAAAACAGCTTGACGAGGACGGTGTGAAATTCAGTGGTCTTAAAAAAGGCACTGTTACCACAATTACCATTAACAAGGCTGATAAGGCGAAATATGAGGCGGCTGTTGCAAAGGTCAAGGAAAGCTATTCAAAGAGCAAGGAACATACTGCTGAGCCGCTTGCGGATAAAATGCCTGTTCCGAAACCTGTGTCTAAAAAACCTGAAAATATAGCGGCTGACATTGATAAAGCTATTTCGGACAGCAACTATGAGCTGTACCGATATAACTTAAAGCAGGCTGTTGCAACAGTTATTGAGGAACACGGTACTAAAAAGGTAAGCAGAATCCTTGCGGAGTATGTTGCACGTCACGATTATGACGGAAGAATTTCCGAAAAGAATAAGGAATGGGCAAAGAACTTTGATATTCCTGAAAACAGGTATCCTCCCGTATTCCGTACACACCCTACTGTTCTGGATGGTTTTATAACAGAGGCGCAGGTACAGATAAAGGCTCTTGAAAAGGCTGTCAGCCAGTCTGAGTTAGCTGACGTTTTCAAAGATAAATTTCTGTTGCCTGTTGAACGTGTAGAGCTTCGTGACGATCACCGTGGTATTCCTGAAACGAAATACTACAATTCGTCAGTAAATGAATATTTTGTTGATGGTATAGGCTGGCTTGATAATGCTGCCTATGACCGTGAGCAGAAATTTTCAGAATTAAGTCCAAAGGACTTTTATGCAAAGGTTACTCAAATAAATATTTCCTATGTGGATACAGAGGGCAGAACAGGGCAGATGGACGTTTCCAAAAAGGACTATGACCTGTTGACCGAAAAGACCTATTCAAAGGAAAACAGCGAAGCATACAAGGCAGCAAAGGGTAAGCTGGAACAGCATAAACAGGAAGCAGGGATAAAGCCAAAGCCTGTTGAGTATTATGCCGTCCGTCAGACACTTGATCGTAAATTTGCGGTAGTAACGATAAGTGCAGACGGACTTGTGACAGATGCAAAGTCCGGTATTGCTACTGTTGCGGAAGCAAAAAAGGCTATGTTCGATATTTTCAAAAGTAAGCAGAGTACAGTTAAATGTGAGTTGGTTCACCCTCAGACCCTTGATGAGAAATCAGCGGAGATTTACAGAAGTCAGACAACGGAGCTTCCTACCGTGACATACCGTATTACCCCTAATCCTGACAAGAAATCGCCCGATACGCATATCTTGCAGGAGTATGTGAAAAACAGCGATGATACTTATGCGGTTGGAAAGGTAGTGGTAAAGGGAGATTATGAGAAATGCAACAGCAGGCTTGCAAATCTTATCAATCCTCCGCAGATAGAAGCACCTGCCAAGACTTTTGAAATTTATCAGATAAGACGAGGTGAGGAAACACGTCACATAAGATTTGAGTCTTATGAAAGGCTGGCAAAGACAGGCTTAAAGCCTGATTTCAAGAACTATGACAAGATGTATGAAGCTGACATATCAATGTTAAGCGGCAAAAGCACAGGCGAAAAGCTGGAGTCTGCGTTCTATACATTCAATATGGAACGTCCCGAAGATTTCAAGGGGCACTCGTTAAGCGTTTCGGATGTGGTTGTGCTTGATGATACGGCATATTACGTTGACAGCGTTGGATTTAAGCCGCTGAAAGACTTTATACCGCTTGAAATTCAGCAGAGCCGTTTCCTTAATAGGCTTCCACAGACCTTGCAGAGCATATCGGATAATGCGACAGAGTTTGAAGCTGTTTCAGACAAGGCTCTGAAGCTGAATATACAGCCCGAAATTATGCGTGAAGCCTGTGATATGGTAAAGGGCGGGGATAACATTGATAATATGGCAAATGCCTATGAAGAAAAATTCACAGAGAAAAAAGCTCCTGCGGAAGAAGCATCCGAAATTGAGAAGCCAAAGCCGCAGAAGAAACCGAAATTATGATTGGAGGAATGATAATATGATTATGATGAACAGCGTACTTACAGCCGAGGAACGATATGTGTTGCAGTCCCTCGGCTGCAAAGATAAAGCTCAGGCACTTTCCGTACTTGGTGAAATGAAGATGATACTCCCTATCCGTTCAGACCTGTTCGTGCAGGTAGTGTGCCTTTCTGATAAGTTGGAGAAAGAGAAGATTGACTATGCTTACGAGATGTCGGCGGTGGGTTTCGGAAGTGATGATATTAATTGAAAAAAAGATGGCGGTATCGTTATGATATCGCCGTTATCTATTGATAAAAGCATTATTCAGCACTCATTTGCTCATAAAAGTCTATGAGCATATCCGCTTTGTCTTTAGGTAATCGTCTATAGGCATCTAAAATTCTTTTTTCGCCATCCGACAGATATGTTATGTCGTTATTTTCGGTGTTGAAGAATTCGGAGAGAGTTATGTTGAGACCATCTGTTAAAGCTTGAAGTGTTTTAATTGTAGGTTGTTTCTTGCCGTTTTCTATATTACGAATGTGATTTTCGGAAATACCGCTTATTTTTGATAATTTGTATACACTAGTTTGTTTTAAATTTCTCCAATAATATAACCGTTCACCTATGTTCATTTCGACACCTCAATTCAAATTGACTGGTTGGTCAAACTCTATTTATAGTATACCCTAAAAATTCCCTCTTGATAACTTGTCTAAAGGGTTGATTTTTAAATCCTAAAGGTGTATAATGTAAAGGGAAGAAAAGAGGAATTTTGAGTTTACATTTAACAAATTTTGTGGTATAATCTACTTTGTAGACCTTGTTAAAGACAGAACAGGAGGAGTAGAGGTATGCTGCATATTGCTGTGTGTGATGATGACATTAAGATGTTGGGCGAAGTAAAGCAGATATTGACTGATTATTGTAAGGCGAAAAAGTTATCGTTTAAAATATCAGCATACTGTGACGGAACTGATTTATTAGCTACAGAAGAAAGTTTTAGCATCATATTCTTGGATATTGAAATGCAGCATTCTAACGGAATTGAGGTTGCTCAGAAGATAAGACGGATGGATATGAATGTTCCGATAGTTTACATAACGAGTTACATAGATTACTGGCGCAGAGCTTATAAGGTGCATGCGTTTGATTTTATTGTTAAGCCGTTCAAGACCGAGGATCTATATAAGGTAATGAAAGATTATTTAGCAGCACTGGATGATGCAAGTGAGAAGACTATTACGCTTCCTACTGACGATGGAGTAGTTTGTTTTAAAATGAATGATATATATTATTTTACGTTTGAAGCAAAGAAAAAGGTATATGTGCATACAGTTGATGGACGAGTGTTAGTCAGAGAGAATCTTACAGATATCTATAATATGTTAAATAAAGATAGATTTTATCAGGCACGGCGTGATTGCATATTGAATCTTATATATGTACAGAAAATCCGGAATAAGTTTGTAATTATAATGAAGAACGGAGATATGTTGCCGTTGGCGCAGAAGAAAAAAGATGAGTTCGTAAGAAAATTATCAAATGTTTTTGTTGAAACACTGAAAGGAAAAATATATGAGTGAAAATGTGATAGCAATAATAATTCAAAGTGTAAGCACTACGGTGATGAATTTATTGCTATTTTTGTTTTATCGAAAAATATATGAGCCGAAATTTCAAGGTAAAATAGTATATATTATCGCTTTTATATCTACTACTGCTTTATTTATAGCAGTAAATCAGTTCTCTAATTTTTTAAATGCTCCGCTGATAAATACCGTTTATTCGTTTGTGTACTTTAATTTAGCGAGTGTAGTTTTTTTTAAGTGCGATTTAAAAAAGACATTTATGTATAATTCGTTATACTTTTTATTCTTGGTTTTCATTGATGTGCTTAGTGTTGCATTTTGGTCCGTAATTAAAGGTGAAAATTTTCAATCGGTTTTATCGAATGCACAATATCTTACAATAAGTTGCATGACAAATATTTTGATAATGCTATTGATGTGGCAAATATTTATATCGGTTCTATCAAAAAGTGAATTAACGGTCATAAAACATAAACAGATAATATTATTAGGTGCGTTTACGGCATTTGCAGCTTTTGTTGAATATAATTTTGCTGTTCGAATAAATAGTAGTATAGATGGAATCATTGCAATTTGTGTTATTTTAGGCTTTTTATTTTTAAGTATATTCCTCGTTTATTTTACAGGAGAAATTATAAAAGCCTACAATGCAAAATATGAATCTGAGCTGATGCAAGTTCAAAGTAAGATACAGTTTGAACATTATGCAGAAATTAATCGGAAATATGAAGAATCAAGAAGGGTTATTCATGATATAAAGAAACACCTAAGTGTACTTGAATCTTTAAACGCTATTGAAGGGAACAAAAAAGCAGGAGAATACAGAGAAATCGTTGAAAATGAGGTGGACTCTTTGTTTAGTGGATTTCAGTGTTCTAATCAAATTCTCAGTATAATTATGAGTCAAAAAATTATGGTTGCTGAAAGCGAAGACATAAAAGTAAATACTGAGGTAGAAGATATTATGTTTGATTTTATTAGTGATATTGATATTACTGCTATATTTGCAAATTTATGGGATAATGCAATTGAAGCTTGTAGTAAAGTTGAGCCATCAGAGCGATTTATAAATATAATAATAGGAAGAGTAAATGACTTTGTAGTTATAAACTTTGAGAACGCTTTTGATGGAGTTATAAACGAACATGACGAAAAATTGCTGTCAACCAAAGAACAACATGAAGGTATAGGTGTATCAGTAATAAAATCTTCTGTAGAGAAATATAAAGGAACACTTGTTATAGAGTATGATGAAAATATATTTAAAGCTAAAGTGTTAATGCCTTTGGCGTAGAAAAAAAGAGTTGAAATTGTCGTTTCAACTCTTTTTTTTGGCATTCAGGGCGGTATTTTGGCATTCAGGGCAAATCTGTTGAAATTATACATATAATGATTTATACTGGAAGCACCAATAAAATTGAAAGGTGGTCTATGATCATGACAAAATCAAATCTCAAAAAGAAAATGGCAAGTATGGTAGCAAAGGTAGGCGTTAAGCAAACACAAAATGATTTCAATCAGGCTTGTGTAATGTTTATTTATCAGCCTAAGCAGCCAAAAGTATTAAAGACAGCAAAATAGGAGAATAGTTCTTGATAGCAAGGGAGTATATAGTACATCTCCCTTGCTACATGATGTAAAAAGCAACTAATGTTATTGAAATAAGGGGATAATTAAATTACATTGTCCTCAGCAGAAAATATAAAATTTCGTTTTGCGTATATGATATTAATATATGTTGGCTGTAATATATTTCTAATGAGATTAAGGATGTATAAGAATAGGAATATAGTAGGAAATTTAATATGAAAAGCACTTATTTAAAAAGTGATGTTAATCTTTTATGCACGGATATTGAAACTCGAATTATACCAATGTCAATTCACAAAAGGGAAAAATTAATACGGTTGGGAACTAATCCATGTGAATTATTAGCACGGGAAAGAACACCAACGTATTCTGATGAAAAAATATATAACTGGGCTATGGCTATATATAAGAAAAAAATTGCAGATGCTGTGCGAGAAGTTTCAGAACAGATTTATATAAGAAAAGGCAAAGAGGTTGTGTTAGTTTCTTTAGCTAGAGCAGGTATATCAATCGGAGTGTTGATAAAACGCTATTTAGAACAAAGATATAATTTGAACATTCCTCATTATAGTATGTCAATAGTTGGAACTAATGGTATGGATATAAATGCTCTTAAATACATCCTGAAAAAGCACAGTCCAGATTTAATACAGTTTGTTGATGGATGGACAGGTAAAGGGTATATACAAAAAAAATTGAAAGAAAATCTTTTGGATTATCCTCAAATTGATAGTGACATAGCGGTATTATGTGATCCTGGATATATTACAGATATAGCTGGAACGCATGAAGATATATTAGTTCCAAGTGCGACTTTAAATGCTACTGTTTCGGGCTTGTTAAGTAGAGCTGTCGATAATAAAGATATTATGAAAAAAGATGAATATTTTGGTGCCGTGTTTTTTTCAAATTTAATGAAGATGGATAAGACATATGATTTTATAAACGGACTTAGTAGAGAGTTTAATTTCTTTGGTTGTAATTATGATTGTAGAAGAAAAAGAAAATGGTATAATGTTAACTCAATCATAGAATCCATTATTAATACTTACGGAATTGCAGATGTACGCCAGATAAAGCCAGGTTTATGTGAAACGTTTAGAAGTATCAATAGAAAAAAACCAGACTTTGTTTTGATAAATCCTTTCTTAGATAAGGAATTGCTGCTTTTGTTAAATTGTTTAGATATAAATACTGTTGCAAGCGAAAAATTAGGGAATTATATGATTTGCGGAGTTTATACTGATGTGTATTCTGATGTATAAGCCAGATCAAAATTTGTTTTGATACTTATAAATCAATTATAGGAGAATTATATGACAAAGATTTTGCCTTATTCTAAACCGTTAATAACATCATTTCCGGATATTGCAAGTGTCTTTTCGGTTATTGGTAATCATTTAACCAATACATCTGCTTGGATATGTGACCATTATATTAATTTAGTAGCGTTTAAAGATGATGCAATAAAGAACAATCATAAATGGCTAGGTAATTTTTATGATGGTATAGGTAATGAACGTATAACTATTCAAGCACAATGTCCGTATCTTGAAAGACAAGTAGTTGATAAAAATGTTTTTTTAAAAAAAGATAGTATAGATGTTTTTATTAAGCATTGTATAAATAATGGATATTACATTTATTTATATCTTGATTTATTTTATATTGAATGTTCCGAATGCTTTAATAATAAACATTTGCTTCATCCAGTGACTATATATGGTTACTCAGATGAATATGACACATTCAACATTGCGGATTTTTTTGTTAATAATAAGTATATGACAAAAGTAATTTCTACAAAGGTATTAAAATTGAGTTTTGGAAAATTAAGTAACTTTAAATTAAATAATGAAAATATAAGATTATCTACGCAAATGATAGAGTTATATAAATATAAGGATAGTAATTATGAGATGAACATTGAATATATGTTAAGACAGTTAAGAAATTATGTTGGAGCAAATGACTCATTTCACAAACTTGAATCAGACGGCTGCTTAGGAGGTTTTTCAAAAATATATGGAATCAATTATTATAAAACGTTGATAGAAATTCTTAATAATTCAAATGGATATATTGATAAGAGAAATTTTCATCTTTTATGTGACCATAAAGCGTTGATGATTTATCGTGTTTGTTATCTATTGAATAATAATTTGATCAAGGAAAGTATATATAAAGATTTGTTTAAACAATGCAAAGCATTATACAACGACTCTATTATATTAAGAAATAAGGTATTAATGTATAATATTAAAAAAAGAGATAATTTGATTAAATCTATGGTTGAATTATGCGAAAACATAGTTGAGAATGATATTAAAATGATAAATAATTTATTAAGTGCTGTATAGCATTTTAATATATTATGTATACAGATAGAATTTTTGTTAAAATAACGTGTTATAATGTTTGTTTAATGCTTGCAAAAAAGTTTTAATTGTCGAATGGAGAGCTATTTATGATGAAAAATTTATATAAAAAGATAAGGGAATTAAAATACAAGGGGGTTGAAATTGTAGATCCAAGACAAATATATATTTCTTCTGATGTTGATATTGATAGAATTAACAAAGGCTGCGTGTTATTTCCTGGTGTTCGCTTATCTGGAAAGAATACTTTTATCGGTTCTTATGCCCAAATTGGTACTGAGGGGCCAGTTACAATATGTGATTCAATCATTGGAAAAAATGTTGAAATCGCAAGTGGTTTTATTTCTCAAACGACATTGTTGTCTGGAGTTCATGTGGGGGCAAATTGTCATTTTCGTGCTGGAACAATATTAGAAGAAAATGTGTGTACTGGGCATGCTGTTGGATTAAAACATTCTATATTAATGTATAGTGTTGCAGTGGGTTCTCTTATTAATTTCTGTGATGCATTAATTTCAGGTGGACGTTCTCGTTCAGAACATTCAGAGATAGGGAGTGGGTTTATACATTTTAATTTTACTCCATGGGGAAAAAACGGTGATAAAGCGACTCCATCATTGATAGGTAATGTTACTGAAGGAGTTTTTCTTGATCAGTCAAGAATATTTATTGGTGGATTATCTGGAATGGTTGGTCCTAATAAGATAGGATTTGGGACTACAACTGTTGCAGGTCAGGTAATTAGAAAAAGTATTGAAAGTTCAACCTTATATTCAGAAATGCCCATTGAGATTAATAAACCATTGTCTAGTCGTAATAGAAGTTTTATGAATAAACATATAGAAAATGTTAATAGCAGAAATATTGAATATATTTCACAATTATGTGCATTAAGAAAATGGTATACAGAAATAAGATTAAGACGCAGTTTGTTGCAAAATGATTTAGAGTTGTCAAATGTTTTAGAAGGAGCGATAGGAACTTTGCTAATTTGTATTCGTGAAAGAATTTGCCAATACAATAAATTTGCCTCTGAATGGAAACAACCGCTTATTGACGAAGAAGATTTAAATGTAAATTCTACAGGATGTAATTTACAAATGGATTGGAAACTTGATTTGGAATATGATAAATGGATTTGGAATCTTTCTGCTAATGATAAAACTGCACTTTCTAAATGGATATCTAATTACGCTAACAGTGTAAAAGCGATTTTGATAAAATGACTTAAATTAATATACTGCAAAAAATTTGCACCATTGATAACATAAACATCTAATTATTACATATGAAAGGAAAAAGATATGAATATTGAAAATATGGATATGCTTTCAGAACAAACGTTTAATATTTTATCTAAGAATAATTTAAATGTAGAATCAGAAAAAAAAGATGATTTATTATTAAAACTTAGATATGAGTTTTTTCGTAATGATGTTAGCGATGATTTAGAATATTATTGTGAGAATTATCTTATTGATAGAGTAAAGCTTTTTTTAACTGATAATTATATAGTTATTCCAAAAGTGATTTTTGTTCTTTCAAACATATGTACACTTTCTTGTAAATCGTGTGCTGCACTTATGCCAAAATTTAAAACTCCATGGGAAATTCCGATTGAAGAGGCTATACTATACATAGATAACTTCTTGCGTGGCACAGATGAAGTGTTGCAATTTAATTTGGTGGGTGGTGAACCTCTTTTATATAAAAAATTACACGTTATTATTGAGCACCTGCACAATAATAAAAAAGTAAAAAAAATATCTATGTTTACAAATGGCACAGTTATTCCAGGTCCTGAAGTGTTAAAAGCCTTAAGAAGTTATAAAGTTCAGGTGATGCTTAGTGATTATGGCGATATTGTAAAAATGGCGAAGTTTGTTGATGTAATGGAAAAAAATCAAATACGTTTTATGATAAGGACTAATTTCCGATGGATTAATTTTGGTGATTGTTATTGTCGAGATAAAGATATCAATACAATAAAGCATGAATTTAAAAATTGTATTTTTTCCAGAAATTGTCGAGCTGTTTTAAGAGATAAATTTTTTGTTTGTGAACGTTCTGCAAGAATGTATATGCTTGGTGCATATGCCGCCAAGCATGATTATGTAACGCTAGATATAAACGAATCAGACGAATATATGCGTAAACAAATATTAGAACTTTGCAATATTGAGTATGCAGAAGGTTGTAATTATTGTGATGCTGGTAAAGAAGACAATAGTTTTGTTGAAGCCGGCATACAAATGAAAGGCAATTACAATAAGTCGGAATATACTTTAATAAAACGTGACTTAATAGCGGATATTAATTAATAGACCAATACATCATATTTAGTGTTTGGGTAGAAAGGAAAATAAGTATGGTTAATTATGACGACTTAAACACAATGCTAAGTATAGCTACAAATAATGAAATAAGAGATATTAAAGATTATGATTTAGATTTGACTCAAATAGGGCTAGATTCTATTTACACCGTATCATTGTTGGTTTTACTAGAAGAAAAGTATCATATTGAGTTTACTGATAATGATTTTTTATTAGATAAATTTAGTACATTAAATGAGATAAAATCAATGGTTGAAAAATGCTTGAAAAATATTGATAAGTATACGGATTGAGTTCGATTTTAAATGTTTCAAGTTAAATATGACAAAGAAACTCATTTATATGTTTGAGTCAAATGAAAGGAATAGTTAATATGCATAGTCTGGAAGCAAAAATACCGTCGTATTCATTCATACTGCAACATTTACAAAAAACAACAGGTGCTAAGAAAGCCTTAATTATAACAAATATTGTTGCTGAGCCTGTGTTTAAAAATGTTTTAGAATTTGTACATGATAATATATTGAATGAGTCTGTTTCGTTTGATTGCGTAACATTTAATGATGTGATGCAAACGTCGTATATTTTCCCTGAAAAGAACTATTTATATGTTATTATATTGTATAATGTAAGTTCAGTAGTATATGAATCGAAAAGCAACCAGGATGATGTATTAACGACTATAACAAATACATTAAAGTTAGTTATTACTGGAGTTAATAATTTTTTTGAAAATATACCGGTTTTTTTACTTGAGCCTGAGGATAGAAACAATAATGTTTATATGAATTATATTTCACAAATAAAAAAAGTTTATCATGATTTCTTAGAAAACGGAGTAAATATTAACATTGTTCAAATTAATGAAGCAATGCTGTGGGCAGGAATAAATCATATGTATAATCCGAAATACGAATATATGATTAATGCTCCATATAGTCTTACGGGAATGTACTCAATAGCAAGGCAATTGTGTATTTCTATTATTGAATTATTAGGTTCTTATAAAAAATGTATAATTTTAGATTGTGATAATGTGTTGTGGGGGAATATACTTGATGAAGTTGGACAAGATGGAATTGATTTAGATACAAATTATCCAGGAAACATATATCTTGCTTTTCAACAAAACTTATTAAAGTTATATGAGTCTGGTGTATTATTAGCATTATGTAGTAAAAATGATGAAAAAGATATATTTGAAGTGATTGAAAATCATCCGTATATGATATTAAAGAAGGAACATTTTATTTCATATAGGATTAATTTTTCAAATAAAGCAAGTAATATAAAAGAAATTTGCAATGAAATAGGTATATTTGAAGATAGTGTGGTTTTTATAGACGACTCTATAAATGAAATTGATTTAGTTGACAAGTCATTGCCAGGTATATTTGCTTTATGGGCAGAGCATAGCAAAATATATGAATTACCACATTGGATTGAAAATTGTTGCTATTTTAGGAGGAAAGGGCTAACTGAAGATGATTTACGCAGAAATGAACGTTATCATCAAGAACGCAAGAGGCGTTTGGAATGTGAAAAATATATATCATATGAAGATTATATGAGGTCTCTAAATGTAACTATTGAATGTAAAAGGATTGATGAGCAATCAGCTACACGAGCTGCACAACTTACCCAAAGGACAAATCGGATGAATTTGTCTTGTCGTAGGTATAGTACGAATGACATTTTATCAATGATTAGTAGTTCAGATTATTGGTTGAGATGTATATATCTTTCTGACAAGTTAGGAGATTTAGGTTGCGTATGTGCGATTATAATCAAAACGAAAAGTGATGCGTGTTGCATTGAAGGTTTTTATGTGTCGTGTAGAGCAATTGGCAGAAATATAGAATACGAAGCACTGCGAAATTTTATGTCTGAGATTTTGGTTAGTCATCCGAATTTATCTATAATGATAAAAGAGAATAATAAGAACTCAGAATTTATCGAATGGGTAAAAAATTTTTTTACAAACAATAATGTGCAATATGAAGTGATAGCTCCTGATTTAGATAAATAGTGGCTAATGATTGAAGATTTTTACGTGTTTTGTATTATATTTCTAAAGTGTAAAGTACGTTTATAAATTCATGATTTAAGTGGGTAAAAAGAATTTGTTAAATAGGAGATAGGGTAATGAATGGTAATTTTTATGATAGTGAATATTATGAAAATGGTGTTATAAGTGGAAAAAGCTTATATTCAAATTACAGATGGAAAGAGAATGAAACCACAGCACTTATGAAAAATATTTCAAAACATCTTGGCATAAAAGAAGGAATGAAAGTGTTAGACTATGGCTGCGCCAAAGGATATCTTGTATATGCATTTAGACAACACGGTATTGATGCGTTTGGGGTAGATATCAGTCAATATGCTACTAGTATGTGTTTCGATGTAATTTCAAAAAATATTAAATGTATAAAATCCATTTCTGATTTGCCGTTAGATTGGGGAACATTTGATTATATTATTGCAAAGGATGTTTTTGAACACATTGATGTTTGTGATTTAATTGAGATATTAAATGAATTATCGCTACGTGCAAAAAAAATATTTATAGTTATTCCTTTGGGAGATGGTTATATATATTTGGATCCAGAGCAAGAATTAGATATGTCACATTTAATTAAAGAATCGTTAGAATGGTGGAAAAATACCGTAAGCTCAAATGGTTGGGATATATTAGAGGCTATAAATCATATGCCAGAAGTTAAGCCGAGATATATACATAAACCTGGAAGTCACGCATTTATTACAGCAGTATCAAAGAATTTGGTTTAAATATTGAGAATATCATGTCAATGCACGAGTTGTTATGTTCTAATAATGTGTTTTTTATGGAGGTGAGAAGCATGGGGTATGTTGAAAGTATACGTGCTAAAGTTGGAGATGAATTACTTATAGTAGCCGGTGTAGGCGTATTTGTAATAGATGGGGATAAAATTTTAATGCAAAAACGCAAGGATAATATGTGTTGGGGTATACATGGTGGAGCAATAGAAATTGGAGAATGTACAGAAGAGGCTGCAAGGCGTGAATTATTTGAAGAATCTGGGCTTGTTGCAAAACAATTAGAGCTTTTAGGTGTTTTTTCTGGTAAGGATATGATGTATACTTATCCTAATGGCGATCGAGTGCAAATAGTATCAATTGCATATATTTGCCGTGATTATTCCGGCACGTTATTGAAAAATTCAGAAGAAGTGTCTGAGTTCCGTTGGTTTTCGTTTTGTGATATACCTCATAATGTTAGTAAACCTGAAAGAAAACAGATTGAATTTTTCCTGAACTATATGG
>ERZ780157.534-NODE-534-length-49972-cov-3.471703_pt1 | contig 49972 bp, 67 predicted proteins | sample MGYA00511169_ERZ780157 | MGnify/ENA primary metagenome ERZ780157 (study PRJEB29588, sample SAMEA1965149) | human gut metagenome | biome: human gut; feature: human-associated habitat; material: faeces | place: Denmark | collected 2008/2010 ...
CCTGTCCAGCGCACGTCGCTTCCGTGTAGCGCGGTGCTGAAGAAGCCATTCAGCATTCCGACGAAGAGGGAGAGAGAGAGCGAGGAAGAGAAGGACGGAAAGAAGCTGGACATGGAAGGGTGGATTGCGCTGTATTCGACACCGTTTAAGAAGGAGGTGGAGATCAAGGTTCGGAATCGGTTTCATACGGATCTGCTTCACATGGCGGAGGAAGAGAAGGACCGCGAGAAGCCTCATCTGCCGGTGGAGAGCGTTCAGAATGCCTTGGTGTTCAAGCGGATAGCGGCACGAAGACAGCTGATGGGCGGATTCGTGTAATTTTCCCTTTTCCCTTGCACTGTTTGAACAAACACACGATTAGGGAAGAAACCACGCGATTCCGATGGTGGAGGCAGAAACCGTGGCAAGAAGGAAGAAACTCAAACAGTGATCCAGAGGAAACGAGTGAGAGTGCTCGATGCTCCACGCGAACAGACTCGTGACAATGGGAGGTCCCTAGCCATGAGGGCGATTCTGAGGAGGAAACAATGAAGCGCCCCGTGCCGCAGATCATCTGACTGATGCCATACAGTTTGCCGCGATTCTCCTGCTTGGAATGGTCGGCAATGAGGATAATGGCGGTGGTGTTCGTTAAGCAACCGTGCGTTCTGAGTCAAGGATATTTGAATAGCAGGACGCGACACAGATGGAAGCAGGACATGCACATGTACAACACGGAGATGGTGAATACAGTCTCATTCGCATAGGAAACGAATGGCGTCAGTAAGAGATCAACGGTTTGGATAATCACGACGAGCCGGTACGTCCAGGTCGGATTGACTGCCTTGACGAGAACCGGAAAGAGCACCACTAGGCTTGTTATACTGTACGAAATCAGTACAGTTCATTGCTTGCATGGGACACACGAAGCACAAGTAATTGCCGATACGCTGCGCATCCCATCCAAATCCGCCTACCGTCGTGTCAGTGGACAGCCACAGCGATGCCAGTGAATCAAACGAGCACTGAAGAAGGGCTTCGACACCTGCAGATGACTCTCCCCAATCCATCCCGACCATAGAGCACAATGGCCAAAACGACCCAGCGGTTGAACAGAGAAGGACTGTCCGTCGCGGAATCGGCAAGAAGCGAATCCTTGCTCCCTTTCGTTTCTTTGACAAGGAAGGCAACAGAGAAGAAGCCTACGGTGAACCAAACACAAAGGAGATACACAGAGCGAGAAGACAGCCGCAGAACAGAAAAGGGAAGCAGAACTGCTTTTCGCGGAGAATGGGGATGTGCTCGACGAGCCAGGGACTGAGGTTATCTGGATTGGATAGGTATCCTCCGAGCAATGGAGAGAAGGCACTACGGATGATAACGAGGAGGGAACGCAACTTTCCCATGGCAACGGACAGGAAGAGGAAACTGGTGTTGCGAGCAACATTCTTCGCATTGCTGTAGTCGGTTACGAGGGTTTTGATGAGAGGATAGTGACCATCCAGGAATCCCCACACAAAGCGAACCGCGACCGCAACGTAGTAATTGCGTATAAACGCAAAACCGAAGACGCAAATCGTGTCAACTAGGACTGAATGGACAGACGAGCGAAAACGCAGCACGATGAGCACAATCGGCTTCTTCCTGCCGTACTTGTCAGCAATCCATCCCCAGAACGCGCTTCCGGGCAACTGACCCAGATAGAAGGCGCTGATGAGGTATCCGGCGTAGTATCCCAGCTGCTTCTTGTCCATCTACTCCTTACTCAATCGGTGGGAGGCAACGGTTGGGAAGAAGGATGCGGTGATGAAGGACAAATCAGAATAGAACAATCCATACACGAGCTGCTCGACGAAGAGCAGTACGAGTAGTGTGATAATCGGTACCAGATTCGACTCCATTTGATTCGCACGGAAGGAACACAATTCTCTTTACCCTGTTGTGGCACTATGGGATTGGCAGAAGTGCGTGCAGTCCATGGCATTTCCCAGAAACAGTCAAACACGGCTCCAGCACCTCGAGCGGGTGGATAAAGCAATCAATGAAGAGAGGCGACTCCGCATCGTCGTTGATCAAGTGTTGCAGACAGATAATCCCTTCCGTCGTGATGCGCATGAACACCTTCGTCGACAGCGCCAGCGGCTTGCCGCAACGCAACAGGAGTTGCCGGTTGTACTTCCAGCTCTTCTCCTCGCGACAGTGGAATTCGAGCAGAATCGAGTTGACGTTGTCCAGGTAGCCGTCATATCTGCACGTGAAAGGAAGCTACGATCACAACATTACAGATGAATCGTTGCAGGAAAAGCAGAGACCGCCCTCCGGATGGCACGCAATCTCCACCTCCGTTGCCGTTTTCATCGATTCGATGTCAGAGAGTGCGCAGCGCAGACCGGAAGGAGTGATAATGGCTCCCATATGCTACACTGAACAGGATAATTCACGAGTACGGTGGTGTCATCTGTGAAGAGAGGCGCATAATCGGGGACGTCGTCCACCGACACCAAGGTTCGGATCTGGCACTCGCTATGCATCCTACGGTGAAGTCACTTCGTAAACGGTGCACTCGTTTTCATCGAGAATGAGCTTTATGCAATTGTCGTCGGACGAGTACGTCATCTGGAGCGTCGTCATCTTCAGTTTGCTGTTCCCGAAGATGGACACGCACTTTGAAAAGGGTTCGAGATTGCAAGTCACCGAATCGGTCTGGCCTCCCATCGAGTATTCATCGAACAGAGTCGAAGGGATGTGACTCGACAGTTGGAGGGATTTGGTTTTATCCGTCACATGGAATGTCATTCCCGTGTCGCTGAAGTCCATGCGGATCTCTTCGTTCTTGTCCCCGCTCGATCTACGGGTGGAGACGCCACGATTCTCCTACACTACGTTTAGCACGTCGATGAGAGTCTGTGCCGACAGAAGTTTGCACTTCATCACCGAAACCGCTGTGTCGGCATTCATGGTGCACGATTATGGAAATGGCGGGTGGGAACAAACAGAGCCACTAGATCTTGGGCTTCATAATCGTATCCATGTTGTTCACCAAGTTCGGCATGCGCACATTATCCCAGTTGATTCCCTTCATGTACTCCACCACCTTCACCAGACCCTCGTCCAGCTGCACCTTCGGCTCCCAGCCCAGCGCGGTCTCTACGCATCACTTCCACCCACCACAACGCACTGGCACGCGTGATATCCGGCTTTCTCTTGCAGGGATCGTCCTTGGGCAGAGGCATGTACACGATCTTGCTCTTGCTCCCGGTGAGCTTCACCACCTTCTCCGCCAGCTCCTTCACGGTGAACTCCACGGGGTTGCCGAGGTTGAAGGGTCCGATAACGTCATCCTTCTCCATCATCAAAACCAGTCCCTACGCCTAACCACGCAAAAGCATTCCTCACATTGATCAAATCATCGATGTACTGGAAGGAGCGGGTTTGAGAGCCATCGCCGTAAATGGTGATGTCCTCACCACGAAGCGCCTGGCGGATGAAGTTGGTCACCACGCGGCCGTCGTACGGGTGCATGAACGGACCGTAGGTGTTGAAGATGCGCACCACGCGAATGTCGAGATTGTACGTGCGGTAGTAGTCGAACATGATGGACTCGGCGGCACGCTTGCCCTCGTCGTAGCAGGAGCGGGGTCCGATGGGATTCACGTTGCCGTGGTACTCCTCTGCGCTTCATTCTCCTTCAATGACCCTACCTGTTTGGGGATGAACCAGAGGATCTCCGTAGACCTCGCTGGTGCTCGCGTGGAGGAGACGGCAGCCCGTGTCACGCGCCAAGCGAAGGAGGTTCAGAATGCCGAGGACAGAGCACTCGAACGTCTTGATGGGATAGGTCTATTCTCAACAACAGCGCAGAGGCGTACTTGGTAGTGGATGGGAGCGGCGGGACAAGCGAGGTTGTAGATCTCGTCGACTTCCATAAAGATGGGCTGACGGATGTCATGGAGAATGAAGTCGAAGTTCTCCTACTGGTAAAGGGGACGAATCGGCTTCACCTTTCCTAAAAGATGCTTGATGTTGTCCTTCGATCCAGTCAACAAGTTATCCACGCAAATCACTTCGTGGCCCTGCAGCGTGACAAGTCCGCGTATTCGTTACCATTTCCACTAAACGGGTGCAAAGATGACATCCGATAAAACCGGCTCCTCCACAAACCATGATTCTCTTCTTACCGGACATCACCTTATGCTGGCTACCAAAACTCGGTGGAACGCTCATTGCTGGACAAAGAAATACTGGACTTCGCCCTAAGCCCAAACGTCCCAATTCTTTTACAGCCTCGTTTCTGCAACAAACAGATCCGATTACTTTTTGATATAAGCGATAATGAGATAAATGAGAATGATGAGTAGCAACACGATCACCGCGTACCACTTGCACATTCCCGAGTTCTTCGCCACCTTCTTTGTCCGCAGTGTCTCCTGCTGCATTCTGTTGTTCGCGTTGCTCACGTTCGAATCGATCTCGTCCAGGAGCTTCTACTCCAACACAGCACGCTCACAACACTCACCACCTGCAGATCCACTTCCTGACCAATGGTGGTTCCAATCTCGTGCAGACGGCCCAGCGTGTCGCTGATGTCCACTAATGCCTCTTCCTGGGCTACTCATGACTTCCCACTCCCCAGTCTCACCCGCAAACGTCTGCTCCTGCATGTGATGAAGATCCGCGTCGGACTGCTTGGTCAAGTTCTCGGCGTCGTAGTTCATGTTGAGCAGCTGGTTCCTAATCTCTCACTCTCTTGTCACAGGCCGTACTTCACCTGAATGTGTCCTCCGTTCTTTTCAAAGTTGGTGTCGCAGGTCGCCTACAGATCACAGTCGAGGCACAGTCCTGCCTTCTCCCGCTTCAGTCCCTCGATCAGGTTCTGTCGTCTCTTGATCTCGCGATCGTTTCTAGGAATGAGCCGCTCGAAGCAGTCCCACAATTTGTACTTGGCAGCGTCTCCGCCCATCGTGTCAAGATCGTTCTGCATTTTGTTGATACTATTGCCGATCAGATTCAGCATGGCTTGGACCTTTGAGAACTACGGGGTGAGCGCCTCCCAGATCGACTACGTCCTTCGTTCCCGAGCGAGGGTCGAGAGCAGTTCTCACTTTCTATTCCCATCAGCGACGGCGAGAAGAAACGTACGCTGATCATCTCCAGCGACTTGTTGTAGATGGAATCCCACTCCGCTACACTAGGCATCTCTGTTCTCTTCAAAGGATTGTGTTTTTCAATGTGGTTTTCCAGTGCGGAAATCGGGGCTATTTCTCGTCCTTCATTCTGTTCCTTGTTTCTCGCATATCGTATCATTGTTCTCTTCGGCATAGGTCCGACATTCTCCTGTGCGAATGGGGAGAGATTCTGCGTTGATGCTGGCATTGAGTGCGGTGCTGGCGATTGCGTTGGGTGATTGGAATGTATTCGTTTTCACAACGCTTTCTGCACGTTCTTCAGCTCCAATGAACAACAGTTCCCTTTTCTCCCGTTCCTGGGACGATTCTGCCGATAGAATGAAGTTGTTCCGTCCTCCTGAACGCAGCACGATGACGACTTGCGGAAAGCCCATTCCCGACAGTCTCCAATTGCGCGGTCATGGGAAGGAGCAGCAAGACCTCAAGAAGCGGTATGGCAGCCCGTTTTGCTTTGATGCGGGGAGTGATCCCTCCTATCCTCCTATCCCATACGGCGTCCCGATTGAAGTGGTCCATCATCCTGACTACCCATCCCTTTCCGGAAAGGAAGTACTAGTGCTGATGCTAACGCAGCCGCAGCATGTGGAAAGACGAAGGACGATTCGCGAGCATTACCGTGCATTTGAGCGTCGGTTCAACATTTCGCTGCTCTTCGTTATGGCAGTGGACAAGGACTGGGACATGAAGGAAGAATGTGAGACATTTCACGATATCCTCCAGCTGCGTCACACGGATTCCTATCATACGCTCTCCCTCACCGTTCTTCACGCGTTTCATGTTCTGCATACGAACGACATCGCGTTTCACTATCTCGTGAAGACGGACGATGACTGTGTGCTGAATCTCCCTCTCCTTGCCTCCCTCCTGTCCTCTCCCTCGCTTTCGCGTCTGCCCTACGTGTACATGGGAAACTGCTACCGATACGGTGCGTACAACACTGTGAATCGGACGAAGACGTTTGTGCCCGCCTCTGTGGTGCGCAGCGATTCTGTGATTCCGACATACGCCACGGGCGGCGCGTACGTTCTCTCAAGACCGCTACTCGTTCCCCTGCTGTTGGAGGCGAGACACTTGCCGTTTCTCACCCATCAGGAAGACGTCACGGTTGGACGCGCAGTGGGACGCGCCGGTGCAGGGTGCATTTCTCCGAAGCCCGGCATGTGGATAGCGAGGAATGGCTGTGAGGGAGCGATGTGTTCTTCGTATGTGGTTCTTCACACGTCTGGGACGAAGGAAGAGCTGGAGCGTGTGTATGCCGTGTTTCAGTGGTCTGTTTGTTCGAGAGTGTTTGGGTCAAAGAATCGCCAAAACCCGATCGCTTCTTCTGGAGTCACAATTCTGTTGGCAGAGGTTGAATCGGTAGTCTCTAAATGCAGAACGATACAGAACAGTATCTCGAAAAGGTCAACGAGTCCAAGATGGAATTGGCGAAGAACATTGCCGATAACCTTGTTGGAGGAGATGCTTTGATCGACGGCCCGTTCGAGTCGCACAGACAGACGTACGCAGATTACGCGGCGTCGGGAAAGGCTGTGAAGTCGATAGAGGATTATCTCGGGAAGGAAGTGCTTCCCGTGTATTCGAACACGCACACGTCGTCGTCATTTGTCGGTATCCAGTCGAGCTGCTTCCGTGAAGAGGCGAGAGGCATTGTTCGCGACACCGTCGTTATTGCTTCCTTCCGTAATGCTGTAGTACCGCTGCACGGACAATGATGTCATTCTGTTCACGGGAAACGGATGCACGGGCGCTGTGAACGCGTTTGTGCGCATTCTTGGTCTTGAAAAGAAGAAGACGGCGTTCAACACGACAGAGCTGGTGAGTCTTTCCGTTCTGTCTCTTAGGAGTGTAGCCGTTGCACTGTTCCTTCCCCGGCTGTCCGCTGAGCTTCAGCGAGCCCGGCGATCTTCGTCTCCACCAGCGCACGCACACGGACGGTGACGCGAGCTCCTGGAAGACCGATGTGTCCGAATCGACGGGTCGCACTGTGAAGCCCGTCTCGGACGACTCTACGCGACCCATCGTGTTCGTGGGTCCCTACGAGCACCACAGCAACCTGCTGCCGTGGAGAGAGGCCGACTGTGATTACGTGGAGATCGGTGTGGACGAGGACGGCTGCTTGGACACGTACGATCTGCGCGGAAAGCTGCAGAAGTACAGCGATCGGTGAGTTGTGTGGCGACGATGTGATGATCAGTCCCTTGCGAATCGTGACGCTGAACCACGTGAGCAACGTGACGGGCGTGGTGACCCCGATGTCGGAGATCAATATCTTGGTGCATGAAGAGAATTCATTCATCTGCTGGGACTGCGCCACTGCGTGCTCCCACGAGGCTCCCATGATGAACAACACGTCGATCCACCCGAAGGACTACTGCGACGCGCTGTTCATGTCCCCCCACAAGATGATCGGCGGTGTCGGCTGTCCCGGCCTTCTGATCCTCAAGAAGCGTTTCCTCGTGAACGACGTCCCGAACCAGCCCGGCGGCGGTACTATTTTCTACGTCAACAAGGACATGCACAGGTAGTTTTTTCTACCTCCATCGACGGTAGATACTGCCAGGTTCTGTACGACCGCGAAGAAGGAGGCACGCCCAACATCATGGGCGCCATCCGCTGCGGCCTCACTCTCCACATGCACGTCGGAACCGCTTCCCTCCATGATGTATAGAACCAGCTGGGCTGGCAGTGGATTCAGGAGCGCGAGCAACAGTACCTTCACGACACGCTGGCAGTGCTGCGACAACACCCCAACGTGGTGATTCTCGGCGACAGCACGCAGGGCGAGCGCGCCGCCGTGTTCTCCATCCTGATCAAGCACCACGGGTAGGTGTGGGAGCGGGGCCTGAAATCTAGCCGATTTTTGCACTGGAACTTCGTGAGTATGCTATTGAGCGACCTGTTCGGCATCCAGACGCGTTCGGGGTGCATGTGCGCGGGACCCTATTCGATGAGGTTAGGGGTCATATGTCCGTGAGTGACCCAATAGACTGCTGGGCATCGATTCGACGAAGTCGCGCGACCTGGACCAAATCCTGCTGGACAAGAACGAGATCTTCCGTCCGGGCTACACTCGCATCAGTGCGCGTTCAGTGGTCCATGATGATCATAGGTCTCTCGTACGTGATGACGCCGGAGGAGGTGAAGTACATTCAGGACGCGATCGTGTTTGTGAGCGAGGAGGGCTGGAAGTTCCTGCCAGAGTACATCTTCTACGAGGACACGGGCGAGTGGCGACACAAGAGCATCAAGAACAAGAAGCCATTCCGCCGCTGGTTGAATGACGTGGAGTAGGTAAGGGGTGGTGGTGTGAGGAGCAGTTTCACCGCGGGACATATGGAGTACACGCCGAAGGCGCACGAAGTGGCCACCTCCAACCTCGCTGACTTGTTCTCGTCGTACATGGAGCAGGCGCGCGCGACGCTGGCGCGCACGGTGGCGACGATTTTGTCGCCGTCGTATGTTGTGTCCGACTACCGAGCAAGTTCGGTGCGCAACGAGGAGTCGGAGCTGATCGCGCAGTACCGCTGGTACATCACGCGCATCGAGGCGTACGATGACTTGAAGCAGAACTACGCCGCCCAGCAGTGCGAGGCGACGCTCCCTGCCATTCTGATTCACCCGAGCGATGAGGAGGCGCAGAAGGGTTATGTGAAGGAGAGTGCGACGGAGAAGGGTCAGAAGCGTCCGTCGGCGTGCTCGCTTGCGGCGAGTGGGTCCGGGAAGCAGATGAAGTGTGAGTCGTGCGAGTCGTGTTCGTGCGGCATCATGCCAGCTCCGAAGGTGTCGATGATTCAAGAGGAGGGTGTGGAGTTCCACTATCACACGGGAGTGGATGGCGTGTTGGAGTACACGGCAATCGTGCCTGGCATGGAGTTCAAGGAGAGAGTGAAGTTTATGAAGAAGCATAAGGATTTGTTCCCGGAGGTGCCGAGTCGGATTATGAAGTCGATGGGTAGGTGGTGAGTGTGATGTGTTGTGATGCGATGTGTTGTGTTGTGATGTGATGAGTTGATGTGTTGTGTTGTGATGAGTTGTGATGAGTTGTGATGTGATGTGTTGTGATGTGATGTGATGAGTTGTGATGTGTTGTGAGTTGAGTTGTGATGTGATGTGATGAGTTGAGTTGTCGTGTGATGTGTTGTGTTGTGTTGTGATGTGATGTGAGTTGATGTGTTGTGATGTGTTGTGAGTTGAGTTGTGATGAGTTGTGATGTGATGTGAGTTGATGTGTTGTGATGTGATAACATGATGACAACACTCTATAACGAGCACACTAACCCTCCCCAGGAGAAGCCATCGGTCAGTACAACATGATCCAAGAAGGTGACAAGGTCATGCTCGGTCTCTCCGGCGGCAAGGACTCCCTCACCATGCTTCACTGCCTCCTCGCGCTCCAGCGCCGTTCCCCCGTCAAGTTCGAACTCGCGTGCGTCACCATCGATCCCCAGACCACCGGCTTCGACCCGAGGTAAGCACGACTGCCTCTCTCAACCCCAGCCCGCTTCGCGACTACTGCAAAACGATCGGCGTGAAGTACTTCTACGAGTCGCGTGCGGTGATCGCGCTGGCGAAGAAGAAGCTGCAGAACGGTTCGATTTGCAGCTGGTGCAGCCGAATGAAACGAGGCATTCTGTACAGCACGCTGCGTCGCGAGGGCTACAACGTCCTTGTCCCTATTCATATGTCCCCTATTACAATTAGGTCCTGGCCCAGCATCTGGACGATCTCGCGGAGTCGTTCTTGATGTCCGTGTTCCACAACGGAATTCTGCGAACCATGAAGGCGTGTTACATGAACAAGGAGAAGGACATCCGAATCATTAGACCCTTCGTGTATGTGCGCGAGAAGCAGCTGCGCGAGTTCGCGAAGACGGTGAAGCTCCCGATTATTGACGAGAATTGTCCCGCATGCTTCGAAGGGTGGGGGGCGTGTGGGGTGAGTGATGATTAGACCGAAGGAGCGCTATCGCATGAAGACGCTGCTGGCTGCGGAGGAGAACCTGTTCCCGAGCGTGTTCAACTGCATTCTGTCTGCGATCGTCCCGCTGATGCGACACAACAGCGCGATTGGCTGTGCGATTGAGTGGGAGGAGGCGAGTGAGAGTGAGCGCGTAGGAGAAAGACTCCGAGGGAGATGAGAAGCGAGTTTGCTCAGGCATCGAAGAAGGAGAGCGAGGAGAAGAAGATGGATGTGGAGGACGACGAAGACGATGATGAAGGCTACGGAACGTTCCAATAAGTGCTGTTTAGTGCGTGTTTGTTCCACAGCGTGAGGGAATCGATTTGTGGACGAAATGAGAATGGTGGGCTAGCCTTGCTTTGAAGTGGAATAGCAGCATATCTTATCACTCCCTTGTGGAATATGAATCCAGAATCACCAGCAAAGAGTCCCTTTCCTCAAATCACGAACAGAAGGGTAATTTGACGTTTAACCATGAACAGTGAAGCGCAGATCCCTATCTGATCACGGACAGACCCGCAGCTCCTTCGGAACACAATGACTGTCAAGTCGCTCTTTCTCACGCTAACGGATTCTATCGGTAACGTAAATCTCAAAAGCGAAAGAATTGGCAATAAATACCATCATCATGTTTCAAACACTGAAAAACGCCCAAGTCCGATTATTCCAGTAAAAGCCGTTAGAACCACTCCTTTGCATTTTCGTGTATCGAGTCTGTGTTCTCTACGTCCTTTACTTGAGATGAAATCGCTGCTGACTCTGTTTGTTGTTTTCGTCGCCTTCAACTGTACTCTACATTTCTCCCGCTCAGCGAATGATTTCCTCTCCTTTGGGTTTCGGGAATACTTCGATGGAGCAGACGTTGGAAATTCTGCTCCTGTGAGCATTTCTTCACAAGACCGCAAGGAGAGCGCTTTGCATGGTACTATAAGGAGGAGCGGCGCATCAGGTGCATTATCGAATAACGGTGGTGCGTCTATGGGTCTCTTTTCTTCATCTTCTGAATCTGAACGGGTTCATGATTATTCCTCTATCCTGGATAAGAAAGAGAGTACATTGGGAGGCCATTTTACGCAACAAGGGAAGAAGAACCCCCATACGGGTGGTTCTTCAACGAAGAAGCGATCGACTCCAGAAAAGCACTCTAGACCTGTTATCAATGTGATAAGAATCCCTCTCAGCAGTCTTGGCATCCATGTGAATAGGCCACAGAATGCTCCTAAGAACCGGCTGCAACCACCGAAGAAGAGGGAGAACCACAATGATCTCGTCCCCAAGTCCCGCAAGCGTGCTGCATTCGATCCGCTTCCTTCGGACGGAACGTTGCGGTTCTTGAAGGAAAAGGATCGTCTGAGCATACACGACCGTTATATCGCCGATGTGGACGATATCTTTCAGCGAGTTCTCCAGTGGGACGATGCCAATCTGCTCCCCGGCACCGTGATCTCCTCGAAGCCGATAATGGAGTGGTTCCCCGCGTGGCGCGACCGTCTTCGCGTGGGTTGCACCGACCTTCGCAATTACGCCTTGTGCCAGCGCCACGCCGTCTTTTCGTGGGACTCGCAGTCGAGATTGTTTAAGACGTACCAAATCCAGCCTTGTAGCGAATGGGTTCTGCTCTGATGATTAGTCACCGAGATCAATTCCCCCTCCGACATCGATTTCACCTACTGTATGGTCAGCTCGTAGACAAGAACGACGCTGTTCACGAATAGAGTGGAGCGCCTGGCATACATGCCCTTCTTGGCGGATCGTTGGAAACACAGTTTCTCTCTGGCGGTTATCGCATCAGAGAACGAGCTGTCGACACTGGACGCTTTCTTGACCCAGTACGCCTCCCTCCCCAACTTCCGCGTCACGGTCTATGTCGTGTACAGGTCGCCGCAGCCGAACTTCGTGGTGTACCACCGTTACGTGGGCGGGAAACAGGTGACGAAACGCCGCATCTTCCCGATCAACACACTGCGTGACCTGGCGATCAGCAACGTGGTGACGAGTCATGTGGTGATTCTGGATATGGATTTGTGGCCGACGAGTGAGGTGATGGCGATCATGATGATGTGCAGAGTCCTTGTACGACAACCTCCAGAAGCTGCCTTATGATGTGCTTCAGAGCAAGCGCGCCGCGCTGATGTTGCCGACCTTTAGTTTTTCAATGAAGAAGTTTTTGAGTTTGATGAGAGTGCCTCACACTCCGGTGATGTTGTTTTGCCGCGGTTATCTGACGAGTAGTATCAACCGACACATTCCTCAGGACAAGAAGAGTCTGTCGCTGTGTGTGAACCAAAACCAGTGTCACCTCTTCCTGAACGCTCGAACGCATGTGCGTGCATGATGGCGATGATGATGATGTAGCGAATTGTCAACCAGAGGGTGTTCCTCCAGTCTAGCACTCCTCTGTACAAGGTGCCCTGCATGAACTATACGGAGATGGAGCCGTACATGATTCTGAGACGAAGCGAGATCATGCCGCTGTACCATCCGTACTTTGTGGACTACGGAAGGAACAAGCTTGAGTACACGTTGAGACTGCGATTCGAGAGCTATTCCTTCTACGTCGTAATGACCGATTTCGGGTTTGACTATCCTCATCCCAAGTAGGTGCGTGGAATCGCAGTCACTGCGTAGATCGTCGGTCTCTTCCTCGTTTTTGAATCAGCGGAAGCAGGGAATCCCTCTTCCAACAGTGGATTTGTTCAAGGTGATTAACCGGTACATGCATTGGTCTCCGAATAAAGGAGCGATTTTCCCTGTGTGTCGTAAGTAGTTATGTCTCTTTACTTCCTCTTGTTTGTGCCCCCACACCCCCACTCTTTCGATGCACGGGGAGAAACAACGCGTTCTTCACTCTTTGTCCAAACCGCGTTAACAGGATGGCCCCAAAGGAAAAGAAGACTGCATGGGTGGGAATTGGGGTTTCGAGTGACGGTTAGGAGAAGATCAAGATTGCAGCAAACAAGGCGATGAATTCTGCATTCGTGAAGAAGTGCACGAACTCTGTTAACTCTTTTGTTGGTTATACGTGGAGTGTAATTCCTTTCTCTTCTTTTCGTGACCCCTTAGTTTGGCAAGTTCGCGGGCATCGTCGCGTGGTTAATGATGTCCGTGCTGTGTGTTACCGTCGTCCCTTTATTCCTGGAAGTGAGTGTGGATGGTCCTGTTCATTCTAGATCGACCGTGAGCAGGCGGCTTTGGAAGTGGAGAAGCGTCAGATTGACAGGCTGAGACAGAGAGGTTACACGAGTCAGCAGATTAGTATGCTCCAGGCGCAGAGCAGCATCCCAATTCAATAACGGTGGTTTAGTACTATTTCTTATCCCCTGTTTCCTCCATCATTCCCCAATTCCCATGGTTTGCCGAATGCTCGTTCCATCCGGTTCTGTTATCGCAACAAACGCAAATAAAGATCACCCTTATAGCCACGCTTTCTCAATCCCTCCTTGGCTTCCTGAACGTCCTATCCGTCATATCCACACTCCCGTAACCCACCTTGAGAAGGCTTTCGGCTTCTTCCGGGAAGTTCTTCAAGTTGATCACGTTTCGCATGATAACAAAGAGGGCGTACAGTCCAAACGCCACGACGCTAATGACAGGACTCTATCATGTTACGCACGGAAGACGATTACCCATCGCACAAGCGTGATCACTTTTGTGTCCAAAACCTTGCCGACGGGTCCGAAAAGAATAGAAAGGTACAGAACGGTGTACTACGCGTAAGGGCAGCGAAGGAAAGACGAACGAAAGCAAATACCAAGATGAACATCTTGTAGCGAGGAATCTTGAAATCGAGAGCCTCTTTCGCACGATCCATTGTGAGATGAAAGCAGATTAGCTCATTCTCATCTTGAGGCAAAAATAGGCCTGATTTTGGTGTCTCTTCCAGAATGGGGGATCCAATCGTTTCATGTACAAGGGAAGAATGGAAGAGCCTCTCAACAAAAAGAATCGACACAAGAAACGGACTATACACATATTACATAAAGTAATCCTTCGGCGGGTTCTTCGGCAAGTAGCCACGAACCGTTGCGGGAGCAGCATCAAACACCTAGCTCTCAGAACCAGAAAACGGCACTACCTTGAATTCGTTCTCCATGTGCTCGTCCACTTCCATGATGGACGCCACGTTGCCGCAACGATAGCAGTAATTGGGAGCAGACCACACTGCCACAAGCTTATTGTCAAACATGTACTTGTATCCCTCCATCACGAGTTGATGCGAGCGACAAATGAGATCCAGGTTGTTCGTCTGGTTGAATTCGCTCACGCAGTCGCCGCCGAATACAAATCCACATCCGCGAGGGTTGGATCCCCATCCCGTGAGTTCTTCTTCGGGATCGGACCACAACATGTCGCACATGCCTCCCTCGTGAGGAAGTTCAATGACGCGATCGATGGAGCGGATTTCGTCGAGGGAGTGAATCGAGGGAGACAGCCCGCCGTGGACGCAGAAGTAGCGGCCCTCCACGAGAGCGGCCAGGCTCATGCAGTCGAACACCTCCGTGCACATGCGCCACACGTTGATCGACCCGTATTTGCGCAGACACTCGTCGTAGAATCCGTACACCTGACTAATCTGTCTTGATTCGTGGTTCCCGCGAAGCAGTGTGATGCGCTCGGGGTAGCGCACCTTCAAGCACAGCAAGAGAAGGAACGTTTCGACGCTGTAGTACCCACGATCAACGTAATCGCCCATGAACAGATAGTTGGTGCGGGGACAGTTCCCTCCCACGAAAAACAGCTCTCTCAAGTCATAGAATTGGCCGTGAATATCACCACAAATCTACTCTTTACCAAAGGGACCACCGCGAACCGTAATGGGCGTATGGACTTCGTGCACATTGTCCTCCTTCAGGAGCAGCTCCTTGGCCTTGTCACATAAGTCCTTCACCTCCAGCTCCGTAATCAGCTCGCAGCCGCGAAGCTACACGTGTAACCGAAGCAATAGACTTCGCGTACTTTCTCAATGTGTTTATCAAGTTCATCCATGTAAGACATCCTCCTCTGTTCCTACACGCTGATAGGGCATCGAAATCCTTACGTTGCTGTTCAAAGGGATAGAATGAGAATGAAAGAAGGAACCGATCAAGAATAGGGTGAATGATCGTGAGTGGAAACCAAACACGGGAATTGTCATTCAAAAGCATATTGGCAGCAGCATTCACGTCATTCAACGACTTCTTCAGAGCGGCCTCCGCCTTCTCTCTCTCAAATCCCATGGCCTAGTCATAAGATTGAAATGAAAGCACAACGAGCAACTCCTGCACCTTCTCCTCATCAGCAACGACGGCGTTCTCGTAATCACCCCGCCGATTCGCTTGCACACGCTCTCGCCTCACAGGACGCGTCTGCCGAGGGTCCTCGAAGAAGCTCTGCCCATGACACTTCACCCAAAGACATTACTGTCAGATAGGAAACAACGAAGGAGGGACACCGGATGAGGGGCCTGGGATGCGTTGAGGAAGGAGTGACGATGGTCCCGATTCCGAACGAGATGATGATCTCCAACAGTGCGTACCACCCCGATCGGATCGTGCACAGCAGCACGAGAAACAGAACGACAATCTTGTTTGAAATGGACACGGATCGCGTGAGACGGTACGAATCGCTCTGCGTGGCGGGAATTGTTTCTACGTCTTACCGTGAGGATCAACCGTGAACTCCAAAAGAACGAAAATAACCCGCCGATCAAGAAGAACCATCCACTCTCGGAGCGATGAAGACGGTAAAGACCGTACTTCACCGGAATGAGGACGGTGAAGAGGGTTAAAATGGTTGACAAGTAGTTTGTGCTGCCAACCAGAAGCTCCGTGATTCTCATAAGATACAGTGCATAATCGCTAACGCCCACGGCGATAACACTAACCATAACGCTCAAGCAGATTGAACTACTTGTCGAATGTAACTACGTGTTTGACGAAGGATTGGTATGGAAAAGCGATTACGGCTACGTGTTATTGCTACTATCTGTATTTGTACACGAACGGAATAGGAAATAGGTCAAGATGGAGCAGTAGTACAACAATGTGGTGATCTTCGCTTTTCCTATGGATAATCTATTCCTCCTCGTCGTACCAAATCCAGGGTCGACTGTCATTGGAAAAGGGGTAGTGGATTCTGATTCTCCCACCACCCTTTCCTTCGCGTGGTACTGTGATCCAGAGTGCAAATCCGCATTCGTTTCAAGCAGGGCTGTTGCCCGCTCTGATCGCGCTCTTCCCCTCGTTTCGCCATGTCTTTGCGACTGCGCACGACTCCGCTGCAGCAGAGATGGAGGGGAGGGTCATTTGGTGTCATTCTTGCTGGATGAAACTCCCTGTCACTTCATCTGGGGTCAGTGGAGTGGAGTGATTACTCGGATTGCCATTCTTTTTTTAATTTGCTGCATTCTTCTACCATGTTTATGATTCCCAAGTTCGCTAAGGTCGTGTCCTCCGCTAGCAAGCGCTTCGGCACGATTCCCACCTTCGCCAAGACGGCGCGCTGCTTCTCTCAGATCACGGTATCTCTTGGGCGGAGTGGTGATGGTTAGTACGGCCCTTCGCAGGCTTTCGTGAGACAGCCCGCTCCCTTGTTCAAGGCCCCCGCTGTCATCGATAACGACATCACCACCGTGAATCTCGAGGATTACAGAGGTAGGGATACAGATGGCGGTTGACGCGAAGGCAAGTACGTCGTGCTGTTCTTCTACCCCAAGGACTTCACCTTCGTGTGTCCTACCGAAATCATCGCCTTCAGCGACAGAGCGCAGGAGTTCGAGAAGCTGAACACGAAGCTGCTCGCCTGCTCGTGCGACACGGTCGAGTCTCATCTCGCCTGGATCAAGACGCCCCGCAAGAAGGGCGGTCTCGGCAACATGCAGATCCCCATCATCGGCGACAACACCAAGGAGATTGCCTCCAAGTACGGCGTTCTCGTCAACGTAGCATCTCATGGAAGGCATCATCCGTAGGATTTGGGCGTGGCGCTTCGTGGTCTGTTCATCATCAATCCCCAGGGTGTCATCGAGCAAATCACCATGAACAACCTCCCCGTGGGTCGCAGCGTGGACGAGGTGCTGCGTCTGGTGCAGGCCTTCCAGTTCGTCGCCGAGCACGGCGAGGTGTGTCCCGCCAACTGGAAGCCCGGCGAGAAGACGATCAACACGAAGGACAGCGAGGAGTACTTCGGCAGCGGCGCCACGGAGTCCGCGGCGGACGAGAAGCTGATGGGCAAGGATGTCATCGAGATCCAGGACGAGAAGCAGTTCAAGGAGTTGGTCGCCACCAAGAAGAATCTGGTTGTGGATTTTTACGCGCCGTGGTGCGGCAAGTGCAAGATGATCTCCCCCTTCTACAACAAGCTGGCCGGCGAGCGCAAGGACGTGACGTTCGCGTCCGTGGACACGACGGCGGACAAGCTGGAGAAGTTCTCGGCTGATTACGGTGTGGAGCACATTCCTTCCTTCCACTTCTTCAAGGACGGAAAGGAGGCCGGTCCCGTGATTACTGGGTAGGGATGGCGAGCGTGGTTCACGGACTAGGTACAAGAAGCAGATGATTGCCAAGCAGGTTGACGCGCTCTTCAAGTAAACCGTTTCATATACCAAATCCCTTTATGTGTTTTCTTTGTTGGAAACGCTGTCTCACTAATCGCAACTTGTGGAATCACTATTGCACGTCGATGGAGGAAACGTGTGTCTATCACGAAGAACGGAGGGAATTTGTAATTACTCTTCAGACTTCGTTAGTAGTGATTAAGGTACCCTTTTCTGCTCTGCCGGTTATGTCTAGAACGAGTCGAGAGTGATAGACCTCTCCGGTCGGTTTGCGTGCTCTGCGTGACGCGTGTAGGCCATTTGCTCCTGGACAGAGACTTCCAGCTCATCTTCCAAGTATTCCGCTACAGCTCCATCCGATCGGCACTCGAAGTCCTTATTCTATCGAGTTTGTGAGGAGTGGGGTCGCTTATGTACAGACAACCGGATGACTTGCATCGGCATTCAGTACCTTGCAGAATACCTCAAGAAGGGCTTTCCCGTGCTGAACAGAATCGAACTCAGCGGTTCGCTCCTCATTGTGTTTCTGACCCCTAGGCAATCACCTGGGAGACAACGGGGTGAAGACCTTCTACTACTCGCTGCGCTCGTCGCTGTTGGACGTGTGTCCTGTGATCCAAACCATCAACCTGGGGAGCAACGGAATCACGAACTCTAGTGTCAACATCATGCAGAAGTGGATTTTGCGGACGAACGGTTCACTGAGCTTCACATTCGATCGTAGCTGGTTCCCTTGCTCTCATGACCAGACAATCCGATTGACGGAATGGGCGTCGCGCTCATGATGCGGTCAAAGTACTGGGAGTCCTTCCAGATCGATCGTACTGCCGTAATTCCGAGGTGAGCCCTAGACAACGACATTTCCCAGTCCTACCCCGTCCTGCTGAGCAACGTGCCCAAGACGCTGCTGTTTCTGAAGAGTCTGACGATCCAGAACAATGATCTGCGAGCCGCGTCCTCTTCCTTTATCGGCGGCTTTCTGAAGCAGCTCCCACTTCCCTCGCTTCAGTATCTGAGCATTTGTTTGTCTCTTTCGTTTCTGTGAGTTTCAGCGGAATCACTGGGCATCGAGGGAATGAACAGTCTGATCGCTTGCGGCTACGACCAGCGGCTGCGGTCGCTCAAGACGCTGCTTCTTGTGAGTACGTCTCAGTTTCGGGATTGATCGTAGATTGCGATCTGTCGAGCGTCAGTGTGTGTAATCTATACAAAGAACTGTACAAGGGCTGCTTTCCTATGCTTTCAACATTGCATATTCAACGTCCCTTTTCCCTTCCTCTTCAACGTTAGAAACCACTTGCTTCACTTTTGCAATGAAGTTCGACAACTTCAAACAGCAGAAACACGGCACCTCCATTTCGATCGAACGTCCCCAATTCATATGTCCCCTAACCCCCAGTTATCGACAACACGGACTATTCCCTCTTCTTCTCCGAACTCTTCATCGACCCCCACATCCGTTTCATTCGACTCCTCGGAAACCCCTCCACCTCCTTCTCCAATATGGTGAACCAGCGGTGGAGCACCAACTATCGGAACCTGTACGAAACCGTGGAATTGGGATGTTCGTGTTGGCGGGAAAAGTGAGTGGTAGACGTTTCGCTCTCGCACCGCATGTTCATAATGCTCCTGTCCTCCTTCTCCGACGTGCTGAAGAAACTCATCTTCAATTGTGTTTCCAGAAATCGGGGGTAATTTATAGACATCACCGTGACCGAAATCGGGAATTATTCCCCCACAGCGACGATTGACGAGAATCTGTACCAGTCGGTGGCAATGGGAGTTTCGTCGATGGACAGCGAAACGTCCCCAGGCCACGAGAGCTGTCACGAGCCGTCGTCGTACACGCTGTTGCGCGGGAGTTTGAGAATCCAAAAGAACCCATCCGCCGCTTCGGTGACGAAACGCCTGTCGTCGAACAGTGTGGATAACGACTTTGGGAGGAAGGCGCTGACGCGAGTGAAGACTCCATCTCGGTGTCTGGACTTGTTTTCTTTTAGAAGTGGAAGAGGAGGAGGGATGTGATGATGTAGATTCGAATATGGGAGATGAAGTGTTTTCTTTAGTGTTTCGTCTGCTGCACGACTGGGACATAAGGGAAATCGATTTACGCGGTGTGTGCGTGGGAGGGAAGTGATTCGTAGATAATGCGATTACGGATGTCGGTGTGTACTCGCTGCGAGACTACGTGACTGAGAATAACGTGACCTCCATCAGGAGAGTGCGAATTGACGAGAATGGGCTGAGCAAGAATGCGATCCTCGTCTTGCGTTGTCTCCAAGAATCCGAGAACGCGCTTCCTCCACATGATGAAAGTGCCCTCGTGGAAGAGCAAAAGTCAGGCAGAGACAAAAACACCTGTTGTTGTTGTACTATGTAGAATCATTCTTTGCTCTGGATTCAGCGTGTTTGTCTAACAACCACAGCAAGTTATAGCATCTTTTCACGAACCATGAGGATGAACAGCAGCAGCATCGAAACGGGGTCGTTGAGGAGCACCAGCATTGACAAGAACGACGTGTACTCCACTTTCCGTCTACTGTGGATCGACAGCTTGTAGTACAGGTACATCAGCGCCACATCAGCTCCCATGAAGCAGTAGGACACAATCTTATACGGAATCTGTTTGGTCACAGATGGACTCGCGAAGAGGAACATGTAGATGGTAAACAGAACGACCATGGCGTAATAGAATGCGGCTCCGAAGACGTAACTGTCCATATATGGAACGCGCTGCTTTGTCTGATGGTTGAAATAACCCAGAAGAGAGAAGGAACACAAATCACCCTACGATCACAAAGAAGCGAAAGCAGCAAACGTGAGCATCCTTGAAGAACGCGGGAAGGAATAAGTGAAGCGCGATGCTGCTCAGCACGCCGTAAACCACCAGATTGTCCGAAGTGAACAGGAAGAGGCGTACCAACAACGCTCTCAGCCACGATGGGAGAAAATCGAGTGCCTTGTTGAGTGCAGCGTACTTCAGTGCTCTGTCAGTCACGAAGAACCAATTCGCCGATGACGGAATTGTCGTCGCATTTCGCCGTTGCAAAATGGAACTCCCGATTTGTCTGCAGCAACAGTAGAACAGAATGATGATACAGATGATGATCGGATTCAGAACCAGCATCAAGTGCGACCAATCCGTGCTCATGATCAGTTTCGTTTTCAGCGACGTCGTGTATTCCAATCCGTAGCTTGTCATCATGCTCGGGGTGCGCTCCTGCAAATTCCGTCCTTCCAACACGGAATGCGATAATGCCTCCAAATTCAGATTTACATCTCTGCGACTTGGTTGAGAAAGAGAATGCACGGTGAAGACACGCTCAATCACGGTTCTTCGATTGTGATCTGGATTCACGACGGTGCACTTCATCACATGTCGACCTTCTCGAAGCATCGGCTTCAAAATCAAATCCACCTTGCTCTCATTCTGCTCAATCGTCAATTCCGGTGACGACGAGTAATCCTCCTCGTCAATCTGTCTATTCCTGAGCGAACGACACAATGCAAACAGTTCAATCCTGGGGTTCTCCACATTGACGATTGACAGAAAAACGAGCGAATTCTCCCCAATCGAAGCATTCTCGTAGCGGTAGTCCTATTCCTCACGGCAGCGAGCAGTCCAAACGCAGGGAGAATGAATGACAATCAGCGGACTTTCGTCTGCGAAGATGTTGTAGGTCACGAAGGACAATTGTCCTCGGAAGTACGAATAGACGCGGAACTGGCGCGCTGCCTTGAAATCGAATTGCTCCGATTCGATGGTGTCGAAGCGACGTGTCTATGACTCAAACACGACAACACTCGAACACGATCATGCCTCCGAGAGCAGAGTGCATGTGACCGCACAGGTAGTAGAGCGGTTTGTAGATGCGAATCAGGTCGAGGAGAGTGTGCTTCTGTGAAGAGCGCGCTCGATTATCCATGGTGAACAGCGGGTAGTGCGTAAAGAGAATCGTTGGCGTTCTACAGATAAGAGAAGTGCGTCAAGCCAACGAATCGCTCGAGAGAAGAGTCTCCAGACGGTCAAGCATAGAGGGGGTAAGAAAGCCGTTGAAGTGGCGGAACAACGGGTCGTTCGCGTCGATTCCGATAAACCGCAGGTCTCCCGAATCGGTGTGAAACGTCTTCGCGTACACTCCCTCCATTCCAGCCGCTCCATAGACCGTGTACGATTTGTATGGATGCTCTCCGGGGTAATGAACGAATGAGTCGTGATTTCCGCGAATGTCCAGCCACCTGTCGATCGAAAACCAGCCGTTGTCCTTAAGCACGGAAGCGTATCTACAATGATTACCCATTGAGAAAGAAACTACAGTTCCCATTCGTCCAGAAGAAGTCGCTCTACTCGATGAAAACGATAGATAGGACTCTACTCTGCTTGTCGGTATTGGTGGAGCATGTAATATCTCCCGTGTTCACCACCATTTCAGGAGAAAGGACGGGAAGAATGTCGTGGACGAAATGGCGGAAGTCGTTGTAGCTCCCCTCGTAATTGCTTCGGCTCACATGTATATCCGATATGTGCACGAACACAAACGGCTTTTCCATCGAACAAACAAAAGAGTGCTAAAGCTCGACACTCAGGCCACTCAGCTGCTGCGTCTCCTCTAAAACGAGCGACTCGTGGACGTCGTACACCTACAGTTCAGTCCCATCACGATGGCCCACTCGAATGAGAATGGAAGAGGGCAACTCTTCACAAGCATACCAGTAGAATCCGTTACCGAGCGCTAGCTCTTCCTCTTCTCCATTCACCACCACGCGAACAGTCACTCCACTGTCCACGCGATTCAACGCATCGACGACGGATATTTGCAGCTGCTGTTCCTGCTCCTTCACGGACACGGAGTAGTAGCACTGCTGGCAGTAATGACTCGCACCGTTCAGCGCAATCCAGCAATGGTACAAGTGCTTCATGGAGTCGCTTTCATGTTGCTTATCGAGCACAGAATGGATCATAGAGAGCAGCTGTTCTCGTGGTAGGGACGGAGAAATGCCATACGGAGGAAATGACGCCAAGAGTCCCATCAATTCGCACACTGCATAGAACGCATCGTCATTCTCGGGTGCAGGGGAAGAATAGGATAAGAGAAGCTGCTGAGTGATCGAGCGATACTCCTCCACTCTCGACCGAACGGACCTCGAGAGAGAAGGAAAGAGGTGGTGGATTGTCAGAATGATGTTTGACTTCTCAACCAACGAAGACGGATCGGAGGGGAGAGCGGTCAATCGCTGGTACAGCTTCTGCGCAATCTACGGGATGCAGGATGCACAGCAGCATACTCGGTTTCTGTTCACTTCCGGATCACCGAATTGGAGGAGGTAACGCAATGACTCCGCTGACTTTGAAAAATGAATGAGCTCCGCGCTACACATTATCCAAAGGAGGAGAATCGACATGTCTTCGGGGATGGTGAATGGGCAGTTCAGTGCCCTCCGTATCGCGTATCCCATGAACTGCGCTTTGATGGTTTCTTCAGAATACCGAAGACGAGAGCAATCCTAGGAATGAAGCACGTTCGCAGCAACTACAATGAACGGAAGGGCTACGTCTAATTGCTGTGCAAGCAGGACCGAATAGAAGACGTCCCTTTCGTCCGATTCCACCAGAGACGCCGGTTGAAGCGCAAGCCCCACCCGCTGGTCGGCATCCTTCAGTACATCATATCCACTGCACGTCCAGCACAAAAGAAGGATGACAAGCACGAAGAGTCTCATGTGTCGTCGGTGCAGCCAATGGAAAGAGCACAGAGTACAGAAAGGGATGGGAGGGAAAGGGAGCCGGGGGAAGAAGGAGTTATGCGTGCCCGAGAATCATAAAAGAACACAAGCAACTCTTCCCAGACTTGCCATTTCTGTTCAGAGCGCTTATCCTTTTCCAGTACAACGAAGCAAGTGAAATGAATCCAGAATCGGACAGAAAACCTCCCATGCCGTAAGAACTGCTCTGTTCTTGACGATCGTAGTTCCAACGTCGATAACTCAAAAGAGGTGAGAAATCCCAACGCCTATCCGGCAAGGCCTCCTATGATTCCCGTCTCTAATCAGCGCTCAAGATTTGAAGAGAACCAGTTGCACGTCTATTTTGAGGAACGTATTCTGAGCGTGTTAGTGCATAACCCGTAGGAATGCGTGACGTGGAACGATGGATGGCGAAAGGTACTTCTTTGAGACCACTCTTCATGTAGACAAACGCATTATTCGGTGCTCTGCTTCAAACGGGGAGAAGATACCCAAGAGTCCTGTGGCATTCACTGTCCTCATGCAGGAAGGGGAGAAGCGGTTTTCAGACTCACAGACGTCTTAGTATGCTCCGCGTGATTTCAGATCGGCCTCCATTGAAAGGCTTGTGTATTATGACTCGTTTGCTGTTTTTTCACACCACTCGTCGTGCGGGAAGTGTTTATGTCTCCACGGACGGGTCCATCACCCTCCCCACTAATCACTTCACCTGTGGTATCCAGAAGGCTGTTTCCTTCAATGAACGTCAAGACATTGAATTTGCGGTATGCTCGCCATCCGATTCCTGCTTATCGCTAGAACAGCAATCGGGGTGTTTTTTGTCGGCTTTGTGTTGTCCATGTGTATGTGTATTATGACCGCAGTACGGTGCTCTTGTAAGTGGTTCCGTTTGTAGCTCCGTCTTCAGTTCATGGTTCCAGAGGAATCCAGTATAGTTCTCACAGTCAGCAAGAACAGTCAAAGCTCAGAGCCATCGTCGAGTATGAGGAATCCCTTCCCTTGTGATTCTAGATAACGGTGTCCTCTCTCAAGAGTCCAGTTCGTGGGACTACCCCTGGCCCTTGCAGAATGACTACACCCTGAGTCCTGACGATATCTTTGATGTTACTCTCGTTACCTACTTCGAGTGATGCTTCTTGATGTTGTGTAATGCGTAGTGTGAAGGACGTGAAGTATCTCAAGCCCTACTTCTCGAGATGGCAAGGGTTCTGTCAGTAATCTCCGTTTATGAATAGGCCTTTGTGCATCGCTGTCTATTATCAAGCGGACGAGAAGGACGCGTTGTCTCAGTTCGTTCATGTGTGTAAGCGGAATCAGAGAACCCAGTGCATTCCGTTCCTCCTGGAGTCCTCCGTGGTTCCCATCAACAAGCTGAAGAACATCGCCATTCGTGCGGTCGTGACCACCCATTTCATCTTCGCCGAGAACAATCTGGCTCCCACGAGTGTTATTTCATTCCATTCTTCATCACTAGCAAATTTGTATTCGGACATTCTCCACACCCCTGGGTACTTGTGGAGAGATCCCTATTTCGCGGGTGTTGTTCCCGTGTACGAGTGGTCCGACGACCGCTACGACGAAGCAAAGTCGAGTTATCAGTAACTGAGCCGATTAGCGTTCATTGTTAGACAATACGATGCGCATCCCAATGGGCCTCAGTCCTTGAAGCAGTGTCTTCAGAAGTACCGTTGCAGACCTCTTCAGACAACGACGATCCCTCTGGTCACGAAGGAGAGGGAGAGTGATGATTAGCGATTCCGTTGGTTCTCCTTCATCAACTATCGGGCGATGCACTGTCTGGAGAACCGAACCGAGTCGTGCGTGCTGCTGGAATCGAGTTCACAACTAGGTACTTTGTCCTGAAGAAATCGTCATTCCTGCCCCAGTACGATGAGAGCATCACAGAGCGCGGATACGACAACGTGCTCTATACGGAGTACATCCGATACTCCAGTAGGTGTTTTGGTTTGAGATGATCTCGCAGATATGAAGATTGCTCAGCTGTGCGCCAACTTCTTCTTCCGCGTTGGCGGCGTCGGGTGGGGTCGATGCGAGTGCGTGATCTGTAGAGTCAGCAGCGACACGGTTGTGGAGAACATGGAGAACAGCGAGTTGAGGAATCAGTTTGAGGACTTGCGCAGCAAGTTCATTGAGCGACTGCCCAACGACCATCCCGTGATTACGTGTGGAGAAGTGGAAGGAGCGATGTACTCGTGGTTGAGCATGAAGCCGTACTCCTGGACGAAGAAGGTCGTTAAGGACGATGTGGTGTATCCTAAGGTGGCGGTGGAAGCGAGTAGTACGCCTGAATTGCTGTTGTGATAATTGTGTTTGTTATATACTGGAGGGTCCGAGAGCGATAAGTCGGTTCGCTGGCTATTAGGGGCGTTTTGCTCCAACTGGATCCAAAAATGCATATGACTGTTTCCATCACTTTTTGTAAGACAGAATGATTGATTCTCTATTTATCCTTGGAGAAGACAAACAGATCGTAATCGAGAAGCACTGGAAGAGTATCGTGGACAGAAGTGTGCTCGAGCCCTTTTTCAGCGCCCTGTCGGAGTCGGTGGATAGCAATGTACCCCTCTCGCGTTTACCCGTGATTCTGTGTAGAATGTGCCTCCCGTGTTGGAAAGCAACGATTACGCGCTCGTGACAGTGAAGGAAGAGAACCTCTTTTTCGTGACGGCGATGAAGACCGAGAATTCGCCTCTGATGGTGGTGGAGTTTATCAACAAGCTCATTTCCCTGATCAAGGCGTACATCGGAGCCGTGAATGAGGTGAAGATCCGCAGCAACTTCTCCTTGGTGTACCAGGTATGATTTGGCGGAAAGGAGTGAGGCGTAGCTTCTCGATGAAGTGTCGGATTTCGGTGTTCCGGTGATTACGGAGCCCTCGATCATGAGCTCGCTCATCATGATGCCGACGATGATGAACAAGGCCATGAACTTCGTGACCAAGGTGGCTGTGGTCCTCTTGTCACTCACTCTGATGTGTAGGGTCTGAGCGAGGAGGACACGTGGCTCCCCGGCACGACGAACAACAATGTGAATTGGCGCCGCCCCGACCTGAAATACGCGCGAAACGAAATCAAATTCTACATCATCGAATACATAAACGCGACAATCTCATCGTTGGTCCGGCATCCCGACATCATCTCTAGAAAGGGCAAGGTGTGCGACTGCTCCGCCTACGGCACGATCCGCGTGCAGAACCACCTCTCGGCGATGCCGCAGATCGTCGCGACGCTCACGGGCGTGGAGGGCGTGGAGGGCGTGTTCCTTCACAGCTGCGTGGACCGCACGCGTTATCGCAGCAGCCGCGCGCTGCAGTTCATCCCGCTGGACGGGACCTTCGACGTGATGAAGTACTCGGTGAAGAACGCGAAGACGCCCGAGCTGAACTTCTACTGCCGCCCGAGCGTGAGCTGGACGCGCGGCGAGAAGGGCGTGTGGGGCACGCTGGAGGTGACGGTGGGCGGGAAGCCGAAGAAGAACAGCGAGGGCAACCCGGTGGTGGCGGAGGACGTGCGCGTGGAGATCATGCTGCCGAGCGAGGCGACGGGCGCGAACCTGACGACGAGCGTGGGGAAGATTATGTTCAACCAGGACGAGAAGAAGGTGACGTGGGTGATCGGGAATCTGCGCAAGGAGGACATGGCGACGCTGAAGGGGCCTGTGTACTTGGCGGCGGGAGCAGCGGTGCCGAGTGGGGGAAGAGAGGCGGTGTGAGGCGTAGAGTCGAGTTTGATGACGAGAATGCACTTCGTGCAGCTGGAGAGCAACGTGTCGGGGCTGAACGTGAGCAAGGTGACGGCGGAGCGCGTGAAGGGAGACTATGAGCTGAGTTCAAAGGTGTTCAAGCAAGTGGAGGACGGTGATTACGATATTCAAATGTAGCCTTTGTGTTGTTTGTTGGAAGTATTGAGAGTGAGTGTTGAAAGAAGGAGTGTTTGAGAGTGAAAACAAGGATTGCTTGATAATGGAAGCAGGAAATGAGTGCTTGAAAGAAACAGTGTTCGCTGACGAGAAAACGATGAGAATAGGGCTAAATCACATAAGAGAGATGAGGATGAATTGCAAACGGACGACGACCGCCTCAGAAGGACGACCGAAGCTCCGAGCGAAGACGACTGGAGTACACTTCGAGACCCGTGGAGCGAGTCAACGTCCCGTTCTTCACTCGGACGCGGAAGTGACCCACACGCGCGTACTGCGGAGGAATGGTTCTCCATGACTGGCAGTAGAAGCAAATGTGAATGCTCAGCATGCCGTTGAAGCTCCGCAGCGCGATCATCTTCTGCGCTCCCGAAGTCGCAATGTCGAGACGGTACTGGTACGCGTCGAACAGCGTTCCGTTCTTCAGATGCTGCTCTCGCTGCGAGAGGTCGTTCTGCTGGTTGGTGTAGCGATTCGCTATCATCTACGCGTCACAGAGAACACAGAAACACAACGGTGATCAGATCGTATTTGGGATACCGTGTCTGCGTCATGCGCACCACCGCGGGCAGGTCGAAGGGATAGGATTCGCTGTACACGTACTCGTCCACGTCGCACAACACCACAGCATTCGCACGGTACTTGTAGCGGTAAAAACAAGAATTCACTTGCGATTGCTGGTTGTTGCGCTGGTTAGGCACGTGGAGGTTCACAAGAGGCCAGGTGAAGTCAATCACTTCGACGAAGCCTTCATCCAGCCATTTCCTAAAGGACTCATAAAACGAAGGAATGGGCGTTGCCATGTAGAATACAACCTTGCTCACATTCACAACTCGCTGAAACGCAATCCAGCTGCGCAATTCGGCGATGGTGTTGTAATCACTGATGTAGCTGCACGTAACGAGCGGTAGAGGCACTGGCTCAGGAACAGAAACGCATGCATGCACATTCGAATAGATCCGGTTCTGAACAAGGTTTCGCAGCGTGATCGTGACGATATCGCCCTGCTGATACTGGACGCTAGTCGGTACATCAAAGAAGAGCTGATTGCAACCAGCCAACGGAGAGCCCTTGTCGAATTGGTTGGGATACACGCGACCCTCGAATTCCAAGGTGAACTTGGTGTGCAACTCACTGCTCCTATACCCCAAATGCATGGAGGAGATGGTAATATAGATAAGGAGATGATGGTCTTTGAACACGGGGTTGACGTCCACCAAAAAGGGCTGTCTGAGGTCACTGGTAACCGTCTTCAGATAGGCAGTGTAGTTGGAGCAGATCCCTGCTGAAGTTGCATGGATCTGATTCGTTCTCTCAGGAGTCATCTACTGTGAAGGAGATACAGGGATAATACCGTTGGCTCTTCCGAGGGTGCTGATTCCTCAACTCCTTGTGCAGCAGGGAGAGAACTGGTTCTCTTTGTCGAAGATGTCTAGGACATGAGAATGAATACGCGATCCCTTCTTCCTTCTCTCTGTTTGAGACCCCTTGCTTTCTCACTGCTAATACAGTACAGGTATCATCCTATTTCCTAAGGCGAGTCAAATGGAGCTACGATGGAAGAATAGGAGCGAGGATACAGCGTGAGCTACAACTGAGAACGGAGTCAACTGTAATACGATGAAATAGGTTACAAATAATAAATAGACGCGAATGATCATTGATTCGATGGGCTTTCTCGAATTGAATGACATGGAGGATACCGTGCCTTTATTGCACAGTATTACGCACAGTATAATAAAACAAATCAAACATTGCAGTTCTACCAACAAACAAACCACCCCAATAGATATCGCAACAACTCCGCCACAACGGTCACACTCAGACTGTTGCCAACCAACTTCGCTCGCTGATTCTCGTTCACTTCATCAGGAAAGGTGAAGGACTCGGGAAAGCCGTGCAACCGCTTCATTTCATTACTCGTAAAGTAACGAAGATTCAGCGACAGCAAGTTCTCCATGTCGCGGCAGATCGGCGCATCTTGGAAGGGTTCGGTCGTTTGGAGGAGGGAACCGGTCCCCGTGTGATATTTCCGATACGCTTTTGTGAAACAGCACGAAAAACGATCCTTCGGCGACACGATGTCCAAAACACGCCCAGACTTCTCCAGCACGCGTTTCGGAACGCGATACTGTGTGATGTCGTCTCCTAATACCACTGTGTTGTCTAAGAAGCACTCGATTGGCTTGCAGTTCGCATTCAGCGAATTCCACAATTCTTGCGATTCCTTGGTTCCCATCTCCGCCGTCCCGTTCTTGTACTGGATATATACACAACTGCTCATTAGTGGAACCCAACACGCTCACTCTTTGTTTCCAGGGATCACTCTCAAACACTGATGCAAATGCGGCGTGTTCTCGGGAACCTCGGGAAAGGGGAGAAGACGAGCCACCAAGAAGTAACGATCACGCTGGTTCGGAATTCCAAACTGGTTCGGCGAGAGAATGAACTCCTGGACGTGGTAATCGCGGGCCTTCAGCACCTCCATGAGCCGCTCTCGACTCTCGCTCCTTTCAAACCCCTCGACGTTTTCCAACAGGATGTGCTTCGGAATGTGCTTCACCTCTCCCAAGAGGGAAATGATGTGGAGCAAACCGTCCGACCGTGAGTCCGAGCAGTCCTTCTTCATTCCTTGACGTGTGTGGGGCTGACAGGGCGGACTCAGCAGCCACATATCAGCTTCGTACTTCTCAATCTCTTCGGGACTATCCATGACTGTTCCCCTCGAATGGCTACAGGATGCCGGTGATGTCTCGTTGAATATAGGGGACGGAAGGGTAGTTGTGGTGGTAACTAGCGTTTAAGCGACGACAAAGCAAACTACACTAGGTATGCGTTCGGATTGATGTCGAATGAAGCGACCACCGTGCTTTCGGGCCTCACTCCGCTCAAGGCAGCATGAAGACCGCCAATGCCGCTGAAGAATTCTAACGCCCGTATTGACATCGACTGTTGGGTTGCTTCTCGCAAAGGGTCTCCAGATCGCAAGAAAATGGCGCTTTCAAGTAGGATGAAACGCCCTTCTCAACAAAAGCAAATAACTCGCTGTGTGGGTTGTTCATCGATTCGTTATTTGCATATTCCGAACGTCGTGATATAGAATAGTGAAACGATGAGATTGTTTAGTGAGGAATCGCTGTGACTGGCGTGATGCGTAGTTGGTGGACTGAATCCGGATGTAACGGAATCGGATATAAAGGGGAGGTTTTCGGCAGTGAAGGGAGTCACAGTGACTGCGGTGGACATCATAATGCGTGAAGATGGAGTCTGCAAGGGGTTTGCGTAGTGTTTTCCTGGTGTGTCTCATCGCGATAGCTACATTAATACGGACTGTGACAGCGAGGACTCGATCGCCAAGTTGATCAAGCTGTATAACGGTGCAAAGTGGAAGGGGAAAGTGCTGAAGTCGTTTTAAACGTAAAGTGGTGAGGAATAGAGTGGAAAAGGCAAAGCCGTCCTATTTGGAGAGGATGCATGAGGATGATCATCCGGAAGAGGAAACGAAGAAGGAAGAGGAGGAGACGGAGGAGAGAGCTCCAATCTCGGGCATTCCAGACACACTGATGATTCGCAAAACGAAGCGAAAGTTCATCGTCGTGTCTCTTCACACAATCCACCGCGACGAGAAGGGAAACATTCTGTCCGTTGGTGGCTCAACGGACTTTGATTCCGATGCCGTCGCCTCCAAGCCCGATACCGTGAAGGTGGAAGCGAAACAGGACAAGGAAGGCGCTCCCGTCTCCACACGCAAGTAACTGTGTATTCTCCTTCTGAATCGTAGGCATCGCTTCATCCAACCCGAAGTGACTGTTTTCGAGAACGCGGATGTGATTAACACGGATCGCGATTTGTGGGAGGCCCCCAAGACTCCTGAACGCACCCTTCCCTCCTTTGCTGAATCCACCCCCTTCACGACGAGCTCGATTCAAATTGTTGGGGAAGCCCCTCACGAAGACGCTCCCGTCAAGCCGTTCAAGAGCTCCATCCAAATCCTCGACGACACTCCCTCTTCAGTAGATGACGGGAAGATCATCTCCCTCGACGATACTCCTTCAACAGATGGCGGGAAGATCATTTCCCTTGATGAAACTCCTTCAACAGATGGCGGGAAGATCATTTCCCTTGATGAAACTCCTTCAACCGATGGCGGGAAGATCATTTCCTTCGACGACAACCCCAACGAAACGGTGTTCATATCGGAAGAGAGTCAGCCGACGACCCCGATCCCCACACTGCCGTCGTGGCTGGAGGAGGACTCGTCGACGGAGGAGGAGGAGAAGGCTGCGCTGGCGACGCAGGTGGCGTGCTGCTCGACGGGCGAGGAGGGAGTGGGGAGCAACAAACGCGAGTGGAGGGAGAAGCACGAGGAGATTGAGTGGAAGCGGAAGCGGCTGGAGGAGGAGGAGGGAAAGGACGAAGAAAAGGAGGGAAATGAAGACGAAGAGAATGTGGAGGGTAACGTTGGCGCGAGGGAGTGAGGCGTAGATGTGGATATAACCGCGGAAAACGAAAAGTACACCGACATTCTGCATTCCGTGCTGGGCGTGGCTCCCAAGGTGGAGCCCCCATCTATTGACGCCACGCAGGTGCAGGCGCCGACGCAGCCGATGAGTTCGTTGTTCGAGGAGAACCAGGCGTCGTCGTTCTCGCTGTTCAACTTTATGCCGGAAACGAAGAATGAGGCGGCTCCTGCTGAGGAAGCGGAAACGCAGGAGGAGGACAAGAAGAAGTGAATGTGCATCGGCATTGTGAATTGTAGTGTGCTGGACGTTCTCGCGCCCACCGCGTGGTACAACGAAAGAAAGAACAGTGTGAAGACAAAGGTAGGGATTCGGAAGCGCGTTGAGCGTAGATGCTGTCCGTGCCGATTCTGGCGGGAAAAGAGAAGAAGCAGATCCCGCGGGAGTTCGACAAGTTCTTCTGCCGCACCGTACAGCCCGATTGGTTTGGCGTAACGAACAGAGATCGATGGAGGATGTTGAGCAGGAGTGGGAGAAGTTGCGCCCGAGCTTAATCAACGACTACGAGAAGAAGAAGAAGGACTCCAAGCGGTCTTGGAAGCAGAAGCCGACGGACAGAAAGTATCGGAAGGACCGAAAGTAGTTTTAGTTTCGTGGGTTTCTCACAAACACGATCATTCACTTGTATCCGTGTCTTCCGTGTCTTCCACGGCTTCGTCGTCAACTACACTACTAACACACACCTTCTTGGAGGCTTTCTTCGATGTGGACCTTGCCCGCTTCTTCTGCTTCATTTCTTCGTCTCGCTCTTCCGTGACCTCCTGTCCGTCCAAATAACGGTTCTTCAGATTGCCCAGCCAGAATGCGTCCTCGGCGCCCTCCTTCTTCAACGCCTCCTTGATGACATAAATCATCTGCTCCAGCTGCTTCTTAATCTTCGGAACATACGTGAGAATGGAAGACTCCTTGGTCACTTTGGCATGCGCACACAGACTCTGGATTTGTCGCGTGCAACGCTGCACAATCTTGATCAGAATCATGATATCGGACGTAAAGCGGGTTAGCAGCTTCTTCAGGAATGACCAGCCTGGACCCAGGAAAAAGGTCATGAACTGGCCAAAACACTTCACAATGTGAACGAGAATCGCCTGCTTGTCGTTCTTCTTCGTAATCGAGACGACCACTTCCAGCAATGCGAAGTGCTTCTTCATCTCCGTCAGCATCGCCTGGCAAGCATCGTCGTCCACGAGCAACACCTCGTTCACCTTCAGTCCCTCGATCGACTGCACTAACTCGTCGCACACCGAAACGAAGAAACCCGCGAAACTGTCGCTCGTCAGAGTTTTGATGGACTGCTGTGCGTCGCGCACCGCCGCCGCCTCCGCCACCTCCTTCTCCTCGTACATCATATCGTTCTGTCTGCTGACGCACTACACGTAAACACGCCATTCCACTTTTCACCTCGATTATGGTTGCGAGTCGCACCACGGGCTCCTTCGCGAACACGACGGCTGTGTGAAGCAAGAAGGCAATCGCAGGCTTCAGCGACGACGGCGTGCGCCTTCCCTCAATCGAGTCGCGTTTCAGCACCAGAAACGCCTCCTCGCTCAGTTTGGCGAACAGGTCGCTGATCCCCGAGTCCTTCATCACCATCGGATTTCCCACCAACTGCGCGTCCCGCTCTTTCGCGTCGCTCACATCCACGCTCTCCTCTCCCTTCAGGTGCAGATACACGCCCACTTGGCAGAAGAACAGGCTGTAGATGAAACGAAGAATGGCCAAATTCGTGTCGAAATCGGGCAGCTTGGAGATCTGTCCGAAACACACCTTGCACATTCCCGCCACAAACGGCGTGATTTGGTTCACCGAGTACAACTGCTCCTTCTTCGCCTCGCGGTTCGGCGCCAACACGAAATCCTTCGCCTCGTCCTCGCTGCCGCCGCAGATGGCGGCAACAGTTCCCACCAAGTCGTGAGACAGCATCCAATCGCATATCTCGGAGGAGGACACGACAGATGTGAGGATGTTCAAAATCGAGCAGATTAGTGGAATGACCAAATTCCTCCTGAATACTTCATCATTCTCCACTCCCTCGTTATCCTCCTCGCGCTCCAGGTACAGCGCCACACATCGCGTGTATATCACTGACAAGCTTGTCAAAAACGACGAAGACAGGTTGGGGATCCACTCCTGCACCAGCTCCAACTGCTCCATCTACCACTCAGTCATGCCAGAAATCGCGACTTTTTTCGCACGCGTGATGGGCGAAGCCTGGACTTGTTTGGCGACGGCGTTCACGTCCTCGACGACCAGACGAAGCGAGGGGAGCGACAAGAAGGTGTATTGCAGGTCGGACACGGGCAACACGCGGAGCACGCGATCGTCGCGCACGATGTGAATGTCGTTCCAACTGGGAGTGAGAGAAGAACGAAACGCCCACCTGAAGAGATGACAAATATGGGGGGAGAAGGGGGGCACTTGGAGGGAAAAGCTGTTCTTGACGTTCTTCGCGCGCGGCTTGGCGAAGGCTTCCAGTCCCGCGGGAACAAACGGAATGCCAAAAAGCGCGACGGTTTTGTCGAAGTCCGCGATGAGTTCGGGAAGCACTGCAAGTCGCTGGCAACACTACAATGAAACTCCCACTCCAAAACCACCTCATATCGCACCGTCTCATCCTCGCACTCGCAATACACCTCCACCACCGTCTTCAGCCACAGAATCTCGCTCAGCTCGCAGAGAACCACCACATCGCGCGTCTCGCTGTTCAGGTCGTCCAGCAACACGTCGCTGTCGTAGCTGCGCACCGGACACCCCACCACCGCGTTCACGTGCTCCAGCCACGTCGTCGGGTTCACACGTCGCTCCGCTGTCACCACCAGACGCAGCAGTGCCGGCAGCAGAAATACCGCCTGTTTCTGCCGCAGCGAGGACTCCGCGCACAGCCCCAGCAGATTCACGCACACCGTCGCCTTCTAACACTCACCCCACACGACAGGGCCCACCTCGCCCAGCAGGTTGTACTTGGCCTCCGAGGGTACGTGACCGTTGCACACGTCGTCGAAACTCCCGCCACTTGGAGGGAAGTCCAACAGGTACTGCGAGTCCAGCAGAGACGCCGCCTGCTCCTTGATTAACTGGGAATGAATGGAATTCCAAAAACCGACCTGATTTATGCTATCCGAAAAGTGGTTCGCCTCGACGCCGAGCGTCAACTGCTGGTAGAAAAATAGTCTCGTTTCCGGCAGATTTCGGGTCGATTTCTGGCAAAACAGGAAGAGACTCTTCACGCTCTCTTCCTCTTCGTGGTAGTATCGAAGCACCGAGCAGCACCCCAACACCCCCATCTTTTGATGGTTCGTGTCCTTCATGCCCAAGTACTTCCTCACCAGAATCAACAACTCGTTCATCATGCTCGACGAGGCGTCGTTTCCCGCGGTTAACTGGCACAGTACGGAGAACAGCGTCGCCACCTGAGCGGTGGTGAGTCGCTCTGCGAAGTCCAACACCCCTCGGATGAAGACAGTGTACTTGGACAGCTCGGACTTGTTCTCGGGGTTGGCGGCAAGGGTTTGAAGAACGCTGAGTCCGACAGTGACTTCGGGCCCTGCGGTGGAGGGCGCGTCGGCGGAGGCGTAAGAGATGGTGGAGGAACCGATTTGTGTAATGAGCGATGAGATTAACTGAGAGTCAGTTTAGTGGATAACCCATACTTCTTGCTGGTGGAGAGGGTGCTTGAACTCGCCCCAACAACACACGAACAATGACTCAGCCAGCTTCTGCGCGTGCGGCGATGACTTGGCCAAAATCTCCCCGATTCTAGGCATTATCCTCTTTTCCCTCCACTCACTGAATGAGTGATTTGAACACGGGCAGTAACGCCACGCCGTTCCCCTGAATCGCCGACACGAACAACGACGACGCCGACAGTCGCGTCAGCTTTCGGGTCAGAAACCGCGTGACGGCGTAGGACTGAAGCTCCTCCTTCAGCAGAATCGCAACCACCCACACGTCGATCGGCGCCACCTCCTCCACGGCGAGCGTCGCCAACAGCTAACCATCAATCCCTTTCACGTGACGTGCCTTCGCATAACACTTGGATATCTCGGGACGCTGTTGGATCGAGGTGAACAACTCCTCGAAAATGCTGGACGCGATGCTGGTGTTTCCTGCGGGTGAGAGGCGGAGAGAGGGAGTACCTTCCCATTTATGGGGGTCGCACGATTTGCGGATCACGTTGAGAATGGTGATGATCTCGCTTGAAGGCTTGACCGTTCCCGGAATGGGGCAGACGCGAAGGAGGAAACGTATCTATCGAACAAGAAGAAGGAGAGGACGTACAACGCTCGGCAGGTCCGCCAGTGGCGTGGATGCGCACGCATTCATGAAGATACTTAGATTGTCAGAGAATTGCTTCTCCGAGAGCCGGAGATTCTCCAGCGTGGAGAAGATCACCGAGCAAAGCGAGGAATCTGTCTGCAGAAAGGCAATCAACTCTCGCACCGCCATCTACGCAAAATCAGCTTAAGAACGAAGCGCACACTTCTTGCAGACTGTCGTAGACGAGTTCGGGAAGGAGATTGACGATCTCGATTTGGACACTGCGTGAACAGATCTAGTCTCGGAGTCGGAGAACACAAAGTACGGAAAGCGTTTCGAGAAGACCCGTTACGAGACTGGAGCAATCGGACACGAAGTCGAGCCATTTCAGTTGATTCAGCAGCAGACTGATGACCGAGCCAGAGCCGATCTCCTCGTCCGAATGCTCCGTGATCTACGTGACACAGCGTGACAACGCATTACCTTCTCCAATATGAACTTGATCATGGGCACTTGCATGTAGGGAACGCGCATGAACAGTCTGCACACGCTGTCCTGACTGAAGGACGAGTAGGACGTTTCTAGTCGTCATCGGACGGGAAGATCCATACCATCACCATCCGGCTTGATCTCTTTCAGCGGAGTCAAAAATCGTTTCAGCTCTTGCGTATCGCTCACGGCGGACTCGATACCTACTCCTGAGTCATTCGAAACGAGCGAAACTGCTCATAATCGTGGCTGCCTGACTCTCCGATTCGATTAGCGAACGAAGCGTGCAAAGGGACTGAAAGATGTCGGGACTTGTGTAAGAGTCTACGCCTTCACTGCCACTCGCGTGTCCTACCATTTGCAAACGAGATTTGCGACGAAGAAAGGAGCGTCTTGTAGTCTGTTTCCTGGACATCCGCCTTTTGCGTATTTGATGGCGAAGACACCACTGAGGCAGTTGTTGATCGAACGGAGCTGCGCTTTCTTGTCAGGAGAGGCATTTCTTCAGCCTGCTTGAAAAGATGAAAAAGGGCGCAAACCGAATTCTGCTCGATTTCTGGAGCATATCCCATTTCGATTCGTTATGACATGCTTTGATGTGCATAGAGACTCTCAATCTGAATGGGAGACTCCCACCCGTATTGTAGGAAGGGACGATGGACTCGATTGCCCGCGAATGACGATGACACAACAAACAGACAACAGAATGGAGCTTATTCGCCTCAGGGGCACGAGCACCTCGTTATTGTTGGACTGGATCTCATAGTACAGCATGAGATCAGAACTCACGAAAAAGGTAATGTACAATATGGTCCGCTTCTCCACGGGCTTATTCAGACGAATCACCAGATCAGTGCATTTCCGGTAGGAGCCGTCGTCCTTCTCTTCGATGATCGTCGTCCGAATGAACGACGTCCGCTCTGTGGTTCGCACGCGCTCTCGCCTCTTCTTCGGCAATGGATCGCCTTTGTTGAACACGTACGTCGGTACCTTGCTCGCATTCAGATAACCGAGACGGTGCCTCAGCTGGTTCCGAAACATCACCTCATTGTCGTGTATGTCGAATCCCGCGGGAAAGAGTGAGGCACACATCGCCGCGCCGCGAGAAACGCAGTGGTACGAGTTAGAGTTTCGTTCAATCATGCCGGGGAAGGTTGCTTCCATGCGTGACCGGCAGAAGGAGAACTCGCTCGATCCTCCAATCATGATAATCCTGTCAATCACAGTGCAGCAGTTGTCGACCAACTGCTTGGTCAGCTTAATCGTCCGCAACACAGGTTCCTTCACAGAATCGATATCAAAGTTCACCGGCAGCTTCAGACTCCATCCCTCGTAAAACACGCTGGTATTGACGACAACGGTTTCGCTAATGTCCGTCATCGCCACCTTCACCTGCTCCGCATAGCAGTGGAGATTCGACCGCACGCGCAATTCGTCCAGTCCCTCGTAAATGTTCTCCTTGTGCAGCGCAGACGCAATTGCGCTCTCGATCGCCTTCATGATGGCCATGGTGATGTTCTCTCCACCGAGGTCGGGATCGCCGCTGATGTCCGACGTCACGTACTTGCCGTTCTCCACCGAAACCAGCGTCAGGTCGAACGTCCCTCCCCCGAAGTCGTACACAACAAATCTTCCGTCCTTGATTTCATTCGAGACGCAGTAGTCGAACGCGGCCATCACGGGCTCCGGCTCCACGCTAGTCACCTGAATGCCCGCCAACTTTGCCGCCCGCACCGTCTCCATTCGCTGCTCCCACGTGAACACAACCGGGACGGTGATAAGCGCCTTCGTAATGGGCTCGCCAATGTCCTTTTCTGCCGCCTCCTTGATGTGTTTCAGTATCATGCTGCTGATATTCACCGCCGGTTCAACCGCTCCCGAATAGGGATTCACGTATCCGCATTCGTGTGTGGATGCCATCTTGTCCCTCTTCGAGCATGGCCTGCACTCCCGAACCGTTGTTCCAAACGACCCCAAGGATTGCTGAATATCGGGCTCGTGAAAGGACCTTCCGATGAGCCGTTTGGAATTCAGCGCGAATCCGTAGTTGTTCTCCATCACGACTTCTACGCACGGCGCCACTCCTCCATCCGGCAGAAACTTGACGGTCGAGGGATAGGAGTGTCCATTCGCCTCAACGGTGTGGACCGCACTGGAGCCTTTGCGGATGTACGAGATGGAGGAGTTCGAGGTCCCCAAGTCAATTCCAACGAACACGTCAGACATTCTTTGCCGAATCAGTTTGGATCGGGTCTTATCTAACAAACAGCGAAAAACTACATGTGCATTCCTATCCAATAGATAAACCAACAGACCCAATAGAGCACCCACAGCCAGAACAGATTGCGATAATCCGCCAGCCATCTCAGACTGAAGTACAGATTCTCCGTGTTGTCGAAGTACTCCTCCCAGTTCAGTCCGTCACACTCCTCCCTTGCGTGGAACACAGAATACAGATACGTGTTCATCATCACCGTCAATCGCACCAGACCGCGAACAAGCCATTTGTTCTCAAACTTGCCAACGGGGTCATGCAAGTGAGGCGCTGTCCTGTGGTTCTGCGTGGCCAGGTTCGCAAACAACCAGTCTCTCTACACTTCAATCACCCCCAGAGCCCCCACAATTGGAATCAACGACGATGAGAACGAAACGCTCTCTTCGATCCGCTCGTTTTGCTTCTTGCACTGAAGATAGACGTCGACCAGCTGGTTCTCTTCAAATCCGAAGACGGCCGCAAGACCGCGCACAATCATCTCATTCTCATCCTCTTTTCTGGCGAGCAGCAGCGAGGACCGCGACGCCGCGACGCGCATCAGCAGCGCCTGGATCGGCTCGTTCCCGTTCATATTCGCCGGAATGACCATAATCCGAGCCATTTTCAAAAGCTACAAAATCAGCCCGATTTCCGTCACGCACCTGGAATCCCTCCATAATCAGGGCTCCGCGCTCTCCCATGCCCTCCTTCGCTCCAGTCTCCTTCCCCATTCGTTTGAGCACCTGGTCGCACTTCCGCAGCTCATTCACAACATCATCGCAGAACACCTCTCTCACAATCTTCAGAATCTCCACCAACTCCTTGCCCTCCATGTTCGTCACGCTGAGGCGTTTCACCAGCAGTACCAACAATCCACGATAGAACACGTAGTGGCGTTGAACGAACTTCACGTACTCACTCCGCGACACCGAATTCCCGCGCCACGGCTGGAGGAACGCCGCCCAGCACTGCACCACCTATGCATGAAGACAACGGAGGAGGCGAACGAGGAGGAGCGAGGCGAGTTTGGGGTCGGGCTGTGTGGGTGTGGCGAAGAAGGCGAATTGCCGCGCGAGGAAGAAGAAGAGAGGTGCTTCGAGCACGCTGTAGTGCGCCGATAAACCGGTGCGCACGAGTTCGTTGGCGTGGGCGAGATGGGCGGCGAGGTCGCGCAAACACGCCACCATTGTCTTATTGGCGGGAGTCATTCTCTAGAGGTCAGAACGACGAGGAAAGAACACGATGGCGACTTGGCGGGAAGACTGTTGGAAGAAGAAGAACCAATCATCTTTGAAGAATTCGTCCTTGAGCCAGAGCTCGTCGACGGCGTACAGCAAGAACATATCGGGACGTTGGAGGGAAGGCGTGATGGAGTTGGCGGTGATTGTTGGCTTGGTGGGAGAATCGACATTGATGAAGTAGGTGATGTAATGAAGGAACAGTTGGACCGCCAAAATACCCGTGGTTTCTGGAGGCGGTGCCGTGCGGAGGTGGAGCAGCTGCGAAGGACCGGAACACTGCGGATCCGCGCGCAACTCCCCCAAACATTTGAGCAGACGGAGCATGTAGAACTCGAAGGGAGTCACGTCGATGGTGTCCTTGCCTGTGGGAACGGGGCATCGCGAGAGGAACTGGGTGTACAGGGGAGAGACCGATGGCGGGTACTTGACGACCGAGACATCTGGCTTTCCTTTGACGGTCTGCGTCGTGCTGAACACGTCCATAAACTGTTTGAAGGAGAACGGAGGAAAGAGTCTCGTTCGGAGAGGAATGCGCGTCAGGTTGTCTTGCAGGAGGACAGAAAGCATGTGAAAGGACGCGGAGGGGTACATGCCCATCACCGCGATGACCAGTTCTGCGACCGATTTCTGGTTCTTTTGAACCGCCATGACTGCCTGCGATATTGCACTACACTTCAACCACTACCTATTATTGTACCTGTCCTTGACCATTTCAGACCCGACATCCTTCCCCTTGAAAGAAAACACCTCCTTGGAGTAGTTTGAAAGAACGCACGACGAACCCACCGTGAACGAATCATCGAAGCCGAATAGGATATTCACGATGTCCTTCAGCGACATGATGAAGGAAGTCCGTTTTGAGAGTGAGATGAACGACCCAGAGAGTCTGTTTGTAAAAGATAGAGAATAGGGGAATACTCGGCATCCTCACAGTACACTTCTTTTAGGTACTTGAACAACTCAAGCACGTTGCGGTCCTCAATTCTCCTGCGTAGTTGCGTGTCCATGGGAACGTGAAATACCTAAACAGACAGGTCTTCAATGTGAGAGAATGGAGTTTGGATGCTCGCTTTGGTTCTTCAGCGAGGTTGGTTATTGTGATTGGGTGAACGCAAACCAGTGAGTGAAGTGGAAATGAAACGACGAAAACCATCAGCGATTCACAACAAACAGAGAGCAAGCGTACTATACAAAGCCTCCGCAACAAGATTCACATCGCCGCCTTGTTCAACCGCGCATTGAAGTGGAGGAGGAACTCGTTCGTTCGCTGGTAGAAGGACGAGGGCAGGTCCGCCAGCGACACCACACACCTCCGTCCGAAGAAGTCCACAATGCCTCCATTCCCCACTCGGACTCCGTTCTCCTTACAGTACTCCACGACATCTCCCGCCAACTCGCACCCCTCTCCCGCGATTCTCTTCTTCACCACCGTCAGACAGTTCTTAAGAACTCCCTCCATCCTCGAGTCACAATGATACGGCGAATCGTTCAACAGCGCCGACGACTCGATCAACTCAATCAAGAACTCACCACACTTCACCACATCCACAATTCCCTCCTTGCTCAGAAGCGACAACTCACACGTCTCGTTCACACACAGCTGCACCAGAACTTCTCCCGCCATCTCGATCTCGCTGTCGTTCAGCTGCGACTCCTTCATCTCCTCCTTCATCACCTCCTCACACTTGGCAGAAACACCCGTCTTTTCTGCCACTCCACAACCCAGGTACCATTTCAGAAACGCAACGACTCCGTCGCCGTCAAACACGCTGACGAACCCACACAACGTGAGAAACGAAGCGCGCGACTCCCGCGAGAGCGTGTTGAAGAGGGCAAAAACAGTGGGGATTTCGGTGTTGTTGAGGAGGGAGAAGAAGAAGGCTTTCCTGCAATTCCGGATAATCCCGTGATAATTGAAGTCGAAAAACGACCGATTTCTGTCAATCAAGGGGAGGAAGAAGAGAACGGAAAAGTCCACGAATTCTGCCGTCCACTCCAGCGACACCATGGGAAAGAAGGCGTCCAGAAGGGGTTTCAGGAGAGCGGGTTCTAGAAATAGTCCCGAATTCTTCACCAGCAAAACCACGATTTGCATTTGGAAGGTCGTCTTTTGGAGTTCCGAAAACTGCCCCGTTTTCATCACACCCTTCCAGAAATCGAAGACATTTTGGTTGTACTGTCGAAAGAGCTCCCGAAACTCCCGCTGCGTGTTGGGGTCAAGAGAGGCAAGAAGTGCGGCGAAACGCCCGAGAGACCCGTCGAAACCCTGCCAAGAAAAGGGGGAATATTGGAGCAGGAAGGTTGGCGGGAAGGAGTAAACGGAGTGGATGAGGAGAAGAAGGAGGGAAAAGGAAGGAGGGAGATTGGAATGGAGGGAAGAAAGCGTGGCGCGAAGAACCGCGAAATAGTCGTCTTGGAGGGAAAGAAGCGATGCGGAGAACAGAAAGGACGAGGCCAAAGGACTATTATCTTGAATCACACGTTGTAACAAGAATGAAACTCCCGTCTTCAGCGAAGAGGAAATGGAGGGAGAAAGCGTGGAGGAGAAGAGTGTGGTGAGCGAGGCGAACAACGCCTGAAGAACGGGAGTGGAGGGAGATGTTGGGAGAGAGGGAAGGAGTTTCGCTGCGAGGAGAAGGAATGAAGCGAGCGTGGATTGGAGGGAAGGAGAAGGAGGGAAAAGACTCAGAAGGGAGGGAAGCACTTCATAGAGGGAAAGAATCCGAAACGCCGGTTGGGATGCATGCACGAGAAACAGATTGCGCGTCAGGCGAAGAACAAGCGGCATCAAATCCGCACGCGTCTGGCTGATTTGATGCACGCATCGCAAAAATTCTTGCAGCTCCATCTGGAACAATTCTATTTGTAACTCCTGTCGTTCGGTCTCACGTTCTGGCACGTGCTCGCCGAGCAGCGCCACGTATACGAGAAGAAGTCGCGTTTCGGAATCCTCGGGCAGTTGTCGGAGAAACTCCTTCAGGACACTGCGATTGAGAGCGACGCGCTCCTCGGTTCGGTTGTTGTAGTACACGAGGAAGAGGTACACGAGGAAGACCAGTTGGAGGGAAAACTCGTGCGGCGTTTCGTTGACGGCGAATTGCAGATTCATGCTTGATTTCTTCAGAACAACGCCGTCCGCGTTGTCGAACACCGCTTTCAACACTCGGAACAGCCCGCTCATTCCATCTTTTCCCTCCAACTCCTCTCCCAGAATCGCTCCATGAACCTGCGCTGCCAGAAAAGGAGTTCTATAACTCAATCTCTCTCACTTCACCCACACGCTGAAGCCTTCAGGTGTTTCCACTGCCTCTGTACACGCTTCACGACTCTCCATTATGTATGATGCACGACCTTCCACCGCACCCACCTCACGCTCCTCCACCGCACTCGGCATCTGAACAGCAAACACCTTCAACAGGGCCTTCCAGTCGTTCGCTGTGGCGCCGAACTGACTGCAACCCAGCACGCCTTCCAACATGTCCCACGCACGCATGTCGTCACGCACGTCCTGGTGCATCTCCACCCACCGCACCAGCAGTGGCTGAATGGACTAAGAATCATGTGCTGTTTCCAGTCGTACCGAGAAGCTCCATAAATCGGGCTGATTTCTGGTTTCAGCGTGATAGACCTGCATGACGAAGAGAAGTGCGAGGGAGATGTGAGAGATGGAGGGAAGGAGCGGTGCGGACAGAAGAGGAAGGAGGGAAAGTCCGCTGCTGATTCCCGCGGTTTTGCACGCAGAAAAGAAGAGGTGAAAGCAGTGGCGGAAAACGGGAAGATTTCTGTCACTGAAGAGAAGACGGAGCGACAGGGAATAGGAGAGGGACTCGATGAGGAGAAGAGCGAACTGCTGGCATGCGAAGGTGGCGCAATTGCGAATTGATGCTTCTGCTCTTCTTGGGTTGTTGGACAGGTAGTGGAGAAACGACGAGTACACGAGAGATGGAACGCACACGCAACTCCACGACTGCTTCAGCACCTACTGCTCATCTCCATACAGGAAACACACTTGACTCTTCTTGTTCTCCGTCATCGTGAACACGTCGAAGTGTCTCAGAGCACTTTGAATATTCTGCACATCTTCGGGGATAGTTGAATAGTCAATCAACGCTGCGTTGTGTACCAGCGCGCTTTCCAACGAACGAACATCATGCTTTCTCTGATAGAACGTAGTGTCGTCATCCGTTGACAGACAAGACAGGTATTGTCTCCACAGTCGAAGAAAAGACGAATAGGACTCTCTTTTGCTCACAGTCGGTGACGAATTGCTGATCCATGTCGGTAACCAGCTTGTATCATCGAGACTGTCAGCAGTTGTCTGTTTCTTTAGCACGGTATACATGCTCCACACATCTTCTGCCGATGCGCAGGGAATTGGAGTATACACATCACTCCGCTTCAGAAGGGGACTGCGTTCGCCATTTGTTGCTACAGAATTCGAAATGAATTGATAGGAATCAGCCATCGACATAGACTGTATGTCATCAATAGGGAAGGCGGGCAAAAACAACGGCTGCTCATATTTCGCAGCAATGCTGAGAAGGTTCGGAACGATTTTTTCGTCCTCATAATGATCTGAGTCGAGAATGGGGAGTGTGTCATTCTAGGTGGGAATGAAGCCACAGGAAGGATTACTTGGATTTCCTTCATAGAAGAACCGGTGTCGTCTCTACTCTCATGATTCATTCCTCCGCGAAGAGAGAATGGTTCTTTGGAGGAGTCGTTCTCTTCAGTCGAATCATAGTGCATTATTGGGATGTTCTCACCAACGCGTCAACAACAAACAAGTGTACGGGAAGTACTGCTCCAGAGCTCCAGCATCTAATGATGAGTGAATGAACGAGGAAAGACTATCCACGTCAGCAGTTCTCACATTATAGAAAGGCTCGGTAAGATTCACAGTCGTGAGATTGGGTATGTCTAATCATCACACGCAATCATTGGAGGTGCTTTGCAGAGTGATATACTGAGGATTCTGCAACGATCTGCTAGTTTCACTAACCGTCGTGAGAGAAGTGAGTTTGGGCAAGTCTATTCATTCAACCCTTCTCACAGTCACCACTTCGCATCACGAAATATCTAGAACTTGATTTGAACATGAGTGCGTCTTTACCCAACTGGATGGATTGCAGTTCAGGCAAGTCTATTCCGTCAGGCGAAGAAGAAGAAACAACTATCGAAGGAAAAGCTAGACCCTATATTCATAAGTGAGGAGCCGCCCAACACAACAGTCTTCAGCGAGGGCATATCTAACCGTCACACCCTCCAACGACTCCTACTCACAAAGCCTTGGTACATACCGAAGTGGAAGTTACAACTCTCCTGGTTGAGGTCACCGAACTGAATCGTTTCCAATGACGGCAAATCGCTGAGATATACGCTATAAGCGTTGGAGAAGGAGTAACGACCGATTTTCAGCGACTTCAGCTTCGGTAACCATCCGATGTTGCTAGTAAAGAATTGGTTATATGAGTACGGACAACCATCCTTCACACTTGTGAAGCTGTTTTCACCGATTTCAATGCTCTCCAGTTCGGGGAGATCAAAAATGTTCACACGGGAGGCACTGCCGAAGCAGTCGTTTCCGATCACAATTCGGGTCAGGTGTGGGTATTGTCTCAGGTCGAGCATATCGAGATCGTTACACGTATCATCAGGAACGATCAGTTCGGTAATCGATTGAGAGACAGGCTCAGTGCTCCAGCATTCATAGAAGAATACAGGGATCGGAGTGGGGGTCGGCGTGGGGGTGGGAGTCGGGGTGACAGTTGGCGTAGGTGTTGGAGTAGGAGTAGGCGTAGGAGTGGGCGTTGGTGTCGGCGTAGGAGTGGGGGTTGGAGTAGGAGTTGGCGTAGGAGTAGGAGTTGGCGTTGGCGTAGGCGTAGGAGTGGGGGTAGGAGTTGGCGTTGGCGTAGGCGTAGGAGTCGGGGTAGGAGTAGAAGTAGGAGTGGGAGTCGGCGTAAGAGTTGGAGTGGGAGTCGGCGTAAGAGTCGGTGTTGGAGTAGGCGTAGGAGTAGGAGTCGGGGTAGGGGTCGGAGTGGGTGTTGGTGTAGGCGTGGGAGTAGGAGTTGGAGTTGGCGTAGGAGTGGGAGTTGGCGTAGGAGTCGGAGTCGGTGTTGGAGTAGGCGTGGGAGTAGGAGTCGGGGTAGGGGTCGGAGTAGGCGTTGGCGTAGGAGTCGGTGTTGGGGTAGGAGTGGGAGTCGGCGTGGGAGTAGGAGTCGGCGTCGGTGTTGGAGTAGGCGTCACAGTCGGCGTGGGAGTGGGAGTTGGGGTAGGCGTTGGCGTGGGGGTTGGAGTTGGAGTGGGGGTTGGAGTTGGGGTAGGAGTAGGTGTAGGAGTCGGAGTCGGCGTGGGAGTCGGTGTTGGCGTTGGAGTTGGGGTTGGCGTTGGCGTCGGCGTCAAACCCATCGGTACCTTTGAAACAGAAATGGCGAACGCATAACCAGCAATACCACTGAAGTCTGCATTCGTTTCATTGGTGCGCATCGGCAGTTTCAGATTGATTCCCTCACAAGGAGAGACATTTCCCTCCACCACCCAGTAGTTCAAATCATAATCAATTGTCTTCTTGTACCCCGTTACGAGTACGTAGAAAGACGGTTCATACACAGTGCCCGTCACCTTTCCGGATTCTTCCGTCATATTCTTCACGAAGCGAAGGCGTAACAAATCGAGAGAGAGAAGAGAAAGAACAGGATTGCCTTCGCTAATCAGATTCATCAAACCACCACGGTTTGGTCCCTCGGGACGGATGACGTTGAAATAATAACGCTCCCATGTGGGAATGAAGCAGACGTCCTCGTCGTTATCCAATGCTTGTTGCACGCGGGACTCGCTCACCAGACCCTTGCGGTACAGGCTGTCGTAGATGTCGTTCATGAGCATACCACGACAGATCTCGCCTCGTGTGGGTTCTCGGTTGCTTCTTCGTAAATAGCATCTTCTCACGAACTCGGAGGAAATGGTGTCATTGATACCCTTGAGGGCAATGGCACGTTCTCCCGCATTCACGATCATCGTGATCCAGGAAAGGGAGCATCTGGAAGTGGTAGCGTACTCAGTGAAGAACGAATCGGGAGAGGGGCAGAAGTCGCGATGAACGGTAGTGTAAGCGGGTTTAACCTCACTGACGAGAGGATCGATTCTCTCATAATAGGATCCTCTTCCCGAATGGACCTGTTCCAACCTCATCATGCCTCTAAGGTCATCGGGGTTGAAATCAGTTAGCATGGTGTACTCCATGTCGTAGGGAACATAGTACTTGCGGATGTGCATATACTCACAATTCCCCTTGAAGTACTTGTAGTGTTTCCTACGAATAAAACAATCCAAAATGGCGCACTGTTTGTACTCTTCACGGTTATTCCCATACTTGATGGGATAGAGGTCAAGATACTCGTCATACGCACTCTTGGAACATAAATCCTCGGAGTGGATAATAACAGCTAATAAAACAAGATGGAGTATGAAATGCATCCCCACGGTTGAAGCGTTTTGAATTCGAGAACGCATGGTTGGGAAGGGTGGAGGCATGATAACCAAATCATGTGACCACTCTACGCGGATTCTTCTATTACTGGGTTGTCTCCAGGCAATTCGAGACAACTCGAAGTGAGCCGTAAGGGAATAGCACCCATTTTCGACTTTAGAAATGCATTTTGCGCTCTTTTCCTCAATCACAGTGAAGTACTTGGGAGAAAAGGAGTGCACTCAACCTTCCATTCTGCTTGGTATCATTGGGAAGAAGTTGGCACAAGATGGCACTCTTCTTGTTATTGTCTCTAAAAATGCACCATTTGACTTGCAATTGTGTGTATTCAACTGCATCAATTAGACGATTCAACCCTCACCAACCCATTTCAATCCGAACCCCGATGAGCCTTCAAGAATGCAATCCTGTGAGCATACACCACTCAAACACATCAAATGACCAACGAAGAGCGACTCAACCCAAAAGAGCCCTTGGCATCCCACGAATTTGGGCACAATAAAACACTGTAAGCATGCGTCATCTTCTTTCCCTTCTTCTCATTGCTGCTATTCTCCTGCCGTAGCGTTATAGCACAGCCAAATAAGAGAATAGGGTATCCCTTTCGGAGGATCTTAAGGTGAGCGATAAGTGCTCTGTGGACTTGACAGACGCGACTTTCAAGACAGTCATTGAGTCCAACGGTCTTGGCTTCACGCCTCTTGTGATCTGTAGAGTACGTTTTCGTTTTCTTCTATTCTGCTACGTGCCCTGCTTGCAGAAGATTCGCGCCTCTCTGGGAAGAGACTTCTTGCTCCTTCAAGGATGATAAGCTCGTCTTTGCTCAGCTCGAAGGAAACGCGAACCAGGGAGTGATCGACGCCTATGGCGTTACGCATACGCCAACCCTCGCCCTGTTCCACAGAGTACGATCTCTCATTGTCTTCAATTGCAGGACATGGCCACTCCGATCAAGTACAATGGACAGAGATACAAGGAGGCTATTCTTTTCTTCCTGAAGGTTCCTGTGACTTCTTCCTCTCACTTGCAGAGCCAAATGGGGTATGAGCATCCTGGATCACCGGCAGTTCACATCACGACGGAAGAGGATGCCTATCATGTAAGCATTCGCTCCCTCGTTGATGATCAGTTTTCCTTCTGGAGAGGAACCGTCGACAATCACCTGGAAACATCTATAAACGGATTCTTCCCGAAGGTGGTATTGCTCCTTCCATGTGATGACTAGATGGAGGGCAAGGAGTACGAAGCCTTCACGGAAGCAGTCATTGCTCTGGACGGTATTGTGCGTTGCGGAGAAATCATCAGCGATACGGTGCGACCCATCGTGGCAATTGATGTGTAGATCCAAGAGAGCTACTACTTGGAGCCGGGAAAGCCTGCGATTGTGATGTACCGTGACTACGACGAGCGTAGCAGAACGCGCTCCTCGTAACGTCTAGGGAAGTCCGTTTACGAGGGGGAGTGGGATGCCCACGCAATCGAATCCTGGGTGCGTCTGATGAATCACCCCTCGGTGGGCTTCGCCGACAGCCAGCGTCTGAAGAACTACTTCCAGAAGGAGGGAACGCTCGTCCACTTGTTCGTGACCAAGGAGAGTGTGGACAATGACTGGAACACGTTCCAGGAGTTCGTTTTCCACGAGATCGCTCTTCCCGTGATCGATCAGAAGATCATGGCTCGTGGCAGCTTTACCGTGGTTTTTTCGGATGCGGAGGAGAACAAGATGTGGTTGAAGGACACCGCCTTGGATAACGGTCATTTTCCCGCTGCCATGATCATTGATTTTGTATGAATGGAGGATGCGCCTCATTCGTAGGAGACCAGCTACAAGTACCAGCCAAGGAACGACATCCACTTCGAGACACTCGCCACTGACGTGATTCAGTTCATGAACGACTATTCGTTGGGTCTCGCACCTCCACTTGGAAAGGCGGAGCACGACGAGGAGGAGCTGTAGTTATGAACGGGAGTGTGCTGGGATACCTGTCTGTTGTTTCTTGGGACATATCAATTATACATATAAGCTCGGGGTAAATTCAACAGAGAGGAGGGGGACTGGACAAACGCTTCGCGTTCTCTGGATGAACGGCAGTCCCAGTGACGGACCTTGATAATCAACCCACACTGAATGAAACGCCTCCTTGCAGTCCCTTCATCCGATTCGGCACAATAAGAGTCTATCATGGTGACTTGTGCCCATCACAGAAACTGTACGTGTCTTGTAGAGTGTTTGCGGTGCATTTCGTGTGCATCCGTGTAGAAGGCGTTGATTACCAGTGTGCGGCGCACTAACACTCCGTTTAGATCGTCTTACCTTCGGTACGCCTCGTCGTCCCTACGAGCGCGAGCGTCTGGACCAGGAGCTGCGTATTTGCGG
>ERZ780157.555-NODE-555-length-49017-cov-5.711388_pt1 | contig 49017 bp, 46 predicted proteins | sample MGYA00511169_ERZ780157 | MGnify/ENA primary metagenome ERZ780157 (study PRJEB29588, sample SAMEA1965149) | human gut metagenome | biome: human gut; feature: human-associated habitat; material: faeces | place: Denmark | collected 2008/2010 ...
CGGGGGCTACGCCCCAAAGCAAGGATGCTTTGGTTGCTTGCCAAAAGTTTTGCACAATGCAAAACCAACAGAGCAAGCAATAAGCGACACCCATTTTTAATATTTACAAGAGGTTTTTCGACAGCCTGAAACCTCGCAGATCTCTTTGCGAGGTTTTGTGGTGGAAATGTCCAGAAACGCTTCCGCAGTGACAATAACTCCGTCAAAGCCGCTCGGATCAAAAAAATCGTATATGATATTTTCAAAATTGAGAAATTCGTCCCTTATCCGGTGATTATAAATGCTTGAAAACACCACCACGTCCGTATCCGCGGCAAATGCCGCCTCGGCTATCCCGCATATGATATCCTTCTGGGTGCGGTCGTCGGCTCTTGCGGTTATTACGGCAATTTTTTTCTTGACATTTCGTTCGTCCTTTCACGCGTTCATAAAAAGCCCGTTCCCGCAACCACATCAACCCCCGCTCTGCGGTAAATTCTGCCGCTGACGGGGAAGGATTTTTGACGTGTTCAGCGACAGAGTATGCCGGAAACAAGCTTTCGTATAAATTGTAACTTATTCACGTTCACGCGGTTATGTCAACCGAAAAGGTGCATATTATGATTAAAAGGTGGACAAAACAGATATCGGTTATTGACTTTGTGTTGTTTATTGGTATAATAAACTTAAAGGTGTCTTTGGACACGAGAAACAAAACGGAGGTTTTAACGATGAAGATCACAAGTAAATTAGCGGCTATTTTGTGTGCAGCGGCTCTGTTTATGACGGTGGGCTGCTCGAACGGCGGCGAAACAAGCAGCGGGAGCTCCGAGCCCGACGCTTCCGGCTCCTCCGGAACCGCGGACGTTTCCAGCGCTTCGAATTCCGAAACGAATGAAAGCGGCACGGTATCAGAGGAGAAAATTATGGACAGTCTGAACAAAGGCATAATTATCGACAGCGTAAGCGGTAACGTTTATAAGAACGAGATGAACGCAAATCCCATCTCGCCGAACATATTCTGCGCCGATCCCACCGCGGTTGAATATAACGGAAGGCTTTACGTTTACGGCACGAACGACCAACAGCAGGCGGAAGAGGGAACAAAGAACGACTACGCCTATATCAAATCGCTTGTGGTATTTTCCACCGACGATATGGTAAACTGGATATATCACGGCAGGATAGAGGTCGGAGAGATCGCGCCGTGGATAAATAACTCGTGGGCACCGTCGATAGCTTCCCGCGTTGAAGACGACGGACTTACGCATTTTTACCTTTACTTCTCAAACGGCGGCGCGGGCGTGGGCGTGATAACCTCCACCGACCCTGTGGGACCGTGGACCGATCCGCTCGGCGAGCCTCTGGTTTATCAGAATATGCCTGGGCTGGAGAATTGCCCCGCACCCTTTGATCCGGGCGTGTGCATTGACGAAAATGGCGTAGGCTGGCTCTCCTTCGGCGGAGGCACACCGGCAGACGGCAACACTATGCACAGCAAGATCCCGAAGATAGCAAAGCTGGGAAAGGATATGCTTTCCTTTGACAGCGAATTTGTTTCCATTGACGCTCCCTACTTTTTTGAGGCGAGCGAGCTGAACTATATCGACGGAGTATATTACTATACATACTGCACCGACTGGCAGGATCACAAGACCGGCTGGAAGGAGTACGAGGGGGTCGACGTTCCGCCCGCGTGCAGCATGGCGTATATGACCACCAAGACCCCTCTCGACGCGGATAGCTGGGAATGCAGAGGACCCTATTTCTATAATGCGGGAGAGAACGCCGACGGGGCATCCGGACTTCGCTGGGCTAACAACCACACTCATTTCATTGAATATAAGGGCGTAAACTACATCATTCACCATACGCTTCTTCTGGAGGAGCTTATGGGAGGAAAAGCGGGCTTCCGCAGTATGATGGCAGACTATCTGCCCATGGACAAGGCAACGGGCGATATCCCCATAACTGCGGCAAGCAAGAAGGGCGTAGCGCAGATAAAGCTGGTCGACCCCTATACCTATAACAGCGGTGCGCTGATGTTCACCTGTGCGGATATCGGATACGACAAGGTAACGGATCCTGCCGCAAAAAGCACCGCCGACGGCGCGTGGATATATGTAAGAGGAGCGGACTTCGGCTACGGGGCATCAGAGTTTATCGCCGAGGTCAAGGGCAAGGGAAGAATAGAGGTTCGTCTTGACGATATCTCCTCCGAAGCCGCCGCATTCGTCGAGTTCGACTGCGCGGATTATACCAAAATACGCTCGGACAGCTTTGCGAAGTTTGACGGAAGAAACCATGACGTTTATTTCGTATTTTCCGGCTCCGATATAGAGCTTAAGTCGTGGAAGTTTTCGAAGGGCGACGAGCAGCTTCGTCCTGAAGAGGACATAGCCTCCACCGATATACCCTACATGACGCTGGTAGTATCGGGACAGACCGAGCCCGGACCGAGCCCCTCTGCGATGCTCGACATTCCGAAGGACGGGGACTATTCCATAAAATCCTCTTCTTTTGAAAAGGACAGCGCCATAGTCAACCTCGGGTTTATTAATACCGATACCAATGCGAAGTATAAGGTGCTTGTGAGATCGCTGACGCTGGCAACCGAAAACGGAGAGGTTGAAGTTCCCGTAAATAAGGAACTCGATCCAGCAAGCTCGTCGGAAAATGGGCTTGCAAACGGCTGGGGCGGCTCCGAGGTCGGATCGCTGATTTACGGCACGGAGGAATGTGGAATATTCGCAGCGAAAACAGACATAACATGGATAAACTATCGTCTGGCGCTTAAAGTAAACGGCGAAGAGACGCCGTTCACATCCATCACCTACAATGTCACCGTAAGCGGTCTTGAGCTTGACGGCTGACGGCGGCAACGGAAAATAAGGAGGAAAAATGAAAAGACTTGTTAGGTTCGCCGCGGCGCTGACGGCGGTATTGACGCTGACGGCATGCACGGCGGAAGTTGGCACGAGCTCCGTGACGTCGACGTCGAATCCGCTACCGAGCGTCACCACCGAGCCCGAAAAAGAGGAGGACCCCAAAGTGCTTGATAAGGATATCATAAAATCCACGATAACTTCAACCGACGACGGCAACGGAAACTACACAAATCCCGTTATTTTCGCCGACGTGCCCGATATTGATATAATCCGCGTTGACGACGCGTTTTATATGGTTTCGACGACCATGCACCTGTCTCCGGGGTGTCCCGTAATGAAATCCTACGACCTTGTAAACTGGGAAATAGTAAATTACGTTTTTGATACACTGGAGGACAGTGATAAACTTGCCTTAAGAAACGGGGAAAACAATTACGGCAAGGGTCAGTGGGCGACTACCCTCAGATATAACAACGGTGTGTATTACGCCGGCTTCACTTCCTTCTCCACCGGAAAAACTTATATCTATCATACCGACGATATAGAAAACGGAAAATGGGACAGGTTCGTGTATGACGAGTGCTTCCATGATATGAGTCTTTTGTTCGACGACGACGGCAAGGTGTATCTTATCTACGGCGGCGGAGAGATATGGTGCGTTGAACTGGAAAAGGATCTGAGTGCGGTCAAGCCCGGAACCAAGAGAAAACTCATCAACAACGCGGGACTTGTCAAGGGCTGCCTTGCCGAGGGTTCTCACGTCTATAAGCTGAACGGATATTACTATATTTTTATCATAACATGGCCTCCTAATAGCAAAAGAACGCAGCTTTGTTACAGAAGCGAAGCGCTCGACGGCGAGTGGGAAAGGAAAGTGATAATCAGAGATAATATGGGCTTCAGGAATGACGGTGCCGCACAGGGCGGTATCGTCGACGATAAGGACGGCAACTGGTATTGCTTTGTATTTCAGGATCACGGGGCGGTGGGCAGGACTCCCGTTGTGTCGACCATGACATGGGAGGACGGCTGGCCGGTAGTCGGAGTTAACGGAAAGGTGCCAACGACCGACAAGATTCCTATCGCGGGTCACGAGAAAAAGGGCATCGTCACAAGCGACGAATTTATCAACTCACAGATAGTGAGATCCTATCACAGCTTTGCCGACACGCCCGAGGAAGCGGGCGAGAGCGATTATAACGGCTCTAACCTCGGGTTGGAATGGCAATGGAACCACAATCCCGACAACCGCCTCTGGTCGCTCACCGAGAGGGAAGGCTATCTGAGGCTGAGAACGGTCGATGTCTGCGGCACAGTTGCCAATGCGAGAAACACCATTTCGCAGCGAACCTTCGGACCGGAATGCGGCGCATATATAAAGCTCGACGTTTCAGAAATGAAAGAGGGCGATGTTGCGGGGTTTGCCGCCTTCGCGGAAAAATACGGTTATGTCGCCGTAAAAATCGAGGACGGGAAAAAATATATCGTAACGGTTTGGTATGACGATAACGACGATGTTGAAAAGGAATTTGAAACGGAAAGGGTCGAAATAACGGAAAACGAAGTTTATCTGCGGGTCGACTGCGATTTCAAAGATGCGACGGACAAGGCGTATTTCTATTACAGCCTCGACGGCGAGAACTGGACAAAAATAGGAGACACGCTGCAAATGAATTATTACGGTCTGCATTTTATGGGATACCGTTATGCGATATTCAATTTCCCGACAAAGCAGACGGGAGGTTATGTCGACGTGGACTATTTCAGGGTAGAAAACAAACTGCTCAAATAAACTGATACATTCAATGCGTTTCAGCCGCACAGGGGTCAGACCTTGTGCGGCTTTTTCTTTTTCGGGCTGCTGTTTTTTTGATGTTGTATAATAAAACTTGACACCCCACGCTCAAAAGAATATGCTAAAATCAGGAGGGTGAAGGACATGTCAGAAGCAAAGAAATACGACAGGAGCTACAAGGATCAGTCAGTAAAGCTGGCGCTGGAAATAGGAGTAAAGCGAGCCAGCGAGGAACTGAAGGTACCGTACGGAACGCTGTACGGGTGGGTGCAGGCGGCAAAGAACGGCGACCTGGACATTGAGGAGCGAACCCCCGAAAACGCAATGAGCCTGGCTGAGGAGATCCGGCAGCTGCGAAGCGAGGTAAAGCGGCTGAACAAGGAAAACAAGCGGCTTCAGGAGGAAAGGGATTTCTTGAATGAGGCGGCAGCTTTTTTCGCTGCGAGCCGTCGGAAGTAAACAAGCAGGAGCGAATGAAGTTCATTGCGCTCAAAACCTGCGATGGATGCGCAAAAGGCAGAATTTCATTCTGCTGCAAAGCGCTGGAAGTGACACGTCAGGGGTTTTACGAATACCTGAAGAATCGTAGTAAACCCTGGAAACACGAAGAACTGGCGGCCAAAATGATGGAGATACTGCATGAGGACGAATGTAACGATACATATGGTCGGGAGCGAATGCATAAGGCGCTGCTCCTTAAATATCCGGATTCCGGAATACCCAGTGAAACCACGGTATACCGCGTGATGACAGCCATCAGAATAACGCACAGACCCAACCGAAAACCGAATGGAATCACGAAAGCAGACCGTGAAGCACGAAAGTCAGACGACCTGCTGAAACGCGATTTTAAAGCCGACAAGCCTTTCAGAAAATGCGTAACCGACATCACGGAAGTCAAAGCTAAAAATGGCAAGTTATATGTGTCGGCAATATTTGATTGTTATGACCTGACTGCAATCGGGCTGTCAATGGACGACAACATGAGAGCCGAACTGTGCGCTGCAACTGTCGAAAATACAGCGTCAGCATATCCCGAATTTTGCGGTGCGGTCCTCCACTCCGACCGCGGAAGCCAGTACACAAGCGCTTCATACAGAGCTGCGCTGAACGAGTATGGAGTAAAGCAGAGCATGAACAGCGCCGGAGGCAGATGTCATGACAACGCCTGCTGCGAAAGCATTCGTGGGCTGGTTACACGAATGAAGAACGAGCTGTTTTACAGTCGTGGCATTAATTAGCTCCCGCGCCGGGGGCTAAAGTCGCTTTTTCTTGAGTTCGGCATGATTTCCTGCGGTTTTAATCTTCATAAGTTACATCTGAAAAGAATGGCTTTCAGGTCTGCTGCCTGATTCAATATTTATTACATTTTGTGCATGGCATTTCCCTGCCGGCTTGTTTGTTATACGCTTTTTTCGGTTCATTCTTCTTTTTTGCAGCATCAGCAAGCCCGAGCTTCCATAGGATGGTTGCTCGGGCTTGGGTGTTGAGTTATTTTACAGCGCCTCACATCTTGTTGAAAAAGTATCATTTGCCCGCGGCGCGGGAGCTAATTAATGCCATGACTGCAAATCAGCAGCAGGAAGATCACTTCCCCAGTACGAATACTTTGACCGCTTCGGGATATGTTTTTTCCATATACTTTAATAAATTCTCAACTGTTTCTACAACAGAACAGGATTCCCATACAGGTGTGTCAGGATGATCATAGTAGAAGAAGTTGAACACACCATTCAGCATGCCTCTGTCATGCATCCATTTAAGCGTATGTAAGGCTGCTTCGGCAGAATACAGATCAACATAATCGTCGCCTTTTTTCATGAACGGTTCCATGCAGCGTGTTTCAAATATCATTCTGTACAGCACCCACGACAGATCGCTTACGGTGATATCGCTGTCTTCATCAAATCCGTAGTAGCACATCAGTTCTTCGCCGAGCTCCTGAGAAAGCTCTTTTGGCATTACCTCGCCCTTGTGTTCCAGCGCATAACTCATACCAGCAAGGAACCGGAATATATATTCAGTGGATGTTTCATTGGATTCATCCATTTCAATTTCGGGGTCGAGACCATTTTCAAGCATTGTCAGGTATTCTGTCATTAATTTGTATTCTTTGGTGTTTACCAGCCAGCCTCTTATGTAAACAGAAGGCTTCAGGTAATGCTCAAGAGACCTGTAAAGTGTGTCCGACCACTCCGTGCTTTTAAGGTCCACGTAAAGCTTCTTGTTGCCGCTAGTGGATTTTTCTCCGCCGCCGATGTCCATGCATAGTTTGTGGATCCTTTTCAGATCTTCACTTTCAGCGTCCAGCTTTGACTCCACGTCAAGAATGAGCTGCTGGAGGCTTATGCCTTCGACCGAAACAGGAATGATCTTCTTATCAAACTTCAATGCGGCTTCGATCTCGTTACGGCAGGGAATACTGTTGATATAGCTGTGGCTGTAAAAAGCAAGAACGCATTTGCAGCCCTCAATTGCAGGCATTGCTCTTTCGCTGTCCCACCTGTCTCCGGCCAGCATTTCTCCATCCCACCAGATGTTGTAAACCTGCTGAATCTGTTCTAGCGTCTTAAGCACGATCTCATCTCTGTGCGAGTAGGAAACAAAAGCATAGGGTGCGCCTTCATGAAACATAGATTTTAAAGCAGCCATATAATTACTCCTTTTCTGTTTTGAACATTTATTGCCTTATGCAAGGCGTTTAATCTATTTTATTATATCACATAAATACACGTATTGCAATATGTTTTTTAATTAAAAGAAAAAAGCCAAAAGAAATTAAAAGGTGATGTTGTATAATAAAACTTGACACCACACGCTCAAAATAATATGCTGAAATCAGGAGGGTGAAGGACATGTCAGAAGCAAAGAAATACGACAGGAGTTACAAGGAGCAGTCAGTAAAGCCGGTGCTGGAAATAGGGTTAAAGCGAGCCGGCGAGGAACTGAAGGTACCGTAAGGAACGCTGTACGGGTGGGTGCAGGCGGCAAAGAAAGGTATCTATACCGACACAACGAAAACAAAGAAGTCCCAGAGAACGCAGAAGTACCCGCAGTACGTTATGGATATGCTGTGAGAGCTGAGAAAGGAACAGGACGAACAGTGTGCCGGAATTGGCGATAAGTGGCAGGACTACGGCCGTCTGTTCATCAAGTGGGACGGAAGCCCTATGAACAACAATACTCCCTACTTCTGGTTCAAGGAGTTTTGCGAAAAGAACAGCATAAGGTTCTGCGACATTCACTCGTTAAGGCACTTACACGCAAGCCTGCTCATCAATGCGGGCGTTGATGTGGTTGCAGTATCGGGGGATTTGGGACACTCGCAGGTTTCAACGACAACGAACATCTACTGCCATATGTTCCAAGAAGCACAGACAAGGACGAGCCAGGCAATCGCCGACGCACTTATCTTTGACAAAAAAGAAAAGCAGGGCGGCGAAAAAGCCGAATTCCCTGCTTAAAGACCATAAATTCAAAATAAGAACCTCTGCTGTTACCGAAATCAAAGATTTCGAACAGCAACGGGAACCTTGTTGCTTTGCAATAAAGACCAAATAAAGACCAAGACCAAAATCCGTACAAAAAACACTCCCAAACGGCTCTGTAAAGCCATTCGGGAGTATCGTAGTGTGGTGACCCGTACGGGAATCGAACCCATGATTCCGCCGTGAAAGGGCGATGTCTTAACCGCTTGACCAACGGGCCGTAGAAATGGTAGCGGCAGTCGGATTTGAACCAACGACACCCTGGGTATGAACCAAGTGCTCTAGCCAACTGAGCTATACCGCCATATCTTTCTGTTTTTGTCACTCTGTATCAGCGACTTTTATATTATATCACAGCGCTTTGCGTTTGTCAACACTTTTTTAAAATTTTTTTCGATTTTTTTCGTTCTTCAAAAACGCCGTGATATTTTATTTAAAAATCCTTAAATCAGACCTCTGCGTACTGCTTTCTGCCGGTTTCAAAAATGTTACCGCCGACAGCGTCGATTGCAACGATAAGAGGGAATTTATCGAAAGTCAGCTTTTTCACACTTTCACAGCCCAGATCCTCAAAGGCTATTACCTCACACTCGGTTATGCACTGACAGGCGAGTGCGCCTGCACCGCCTATGGCACAGAAGTATACCGCACCGTTGCGTTTTATGGCGTCTACTACGGCAGGCTTGCGTTCTCCCTTTCCTATCATTGCGGATAACCCCATATCGAGCAGCAGGGGAGCGTAGGGGTCCATTCTGCCCGATGTTGTAGGACCGCATGAGCCTATTGCCATTCCTTCTTTAGTGCCGGTCGGGCCTGCGTAGTAAATAGCCGCACCGTCTATTTCAAAGGGCAGTTCTCCGCCTTCGTCAATAAGCTGTTTTATACGCTTGTGTGCGGCGTCACGGGAGGTGTATACAGTACCGCTCAGTTCTATCTTGTCGCCGGCTCTTAGCGTTTTTGCCTTTTCTTTAAGTTCGCTTGTGTTAAGTTCCAAGTTTGTACTCCTGTTCGCATTGAATTTATTATGCCGGAAAGCATACACTTCCCGGCATATGATATTTACTTTTGATTAAAGGTCGAAGAATCCCACGTTATCCGAGCTCATCTCGTCATCGTCATCGTCGTTGTCGTTAAGACCTTCCATCATCTTGAGATCCCACGAAGGATCGTACTGTGCCGTGTTGGTGGTCATATTGTCATTAATTCCGCCGAGCATGGATGAATAATCGGACATATCAATCTTTTCTTCCTTAGCGGAAGCTGCGGGAGCGGTAGGATCGTCAAACGAGGAAGTCATTCCGTCATCGTCAGACGGTTTAGATGAGGGCGGAGGAGTAATCGTCATGCCGTTCATCTGTGCTTCGAGATCCTTCCAAGGATCGTTCACCTTTTCTTCCTTGCCGGCAACACCCATTGAACGACTTTCATTCAGCTTTTCCTTAGGTTTGTCACCGCTACGGTCGGAAGCACGTTCGGTCTTAGCTGCGGGAGCAGGCTCATCTGCAAGAAGGTCGCTGAAATCATCGGCTGCGGGAGCAGGCTCTGCCTTAGCTGCGGGAGCAGGAGCAGGCTCTTCTGCGAGCAGGTCGCTGAAATCATCGGCTGCAGGAGCAGGTTCTGCCTTAGCTGTGGGAGCAGGCGCAGGTTCTTCTGCGAGAAGGTCGGTGAAATCATCCGCAACAGGAGCAGCATCGGCTTTGGGAGCAGATGCTACAACAGGCTCCTCTGCAAGCAAATCGGCTATATCATCTGCCGCAGGAGTTTCCTCAACGAGCAGATCGCCGGTATCTACGTTATCCGCAGAAATGTCATCGTCACCCGAAACTATCTCAAATGAGCTGAGCAGACCGTTGTTGTCTGTCAGCATATCGTCGTCATCGTCATTGTCCGTCTGAGCCGGCATATCCAGCTTAAGCTCGAAGTTATACGGCTCGATTTCCATAGGAGCGTAGGCATCAAGCTCGCTCTCGTCAAGTCCGCCGATATTTTCAAGCTCGCTTTTTGCGTTGATAAGCTCCTCATCATCGGACAGCTTTTCTTCGGGAACGTCAGCCGTGTTATCGGTGGCTGTTTCTGCCTGTGAGGCTTCTTCAACAGCCTTAGCGAGTACATCGTTTACAGCTTTTGTATCTTCAACAGCCTTTGCTACCGCATCGTTTACGGCATTTGCTCCGGCAAGTGCCTTTTCAACGGCTTCATTTACTGAGGCGGTTATGCCGGCAAGAACAGCCTGAATATCTATTGCGGGAGCAACCGCCGCACCTGATGTAATGCCGTTTGCGAATGTGTCCGCCTTTTCAAGCACAGACTGCTTGTAATCGTATGTTTTCTTTACCGTATCGGCAAAATATGCTTTTGCGGCTGTGATAATCTCGTTTGCTTTGCTCTGTGCGTCATTTATTACAGCGTTTGCATCGGCATTTGCTTTTGCGGAAATTTCTGCAAGCTGAGCGGGGTCAATCGTTCCGCCGCTGTGCTTTGCTTTATCTATTTTTGCTGCCGCCTGTTTTTTGAATTCTGCGAATTCTTCTGTCAGGGCAGAGTATTTGTCCTGCATAACGTGCAGTTCTTTTTCGGTCTGAGCCAGCTTGCGTCTTTCGTCAAGAACCTGCTTTCTGCTTTCAAGGATCTGTGCGTCAAGTTCAGCCTTTTTCTTTTCAAGCTCTGCTGTAAGCTCATTGTTCTGACCTTCATTCGTCTGCTGTTTTTCTTCGAGTGCTCTTTTCAGCTCTTCATTTTCTTCCTTAAGGGCTTTACGCTCTTTGTTGTGCTGTACTATGTATGCCATTACTTCAGCTTTGTCGAAGCCGAGCGGAGAGGTTTTGAATTCGCCGTTTGTAGATGGCGCTTTTTTCTGTTCTGCCATTATTGTACCCCCTGAAAAATCTGGTTATTGTTATTATACCAAAAATTATTCATTAATTCAATAGCGAATTGTAAAGTTTTATCAATTACCCAAAAATGAGAACCGCTATTGGTGATTTTAACGAAAATTCGCTATCGGCTATTGTATTTTATTGAACGGTAGTGTATAATAGTATAACAACCTTAAAATAATTTCGGTTTTTAAAAGATATTAACGAAAGGACTGATATTGATGATCGACAAAACTATGCCGTTTTCGCTCAAGGATGAAAGAGAAAACGAGATGAAGGAAATACTGACAACGGTTTACGGTGCGCTCAAGGAGAAGGGCTATAATCCTATAAATCAGCTCGTCGGCTATATTCTGTCCGAAGACCCTACCTATATAACTACATATAACAACGCACGTAGCCTGATCCGTCATATTGATCGTGACGAACTTTTACAGGCAATGGTCAAGAATTATCTCGGCAGTTGATGAAAGCCGCCATTTATTTCAATGAATTACAACCGCTCCTTTACGGATACTATATCTGTAAAGGAGTGATTTTTTTGCACAGAAAAATATCTGTCGCAGTATTTACGGTATTGACGGCAATGTTCATGTGTGGATGCACGTCCGATAAGAATACTGTCGGACAAAGCGCCGGACATAATGACAGAGGAGGCGTAACGCCTGCAGAAACGGCTTTTCTGACGGACGGAAAAGAGAAGGTCTGCTACGGTCAGGGCTATGAAACCGATAGCGATAACCGTCCTGTAGGAGCTGTACAGGCACAGGAAAAATACGGGTCATACGGCGGAAGATTCATATTCGGCAAAGACGACAAGACAATCCGCCTGACGTTTGACGAGGGCTATGAAAACGGTTGTACCGGAAAAATACTGGATATTCTGAAGGAAAAAAAGGTTACGGCAACGTTCTATGTGACGCTTGATTATGTGAAAAGCAGTCCTGAGCTTGTACAGCGTATGATAAACGAAGGTCACGAGGTCGGAAATCACAGCTGTACCCACCCGTCACTGCCGGATATAAGCGATGATATGGTGTTTGAAGAAATACACGGACTTGAAACTTATATTTCCGATAATTTCGGCGGATACAAAACCGTTACGATGCGTCCCCCCAGAGGAGAATTTTCGGTCAGAACATTACGCATTGCCAAAAATATGGGTTATGATACTGTGCTGTGGTCCTTTGCGTACAACGACTGGAATACGGACGCTCAGCCCGACAGGGACACGGCGTACAGGCGAATAACGTCCGCAACGCACAACGGGGCTGTATATCTTCTCCATGCGGTATCCGAAACAAATACGGCGATACTGCCTGATGTCATCGACTACTGGCTTGATAACGGATACACGGTAAAAAGCATTTCGGGATAAAAAAAGAGCATCGGCACATAATAATGCAAGCCGATGCTTTTGTATCACCGTAGTTAACACAAAAAAGAAAACGCTCCCGCAGGAGCGTTACGTTAAATCGTTATTCTCAGGAAACAGCGTTTAACTTCTTAGCAAGCTGAGATTTCTTTCTAGCTGCAGCGTTCTTGTGGATAATACCCTTTGCTGCTGCCTTATCAACTGCTTTAACTGCAACCTTAACGTTGTCAGCATTAGTATCAGCGTCAACCTTCTTCAGAATAGTCTTAAGAGCGGTCTTGTCAGCCTTATTGCGAGCCTGCTTTGTAGCAGATACTAAAACTCTCTTCTTGGCAGATTTAATGTTAGGCACTTACGGCACCTCCTTTATACAGATCTACATATAATCATAGTTATATTTCACAATACGCTTTATTATAGCACGTCCAAAACGAAAATGCAATACTTTTTTACGATTTTTTTGAAAAAATTCTTCGGGAGGAAATTTTATGCAGCTTACGGGAAGAACAGATATGGCGGCGGAGTTTGTAAAGGGCAAAAACGGAATAAGATGTGAAAGCTATGAGCTTTACGGAGAAAAGATAACCGAAATAATCGTTTCCGAAAAGGAAACCGCTCTTTTTAACCGCCCCTGCGGAAGATATTTTACCGTAGACAGCACAGACGTTCCTTATGCGGACGGTCAGATCCATGCGCTGTGTACGGTGCTTAACAAGCTCCTACCGGAAGGAAAATGTCTTGTTACGGGGCTTGGAACCCCGTCTGTAGCGTCTGACAGTCTTGGCTGGAGAGCGGCAGGCAGGGTGCTTGCGACCTCGCATTTTATAGAAAGTATGCACAATGCGGACGGAATAGGAAATGTGTCGGTAATAAGGACGGATGTTTCGGCAAATTCCGGTATAGACAGTGTCTTTCACGCAATATTCTGTGCGGAGAAGATAAAAGCAGACTATATTGTAGCGATAGACAGCCTTGCGTGCAGTGAGCCGGAGCGTCTTTGCAGGAGCATACAGGTCACGGATACCGGCATAACGCCGGGCAGTACCGCAGGCAACAGTAACCGTCTTGACAGAGCGGCGGCAGGCATACCGGTAATCGCTGTAGGCGTTCCCACCACTATGGAGTATGAAAGCGATAACGACAGATTTTTTGTGACAAGATATGATATAGATGCCGAGATAAGCAGGTACGCACATATAATATCCTGTGCGCTGAACCGCAGTCTGTGTCCGTCACTGTCATACAGCGACATATCAATGCTGATGAATTATTCCTGAATATTTGCGGAAAATGAATCATAAGCTGTAACAAGAAAAATCCAACCGTGAAAACACTTGGCGAAAGGAAAGGCTTATGAGAGGCAATAAAAACAAAGGTATTGTAAAGGTTCTTGGCATAGGGCTTACGGCGGCGGTATTATCGTTTACCCTGACGGGCGTAGCTGAAAACGCCGTAACCGGAGCGGTAAGCGGCAAAAGCGTTTCAGACGGGCTAAGACAGCTTACCGCACTGAGCGTTATGCTTGCTGTTCCTGTAAACGAATTTGACGGCAGGGATGAAGATACGGTTTCATCCGAGCCTTGTACAGAGAAACCGGACAATGAAACAAAGACTGAAAAGCAGGAGCAGAAAGCGCCTGCGACCGATAATCCGTCAAGCAGTACGCAGGATATTTCCGGTGAAACACTGGTGCCGGTCGACGCTCCCGCCGATGTAAAAACACGGCTGATTTCCGTCAATATAAGAAAGGACAAGGACGATCTTACACAGTATACGGCAAAGGACGGTACGGTCAAGGAAAAGCACTACGGGAAGATTGGCGGCGACAATGTAATAGACCTCGAAAACGGTCAGATAAGAAACTGCACCAAGCTGCCGTCGGAGCTTATAGGTGCTGAGGCTGAGAAAAAGCCTTCTGTCACGCTGTCGGACAGCAACGAACCTCAGGTGCTTATAATACATACGCATACGACCGAAAGCTACGAACGTGACAGTGACGGATATTACGATACCGATTATGACGGCAGATCGCTTTGCCCTGCAAACAGTGTTGTGGGAGTAGGAGCGGTGCTTGCACAGACGCTTGCTGATAACGGAATAAGTACGCTGCACGACGGAACGGTCTTTGACGATCCCGTTTACAACTACTCTTATTCAAGAAGCAGGGAACGAACAGAGGAGTTGCTGAAAGAGTATCCGTCAATAAAAATAGTGCTGGATATTCACCGTGACGGAATAGCGGACGGAGATGTGAGAATAGCTCCCGTTGCAGAAATCAACGGCAGAAAAGCGGCACAGATAATGATAATATGCGGATGTGACGACGGCACGGATATATTGCCGGATTATATGGATAACCTCCGCTTTGCGTCATATTTGCAAAATGCGATAGAAAAAGATAACAAAGGCATAACACGACCTATGCTTTTCGACTATCGGTTTTATAATCAGGATCTGGCTGAGGCTTCGCTGGTTATAGAATTCGGAGCGTTGGCAAATGATATTGAGCAGGTGCGATACTCAGCCGAGCTTGCCGGCAGGAGCATTGCAAATTTGCTGAAAAATTATGAACAATAAAAAAGCATACTGCCATAAAAAGCGTATCAGAAAGATTATGATAAGAATCGGAACACAAGCGTTATAAACAGATAAACCGCCCGGGCATTAAATCCGGGCGGTTACTTTTATGGAGCTTGTGACGGGACTCGAACCTGCGACCTGCTCATTACGAATGGAGGATTTCGCTTTTCGTCACGTTAAGCAACGTTCAATAATCTGCTTTGTAATGCGGTTTCACAGAGTTTAACATTTTATTACATTTAGCCCCGTTTAGCGCATTTTCATCTCAATGGCGCACAAATGGCGCACAAAAATCAAGGCTGTTTTTGCCGCTCGGAATGCGGAAAAGTGCAATCGATTGCACACGGTTTTTGCGTAAAAAACGATGAGCAGGCTAAAACGTAACAGTTGCAAATAGTTGCACGGGAACTTTTCAGAAAAGCGGCAAGTCTGAGAACAAGGACACAGTTACGGCACGAACTTTTCAAAAACGGGCTGTTATTGTAGTTTGCGTAAGAAAAAGAGGTAACCCCCCGCCCAAATAGCAGAGGACCACCTCTTTTTTGTACAGATGAAACATCTGCATTACCTGATATTATAGGCTGTTTGACCTTAAATGTCAAGCGGTACGTTCCGAAACATTACGCACCTGAGGTATCGGTAAAATGCCGACCCCCTAAAAAAGATAGCGTAACTAGTTATGCGAACTTTCGGGAATGGTGCAAGCTTGTAAAGAGTGCTTGCCGCTGTAGGCTCATATTTGCGTTTTAAGCGGTATGCAACACCGACACGGTACTTTCACGCATGAGCATTAAAAAACGGCACACAGCGCAAAATATGAGGGTGTACGGTGAAATGCCGTATACATAGCGGCAAGGGACGTAACAAAGCGTTACAGCCTTTCGGTGTGGCTGTTGCATTTTCTGCAATAACCACTTTGCCGCTGTCGTACAGTGTCCGGCGTTACCCGTTGATGTGGAGCTTTTCTTTTAACGCCGCCTGCAGAACAGCAGAGAAGTTGATGTGCTGTTCCTCTGCCGCAACGTTAAGCCAGGCAGGGATTGAAAGCGTTTTCTTAACGGCTCTCTTGTCGTGCTTTTTCAGATATGCCAGCTTGTCGAACTCGATTATAACAACAAACTGTTCAGGCTCAAGCTCTATGCTGTCGGGTGCTGAGGGTTCGGGTAGCTCTGTATGCTCATCAGCCGCCGCCTCTAAGCAAAGTCCGAGAGCGTCCTTGATGTTTTCAACCGCTTCCTCGAAAGTGTCACCCTGCGAGATACAGCCGCTTACATCGGTGAGCCACACGGAATAGCCTGTTTCCTCTTTCTGAAAAACTGCGGGATAATAAAGTTTATTCATAAAAACCTCCTTTGCAGGACTTATTTAAGCCCTGCGTCTTTGAGTATTTTGTTTTCTGTTCCTTTTTTAAGGTCTTTTGCGTGAACCGGAACGGTAGTGGTTCTGTGCGTTTCGTCATTCCTGAAAAAGAAATGTGAACCGTTTGAATGAGTTTGGCGGAAGCCGTTGCTTTCAAGCAGCTTGATCATCTGCTTCGGTGTCATTGGCATTTGTCTTTCCTCCTTACAAGTATATTATACTACGTATTTTACGTATTGTCAATACTTATTCGGCAATTTCTTTTCGTCTGTCCCATAAACCGTACAGGTGCAAGCTCCTATAAATGCCTATCGACCGAATGCGTGAAACACGGTGTATTTTGCAATTTAAGCCGCCTTTGCCGCTTGATGTTAAATTACCCTATTATAGCGGCAAAATGCAACACAGAGCACCACAGCAGCAGAAATGAGCTATAATGAGAAAATCCTGTGAGTTAGTATTTTTTAGTAGTAATTTGTAGTATTTTTATATGCAGACACTTGCCTAAGGGGTCATTAAAACGGTGACACCTTTTGGAAAATGTGACATCGATGTCACAAAAGAAAGTTTGCCGATGAGGTCGTGAAACGCTACCCCGTATTCAGAAAACGTCCAGTCGACTGGACAAATCGGAGAAAAAGTAAACTCGGGTTTGCTAAATGGGGAGGCAAAACGCCCCCTCATTCAGAAAAAGACCTGAGTGGAGTTAAATTCAGGGCAGCGAAATGTCCAGACGTCTGGACAAATCGGAGCGGCAAGACATCGGATTACAGTAGGGGTGTCGTGAAATGCGACGGGGTCTCTCAGCATAAGGCGGCTTCTGTGGTGTGCAGTCGACTGCACAAATCACGGCGGAGACCTCAACATTTCTCCACAAAATGAAAAAGCCCGGTGAAGTACCGAGCTAAAGAAAAACCGCCTTGATTTCTCAAAACGGCTCTTATGGCTCTTATATGGTGGGTTATTTGGCAGGCGTACAACTCTCCTGCGTCTCTCGGATTGCTCCTGTCTGTACCTTCGGCGTGTGGACTGTACGAACTCCTCCACCTCAAATAACCTGTTTATATTATACTCCTGTGCGTTTGCTGTGTCAATCCGTATCAGGCTCAGACAGTGCCGCAATAGCTGTTTTCATTCCGAGCTTGAAACCCTGCTCAAAGCCTTGCCGCTCATACTCTACAGCGTGAGCGAAAACAACATCGAAAAGCTCATTTTTAAGGCTGATGTCCTCAATGCCTGCTTTCTTCTCGAAATCATCATACAGCTTGTTAAGCTTCTCGTTGCTGTCGGCTTTGTTAATAAAAAGCTTTTCGTCTGTGTCACCCTTGAAAGCAAGTAGCAGGCTGTCTATAAAGCGGTTCATACTGTCGCCACCTCCTGTGCCTTGCCGCTGTTCCTGCGGCGGGCCCGTTCGGCTCTCTTGCCGAGTATGTAACCGACATTGTATGCGGCGGTGAGCTTGCAGAGGTAGTCCCAGTGAAAATCTTTTGCGTAACGGCTCTGCGGTAAGCTGTTGGCTATAAGGTCTGCAATCCTCATCTCCTCAATCGTTCCGAACTCTCTTGTAAGAGCGGCAAGCTTCGCAAGCTCATCAGAGCTTACCGAGAAATAGCTTTCTGTGTGGAAAATTTCGTGTTCCATTGGTTTTTTACTCCTTTTTATTGACATCGAGGTGAAAACGTGATACAATAACCTTGATATTGTGGTTGTGTATCACGCACACCTACTAAACTTAAAGCCTTTGCAGTTTGCGTCTGTAAGGGCTTTTTCTTATACCGTAATGCTGATATTGAGCCCGTATGTGAGTAGCTGTTCAGCTCCGCCCGTCACGGCTCTGAATGAGCTTACAACGCTTTTGCCCTTATCAATCAGCGGTGCGACCACAGCGGCAAGCTGTCTGTTAAGATACCCGATCACCGCCGAGCCTTTACCTTTTACGCCTGCGACCACCTGCACGGCGTTGCGGTCAAACCTGTTGCCCTGCTCGTGACGGAGCGTTATTGTTATCTGTTCGGCTGTGTAACGTGCCAGGCGTGAAAGAAGCTTCTGCCTGTTGCCGTATGTCACGCCTGCCGCTCTGGTTACGATACTGCGGAGCTTTACTGTTATCCAAGCCTGTATCATTGCCGCTCTTCGTGTCATTCCCTGTTTTACAAGGTTGTTTGCGATTATGCACGCACTTGACTTTCTGCTATTGCTCATAATCAATCCTGTCCTTTCTTACGTTTTTTTGTCTTGCTCTCTTGAGCTTGATTTAATTATAGCATACTGGTGCTAGTATCGCAATATACAAAATCAACAAACTTGCACTAGTATGCTTGTGCATTTTGCATACTTGCACTAGTAACGAAATTGTGATATAATTATATATAGAAAGAAAGGCAGGTGCGTTTAATGGGCAAAACTTCAACCGCAAGTAAGCAGAAATATAATGAAAAGGCGTACGACAGAGTAGCATTGAGCGTAAAAAAAGGCACAAAGCAGGTGTTACAGGACGTTGCAAAGTCAAAAGGCGAAAGCATTAACGGATATATCAAGAACGCTGTGCAGAAGCAGTACAAGGACGATACAGGAGAGGAAATAGAGCTGTAAAGGAGTAATAAAATGCCTGAATTAAGCAGATTTATGGGTATAATAATAAAAATGCTGTATAACGATAATTCACAGCATAACAAGCCGCATATACATGTGTATTACGGTGAATATGAAGCTTCAATAGGAATTGACGGTGAATTGCTTGCCGGTTCTATACCAGTGAAACAATTGCGAATGGTGCAAGGTTGGCTTGCTATACACGAGGAAGAAGCATACGCCGCATGGAACAAGGCGGTAAAGGGTGAGCAGTTTGGCAAAATAGCTCCCCTCAGATAATGGAGGTGCTTAAAATGTATATTGTTGACGGAATTGCTTATGCAGGAGAGCCCGAAAAGCTCATCAGGGTAAAATCTGTACGTGCACTCGATGATTATAAGCTGTCGTTGCTTTTCACGAACGGAGAGCGGCGCATATACGATTTAAAGCCGTTTCTTGATATGCCGTGCTATCAGGCGCTTAAAGATCCCGAACTTTTCAGGCAGGCATATATTGAGTGCGGTACTGTGGAATGGAATGAGGAAACGGACATAGCACCCGAAACACTTTATTCCGACAGCGTACTTGTTACAGACGGCAAAACAGCGTAAACATAGCGGCAAGCGGTATTGCTAAAACCGCTGTACAGTGGTATAATACAGTGAGTAATTTATGAAAGGGGTAAGCGCAAATGAGCACGAAAGAGAAGATATACAGCCTTATTGACGGCTTTACAGAGGAACAGCTTGCACAGGTGCTTGCTATGCTCGGCAGTGTCAAGAATATGTTGCAGTCAGAGCAGGAAGATGACGAATACTGTCATAAACTGCTTGAGGACTACCGCAACGATACCGACGCGGATAAAACGGAGAGCGTACCGCTTGAAACATTTGCGAGGGAGCTTGGTATAAACATCAATGAACTATAAGATACTGATTGAAAAGCCTGCCCGTAAGTTCATAGAGAAACAGCCCGCAAATCAGCAGAAGCGGATTTTAAAGGCTATAGCAGGCTTGCCCGACAGTGGCGACATAAAGCAGTTAAAAGGCGAAACATCATATTTCCGTCTGCGTGTCGGTGACTATCGCATAATTTACAGAGTGGAACACAACGTTCTCACCGTAATTGTTACCAATGCAGGCAACAGAGGACAAATATACAAATGAAATCAGCGGCAATCACAAAACGGTTGCCGCTGATTTTTGCTTATGCGCTCAAACATTGCCCTCACGTGCGCTGTGTTGCGTTTTGCGTACTCGGTAGGGTAATTTAACCTTTAGCGGCAAACCACGCTTAGAACGCAAAATAAGCGGTGTGTCAGCTGTAAGCTTCTTTCGGTAAGCTTGCCGTGAACACATCAAGAGTGCTTTCCTCGTTGTCTGCGCTCACCCTGAGCAGGAACAGGTTACCGTTTTGCCGCTTTAAGTACAGCATAAGCTCTGCGTCTGCCGTGCCTTCCTTTACCGGTTCTGCGCCGAGTATCACACAACCACTCAGAAGCTCGTCAAACTCTTCGCCTTTTGCCCGGAACTGGTGTGTACCGCTGTACCAGTTGTTGTATCGCTCGTCATCTCCCTCGAATGCAATCATTTTCATCACCTCCATTCCGTGAAAGCTCTAGGATTTACTAGGAAATGCTCTAACATTCTCTAACATTTTCACTGTTCAGGACGAGCGGCAAGCTCCGACATATTCCAACATTTTTGCACGGTAAAGCGTTAAAACTCATATCGGGAATATTTCATTCACTGCTATGGCGGTCAGATGTCGGCTGTGGGACGTTCGGGACGGCTGAGGGTAGGGGGGATAGGTTGGAAATCCGTTCCAATCGCTCCACATAGTCCTCAACCTCAGAAGAAAAGGTGACTTTGAACCGTGAAAGCGATTTGTGCTGATACGGTGACAGCTCAGACAGGCGTTTTCTGTTCTTTGGCTTTCGGAGTTCACGGAAAGCGGCGTTCTTGAGTACCCGTATTCTTTCCGGTGACAAATTCATTTCAGCTCCTACCTGTACCTGTGACTTGCCGCTGAAATAGAGCTGTTCGATTATGCTCCTTTGCCGCTCATCTGACAGCCCGTTCACTAAAGCGTGAAGCTCGGAATAGACGCTCTGTTGCTCCACGTTGTCGAACGGCTCGGTTGAATGCTCATCGGGCAAAAGCTCCTGCTTTTCGGTGTTTTCTTCTTCGCCCACAAGCACATTAAGGCTCTCGCTTTTGTTCAAAGCGTCCTTAGTCAGAAGCGGACGCACACAGTTTACAAGGTGATAATGCAGGTAGGAGGTGAGCTTGAAGCCTTTATCAGGGCTGTAAGCCTTGACAGCGGCAAGAAAGCCGAAATAACTCTGCTGTATAATATCGTCAGCCGTTATGCCGTAATGTGAAAAGCGGTCGCTGTTCTTACGATACATAGCATAACACAGCTTGTATATCAGCCTGTACAGGTTGTCCCACAGCTGAGATATGTACTCGGTGTGCCCCTGCTGAATAAGCATGGCAAGTTCTTCGTTTGACATTTGTACCTCCTCTAAAGAGTTTCTCCCCAAAGTCGTTATTGCCGATATTCCGCATAACAGAGCGGTTTTAGCTCGGTCTCACTTTTCTCTTGGGGAATTTTGAAAAGGTTTCTCCCCAAAAACTCCCCAGTGTTTTTTGGCTTTGTTATGCGAAAAATCAAGCTTTTGGGGATTTGGGGAGAAAAATTTCTCCTACCCCTATACACATTTTATATATACACACCCTCTTACACGGAAATATATTCCAATATATTTCTCTCGTGTAAAGAAGTAAGGAAAAAAGTCTCCCCAATTCCCCAAAAAACGAAAATTTGGCTTTGTAAAGCCGTTTTCTTTTGGGGAAACTTTGGGGAAACTTTGGGGATTTGGGGAATTTTTAATAGCCATTTTCGTTCATTGCGTTCTGTGTCAACGTGAAAAACCGATAATAGAGGTTGCCGTTATATTTTCGTTCTATCTCTGAACCGTTTTCTGATTTATAGTAAGAGGCTACTATACTTCGGAACGCTTGCCGCTTTACAGGTGTTTCACCTGAGTTTTTCGCCCAGTAGGTATAACAGCGGTATACTGCCCCTGTAGTGACAGGCTGCTTAAATTCTGTGGTGAATTTGTTCTCGTCTATCGGCTGAGTGCATTCTTCAAGGAACATCAGCACGTTGTTATTTTCAATCTTGAACCGCTCAAGGCAGTTGGTGCATTTCTGCGGTATTGTCAATTTAGGTGTGCCGCTTTCTGCTATTTTGCGGAATGCACAAACAGCTTCATACACAATCGCTTCACGCTCGGCGTACATTTTTTCAACGATCGTACCGTCCTGCTGTTCTTCGGGTATAACGTTGTTGCACGTCAGAACGATCATACGGCGGTAAACGTGGTCGCCCTTGTCGCCGCCAAATCTCGGCATAGTGTTGCCGCAGAATATCAGCAAGCCGTTGAAACGGTCGGTGAAAGCGTCCTTGCCCTTATGCTCAAAACTGATACGGTCGCCGCCTGTCAGCTTTTTGTATATCTTAAGTTCCGTAAGAGGAGTAAAGCTTATATCAGGCGAGCCGACAAGCCGCTTTCGCCAGAGCTTTGAAGTGCCGAAACGTTCTTCAAGTTCGTTCATTTCAAGGCTGAAATAGTTTTCTTCGCCGACAAGCAGAGCGGCAAGCTCAAGAAACTGGCTCTTGCCAGTGTCGCCTGCACCGCATAAGAACAGCGACTTTTTAGCTCGGTAGCCCTTAACGTTCGATATAACGAACCCTAAGTATTCAAGCAGCAGTAGCTTGCTTTGAAATGCGTCTTTAGCGTCCTTATCATCTGTCAGGGTATTAAGATACCTTGTGAATACGGGGGCTTTTCCTGCTGCCGCTGTGTTCCAGTTACACGGGATCTGAATGGTGCTGATTATGTCAGGCGTGTGGGGTATAAGCTCAAGCGTCCTGACGTTCAGTAAGCCGTTCTGAAAGTTTATCAGCTCTTCGTTATCGTCAAGCTCGGAAACTTTCCGTGTGTTGCCGTCTGTCGCAAGCAGTTTGAATACCTCGTCTATATCACGTGTCCGCACAAGGTCTTTGCTGAACGTTTCAACAGGTCGCTTTATTACGGATTTGAATTTGTTGTCCGATATTTGCTGATACCTGCCGCCCGAATACAGAAACAGCAGGGGCTTTTCTCCGTGACTTTCCAGGAAGAAAAAGCGTTCTGTTTTTCGGATATAAGCGGCAAGCTTTGTACAGCTGACGCTGTATGTTATGTCGCCGTCTTTCGTTTCCTTAGGAACAATAAAAGGGTACTTCTGCGAAATGTTTTCTTCATAAGCGGCAAAATTACCGCCTACGCTTTCAACCGTTCTCGGTACGCCCTTAGGCTTGCTCAGAGCAGAGCTTATTAACGTTGTCAGCTCACTGTCAGACAGTGGCGGTGAACCGTGCTCTGCATTGCAACGTTCTGTAAGGTCTTTTATTGCGCTGTCCTCATAGCCTTGCCCGTTGAGAGAGCAGGCAAAGCGGAAAAGGCTATCATTGCGTGAACCCTCGTCAAAAGACAGTCCGAGCCTTGATATTATCCGCCCTGTAACATCGAGCGGTACAGGCTGAGGCACGGGCTTGCTTTGGACGTTTGCCGCTTTCACGGTCTTTTTTCGCTCTTGCTTGAGAAAGGAAATAACCGCTTCGTCCGCCTGAGCTATGCCGTCAGGAGTGAAAGCACTGTCTTTCCAACGGTACACATTGCCGTTAGGGTGTACGCTCGGAGCGGCAACGATATAACCGCCCTCGCCCCGTACATCAATACCAGGTAACAGGTCGGTTGTGTTGCGGATCTCCTCATCAGTGAAGTAGGCTAAATGCCGTCCGTTTCTTCCTGTTACCGCTTCAAGCGTTGGCGGAAAAGTGGCTGATTTATCGGTAAGATACTGCTGTAGCTCTGTTATGCCGTGCTTGTCCTTTCCCTCGTCCTCGTCAAGATCAATAACAACAAGGTACTTGCCGCTTGCTGTCCTGCCTGTGCAAAGTCCGATATTTGCCGCAGGAACTTTGCTCCACCAGGACGTTATTATGTTTTTGTCCGTTGTGCCGTCTGTACAGCCGTGAGTACCGGGCAAAGGCTGTTTGCCTTTCGGCTTGAGAGGAAACACCCTTAGCCCTGCCTCAGCGTATGTAATGGCGGCGCTCAAAAAATCGCTCATCTGCACCGCCTTACTGCCGCAGGCTTATAGGGCTTATCTTGCCGCTGTCAGCTGTCTGCTGTGTGCTCTGCACTGTACTGCTGTTAAGATAATCAGCGAACCGATCAATATTGACAAGAAACCGCCGACCTGCTCTGACGGCGACAACCTCACCTGCTGAAACCTTTTCCCGGACGAAATGCACGGGCAGGTTGAAAATCTCTGCTGTTTGCTTGATCGTCCGCATGCGTGGTACTGCTATATTGTTATTTTCATTCATTTTCTTTGCTCCTCTCATATATGTACGCTTCAACCGCTGACAGTGCTCTCATTCCGCTGTTTATGCGTGATGTCTGCTGACGGTAGTATACTTGTGCTTCTTCTGTGTTTGACGGCAGATAGTAGCCGCCAAAGTTGCCGCTTTCGCTCGATGAGCATATCGGCTCACCGTTGCACCGTGCGTGAAGTATCTGCTTTCGCACGTCACGTTTGCTTGTCCCTGTCCGAGCGGCAAGCTCGTCCGCCGTTATGGCGTTAGCTCTGCCTGTCGGGATAAAATCAATAATAGTCATTTGTTAGTCCTTTCTCTTGCAAAAGCTCCGCCAACGTGATAAAATAAGGTCGGAACTCTGCATTTTTACTTACTTTGCGTGGGTTCTCTTGCCGTCTGCTGTGCGCCAACATAGCAGGCGGCATTTTTATATCCGGCACATAAAATACGCCCCTTTCGAAAAATTTTCCTGAGGATTGCCCTCTGATTGACTAATGGATCACTTAACCACATCAGCACTCTGACGCTCTATGTTTAACATAGACCGTTCATCATGATATTTATAGGTCACAAAGCCACATCAGCCGAGCAAATATTTTCCATTTGCGTTAAACTTCTGTGTTTTCGGCGGTCTGATGGGCTTTTTTTAGCCAATATCGAGTGGTTGCCGCTTTAACCTTGTCCTTGTTCTTATCCCTCCACTGCTTCTGATATGCTCGGCGTGCTAAGACTATTGCTCGTTCTTCGGCAGAAAGATTGTCTAAGTTGTACATTTTTGCCATTATAACACCTCCTTTTTATGTCAGCAAAATTTCTTTTCTTTTCTCTTGACAAGTAAAGAATTGATTGCTATAATTATGATAACAAAAGAAAAGAAAAAAGTCAAGAGATTTTTTCTTTTAAATCAGAATGTAAAGCGTCAGTTTACAAGGACTTGAAGTGAGGTAAGTATGGCAAACGATAACAGATACAATGAAGAGAGGGAAAATGCGACCTTTGCGGTCAACCTCAGAAAGCTGTTTGAAGACAAAAAAGCAACGCACAATGAGCTTGCGTGCTTTTTAAAGGAAAAGACAGGTGACAGTATAACAAGGCAGGCGGTCGGTCAGTGGTGTAATGGCAATTCTTCACCGAACCTGAAAACAGTTCCGGTTATCGCTGAGTTTTTCGGTGTGTCTTCTGATTACCTGTTAGGTATGTCAGATGTGAAGAGTACAAACGTTGAATTGCGTGCAGTATGCGAATTTACAGGACTGACAGGAGAAGCGGCAGAAACATTAAATCTCATAAATCGGACGGATAAAGAAGTTCTTGATACCGTTAATTATTTGCTTGAACAATATGCAGAAGCTGGTAACGGTTATATAGATGGTAAACACCATTCGGGTGCTTTTTGGTTTAAAAAGATAAGAAATGTACTTTCTGATATTTCAAGATACCTCAGAATAACCGCACAAGAAGACAAAAACAAATATTGCATTATGGAAAACGGTAGTATTATTTGTATCGATCCAGAGAACAACCCTTACGAAGGGACAGCGGGCTCATCTATTATTAGAGCAATGCTCGAAAGTCAGGATATAGATAATGCCGCAATAGTTGAAAGTGTATTGTGGAATAACCTTGAATACGCCTTGAAAACAGCAAAAGAAAAATATACAGAAATTAAGAACGAAGAGCGGAGCAAAAGCGAATAATTGATTTTAACCCTAAAATAAGAGGTGATACAATGGCAAGCATAAACACCCGGCGTGACAAGGACGGCAATCTGAGCTTTCTTATCCGTGTGTATCGTGGCTATGACAGCAGCGGCAAGCGGTTAAAGCCGTATACCCTGACATACACGCCCGAACCGGGTTGGAGCGAAAAAAAGGCGATACGAGAAGCAAACAAGCGAGCTGTGCAGTTTGAGCAGGAATGTGAAAACGGTTTTGCAGGCAACGCAACCGGGCTTAAAATAGCCGACTTTGTGCCTGTGTACCTTGCCGCTATGCAGGACAAGCTTTCTCCTGTGGTGTATCACTCTTACGTCAGAACGCTTGACACGGTAATAATTCCTGCGCTCGGACACATAAAGCTTGCAGACCTGAAGCCCGTACACGTTCAGCAGTTTGTAAAACAGCTTGCCGCTATGCCTAAGATGAAGCGCAACGGCGAGGTAGACCAGAGCGGCGAAAAGGTATCGGTGGCAACTGTCCGCAGAAAGCTTGCAGTGTTACAGTCAATGCTTACGTTTGCTACCAAGCTCGGATATATCGGCGTAAACCCTGCTGACGCTAAACGGCTTACGCTCCCGAAAATGCCACGCCCTGAAATTGAGATCTTCACGAAACAGCAAGCGGCGTATATTCTTCAATGCTTACAGAATGAACCTTTACAGTTTCAGACTATGATACAGCTTGCAATTTTCACCGGAGCAAGAGAGGGCGAACTTGTCGGGCTGAAATTCTCGGACATAAATTTCACCACCCGAAAGCTTGTAATAAGCCGCTCGGCATATAAGCTGAAAGGCGAACCGGTAAAGACCAAACCCCCGAAAAGCGGCAAAGCCCGTACCGTTACCCTGAACAAGTCCTGCATTGATCTGCTTGCGGAGCTGTCGCAGGAGCATTTACTTGAAAAGCTCAGGCTCGGTGACGCCTGGAAGGGTGACGAGTGGGTGTTCACACAATGGGACGGCTCAATAATGCACCCTCAGACACCGAGCAGGCAGTTTGATAAGTTTCTTAAGCGTAACAGCATACCGCACCGTAAATTCCACAGCCTGCGGCACACATCGGCAACATTGCTGTTGTACAACGGCACTGATCTGAAAACAGTGCAGGAGCGTTTAGGACACGCCGACTTCACGACAACCAACCGATACCTGCACCTTGTAGAGCAGGCGGACGCTGAGGCAGTCGACAGCCTGGAAGAGCTTTTACAGGAAAAACACGCATAAAAAAATAAGCGCCCGTTTCATCACTTGAAAAATGATGAAATGAGCGCACTTTTTTGTAATGGCGCACAAATGGCGCACAAAAATTAAAAAAACCTAAAAACAGAAAAAACGCACTGCAAGCTAAATGGCTTTACAATGCGGTTTAACGTGGAGCTTGTGACGGGACTCGAACCTGCGACCTGCTCATTACGAATGAGCTGCACTACCAACTGTGCTACACAAGCATATTTATTCCGATATTCTGATATATTTACTCACATTTTCCGTTTTCCGAAAGCGTCCGCTTCACAAGTCAAAACATTGCATAATGCACAATTAACACTTGAAAAGAGCGAGGCGATGTGGTAAAATATATATGGCCATATTTCGGAATACAGTTCCAAAATGACTATATTATTATATCGTATTTTTGATTTGTTGTCAATAGCTTTTTTGACGGAAACGAGGAAAATTTGATAAAAAAAACATCTGTGGCAAGGTGTATCGGTGTAGTTATCGGCGTACTGCTAATTGTTTTTGCGGTATTTCTCGTAGTTACATCAATGCTGTTTTCATTCGGCGGCTCTGCTGCACCGGATATTTTCGGATATAATGTTTACATAGTGCGTGACAACGATTTCTATCAGCTTAAGGCAGGCACAGCCGCTATAGCGCAGAAGGTGTGGCCCGACGAGGTAAACAACGGAGAACTTATAATATATAATCGGTATGAAAACGGCGGAGCACAGCTTGCGAAGGTAAATTCCTCCACGCTTAAGGAAGGCGTTATGAGTTTTGATGTTGAAACTCAAGGCGGAGAAAATATCACAATATCACAAAGCCAGCTTGTTGCAAGAGTTAACTATTGCAGTGATTTCTGGGGCGCCGTTATCGGATTTGCAATGTCGCCGTTTGGCGTTATGGCTATCGCCATACTGCCGTGTATCGCAATAGTAGCATTTGAGATAGTGAAGTTCATTATGTCAAAGCGTCCGGTACCGCAGGTGGAAACGGTCAAGTTGCAGGAAGAAGCTCCTGTGTATGTTCCTCCTGAAAGCGAGGAACACAAGCTGCCAAAAGCAAGCAAGGCTGATGCGAAAAAGGCCGCTATGCCGTCTTTATCCGATAACGTAAAAGTGCCGCATAATCGTGTCCCCGACAGCTCTCACGGTAAAACGGATGATTTCACGGAGCATCTGCGCAGTAAAAAGAATATAGCGGCAAGTGCCGATAACATAAAAGACCGAGCGGATTTTTCCGCCGGAGCAAGAAAAAGGATGGAATCGGACAGAGCAGAGCAGCAAAAGGAAAAGAAAACTGAAGCCGGAAATGTTAAAAACGAAAAAGTCTTGCCCAAAATGACGGAAAAAACGGGTACGGCTGAAGTAACGCACGGCGGTTCTGAGCCTGATATATCGCTTGTGTTCAGAGATGACGAGGACAAGAGATATGATATAGATGATATTCTTGCCGATATAGAAAAACGGCATCATTGACGGGCAGAAAAGCAGAAAGAAAAGTAAGAACGAAAGAGAGCACTAACAATGAATAAAAAATCAGATACTGTGAATTCAGAGCTTCGTGACAAGCTGTTCATCGTACTGGCATTAACCGGCTGTATATCGAATATAGCGGGATTTACCGCAAATGCGGTGATATTCGGATTTACCCCGCAGACCTTCTTCTGTGCGGCTTGCGCACTTGTAATTATAGTATCGTCACTGGTCGGTTTCTTTACCGGAAGAACCTATGTCGCTACGTTTATAATACTTCTTGTGCTTGGGTTTGTCGAGTTCCCGATGTTGTATATTTCATACGGTGCAAGTACGGCAGTGTATATGCTTGTTGCGGAAATAGGAATTATCACTTTTATGAAGCCGGTGCACAGAGTTATAATGGGGGCGGCGGTGTTCGTTGCAGATATAGCCGCATTTGTTGTCAGAAGCAAATTTCCTCAGCTGAATATGGTTAATGATAATAAGGAGCTTGACACGCTGTTTTCATTTATAATAGCGTTTATAGGCATAATGGTTGCGGTCGCAATAGTGATAGTACAATTTGAACGTCAGGCAAAACAGCTCAGCGAAATGGGCGAGGAGCTTACGCTTGCTGTAAATACCGATCCGCTGACTGAGATAAGAAACCGCCGTTATCTTATAGAATATCTTGAAAATCAGCTTTCGCAGGACGAGAAAAAGAAACACTGTGCGGTGCTTATCGACCTCGATCTGTTCAAGTCGGTAAACGATACATACGGACACGTTTTCGGTGATAATGTGCTTAAACATTTTGCGTATGCGGTCAAAACAAATATCGGAGAAAATGACCTTATAGCACGATTCGGCGGAGAGGAATTCATGATTCTCTTTGATACGGATAATATCGAAACTGTTATGACGGTTATGAAGCGGATACGCAAAAGCTATTCGGAGTTTTCCGAGAAAGAAAAAGGAAAAGAATTTACTTTCAGTGCAGGCGTGGCTGTGTACGGAAGCAGTAATTCGATAACCGAGATATTCACAACTGCCGACAAGCGACTTTATAAGGCTAAGGCGGCAGGAAGAAATAAGATAATGATAGATTGAGAACTTTGGTACCCTACCGTTTTGTGACGGCAGGGTATTTTACATTTCGTGAACTGCATAAAGCTGAATATATGTCTGATGAAATAACAGGAAAATATTAACATGATATTTTCAAAAAAGATTAATTATATATTGATTTTAAGATTTGATAAGACTATATTGCCATTCTGACTTGACAAAGCATCAAGAAAATTGTATTATAAATTCAGCACATTAAATTGTTACTATATAAAAATAAATGGGAGATATTATGACAGTACCTGTAATAGTAGAAATAATTTTCAGGTTCATACCATCTGCTTTGCTTGTATTCGGATTTATCGAAATCAATCTTACAGCTAAGTATAATAAGTATATTCAGTTTATCGCAATAAATACGGTGTATTTGTTTGCGGGTCTGTTTGGGCAATATATGAGAGAAAAGTACAAGCTTGAATTTTTCGATTTTGTGCTTGCAGTAGCACTGGTTCTTATTTACAGTATATTTTTTCATACCGATGCGGTCGGATACCGTATTTTCATAGGAACGCTGGTCTACCTTTCGCTGATTATATTTGATACCATCACAACTGCTGTAATATTTGTCATATTTCCGGAATTTTCGTTTGACATCGGACACTTAACATATCCCGCACTGCTTTTTGCGGATATAGATCTGATTATATACGGTATTCTGATGTATTTTGAACATTGTATTATCAAAAGAATACGCGACAGAAAATCTATCAACAAGCGTGCAGTGATTTTTATGCTTTTCCCGGAAAGCCAGGTGTTGATTTTATGTGTGATAATGAAGCTGATTATGGCTAACACCGATAACGCAACGCCCGAAATTATGTATTTCACACTGATTTGCGTTGTAATCTGCGTAATCAGCGATGTATTGTGCTACAGAGGCCTTATCCAGAATTCACAGCTGTATGAAACGAAAATGAGAAATGAACAGCTTGAATACGAGCGTAGCACGCAGTACCGCTATTACGAAAAAATCAACGAGCTTCAGCACGAAATAATGAAGTACCGCCACGATTTCAACAACGTTCTCACAACGGCGATGAACCTGTACACCTATCCCGATACAGCCGAAAAGGGAAAGGAAATGCTAGATGAGCTGAGCCGTAAAAATCAGAGCAACAAAATGCCGTTCTACTGTGCTAACAATATCGTTAATGCGATTCTGTGGGATAAGTCGAATACAGCTAAAGAATCGGGTGTGACGCTTGACTGCGATGCGAGCCTTAGCAATGACATTCTGATAGATGACGTTGACCTTTGCTGTCTTATTGTCAATATGCTTGACAATGCGATAAGGGGAGCGAAAGCGGCGGAAAGCGATAAGAGCATCTGCATAAAGATAAAAGAGGAGAACGGAAGAATATATATTTCTGTTTCAAATTACGCCGATATGCCTGACTTTGAAAGCACAGAGAAACTGCCCAGCACAAAGGCAAACAATAATCACGGCTACGGCACGGAGATAATACGGAACATAGTGCAGAAATATGACGGCGATGTGCTGTTTACCTGTAAGGATAGAAAATTCAGCACGGCTCTTTCGATAAGAATAAAAGGGAAAGATCAAGAATGATAGTATTAATATGTGACGATGATAAAAACTGCCTCTCAAATGAAGAAAAATACATAAGGGATAATACCGAAGCAGTACCCGAATGCTTTCTCGGCGGTAAGGAGCTTTTAAAAAGGCTCAGCGCAGGCACTGAGGATATAGCGGCTGTTTTTATGGATATTGAACTTGACAATTCGGAAAACGGAATTGTGGTTGCCGAGCAGATAAGCAATCTGTATCCGGATATAAGAATAATATTCCTGACGGCATATTCGCTCAAATACTGTGAGGAGATTTTTCTTACAGGGAAGAATCTAGTTCCGTTTGCATTGGTTGACAAACAGAATCTTGATGTGAATCTGAAAAGAGCAATGGATAAGCTGAGAACGGCGCTTGATTCCGATAAGGAGAAAAGCAGGATCGCCGTAACGGTTAATTCGGAAACGTTTTTCGTAGAGCCTATGCAGACTTTATATCTTGAGAGCAATGCTCACACCCTTATTATAGTTACATCGGGCGAAAACAAGTCTGTCAGAAGCAAGCTGTCCGATGTGCTTGAGGCTTTTCCGCCGTATTTCATACAGTGCCATAAAAGCTATGCGGTGAATATCCATCATATCGTTTCGTATACAACAAAACAGATTGAGCTTGACAGCGGTGTAATAATTCCTGTAAGCCGTAAATTTTCGCTGTCTGTCCGTGAAAAGATGCTCAGGCATGAATGCGGGATATGATAACCGAGATATTCACAACTGCCGACAAGCGACTTTATAAGGCTAAGGCGGCAGGAAGAAATAAGATAATGATAGAATGATAACAGAGCAGTATTATATAAAAATTGCCCTTGTCTGTGAATACAATCCACAGACAAGGGCGTTTTGCTTATTTATACAACAATGCAAAAACCAGCATGATCAGAATTAATATAATCATAAACAAAAATGTCATTCCGATTGCTTTTAATTCGTTGCCGCTTATATCTTCTTTATTGCAATTATTATCTGCGGCACTTTCCTTTTATGAACGGTTGGCGTTTTATTTACTGCCGGCTTGGAATGCTGTTCGGAAAACCCATCTTTTATAAGCTGTGCACTGCAATGCGGACAATTGTTATAATAATCGGGTACGAACGAATCGAAGTATCTGCATTTCATTGATACAGTCTTCCTTATTTTATATAGTCGGTATCGGCGGCGGAACGGGTCGGCTTACAAGAGAAACAAGCTCTGCAACCGAGTCTGCTCTTGCCCATGAAGCCATACCGTTTTTCCATACGAGCGTTTCGGCGGTAAGCTGACCGTTTGCGGCAAGCTGAGCCATAGTGTTCATATCATAAGGTCCTGTTGTCTGACCGTTTACGGCTATATGATAAGCTGCTGTCGGGATGGGCGGAGGTGCGGCTGCCGCAGACTGAGGCATTGCATTTTGCATTGCCTGATTTGCCGCATTTGCGTTATTCATTCCGTTAATTCCGCTCATAGCGTTGTTCATAGCACCTGCCATATTCTGACCTACTACACCGCCAACAGCCATAGCGGCCATCATTGCGGCAGGATTGAAGCCTGCGCCGCCCTGCCCGCCGAGGTCTACACTGCCGGCACCGTTTGCCCCCATCTGACCGAGAGCTTCTGCGCCTGCTATGCCGACATTTGCCTGTAACTCGGACTGGAACGCTCCGAGGTTTGCACTCTGTGTCTGCTTGTGCATTGCATACTGTCCTTCCTCACGCTGAACACGGAGCGATTGCTCATAGTTCTCGGCTTCTATACGCTGTTTGTCGTGGATATTTTTGATATTTGCGGCTGTCTGAGCCTGAATTGTATCGCTTGTTACCTTGCGTGTTACCGCCATAAGTTGTTCATAGCCGTCGCTTGTCTTATCAATTTCTATAGAGTTGATATCTACGCCGGATACAGTAACTCCGAAATTTTCACGAAGCCTTTCTCCTATGTCGTATTCTATCTTATCATTGATAAGAGCAATTTTATTTTCGATCTGGATAACAGGGATGTTGTTTTCAGCAGGAGCGGCAGTTACCGCATCTTTTATATAACGGCAGATAGCGTCTTTTATCTGCTTGTTGAAGTCATCCGTTGAGAACTGTGTAAGGCGATGCAGCTTTACAAATTCCCGATAATTTGTTATTCTGAAGCTGACAGTACCTCTTACTGCTACAGGTACGCCGAAGTCCATAAATCTCGGATCGTATACGTCAAAATACGGTATTCCGAACTTTGTCTGAATGATATTCGCTGTATTGATAAAGTATACTTCAGCCTGGAACGGTGTTCCGCCTGCGTAAGCAAGTCCTACTATGCTTGCAAGCACAGGCAGATTGCCTGTGTCGAGCTTTCTGTCGCAAGGACCTTCAATAAAGTCCTCCATAACGCCGTCGGGACGATTATAGACAAATACGGCTACCTCGCCGTCCTTTACACGAAGCGATGAGCCCCAGCGTATTGCATTTTCACGGCTGTTATTGTTAAGCTCCGCACCCGCCGGACGCCATTTCCATATAAGATATGATTGCTCGTCGCAACGTATCTCGTCCATAAATCCGCCTGCTTTTGGTTTGCCGAATAATCCCATAATATTTCTCCTTGACAGATTGTAAAAAATATGTTACTTCTTTTTTGCCTTGAACATTCGTGTAAGCATAATGATTGCGCATATAACGGCAACGACCAATATCATAATATATCCGATGCTGTCTTTGTCGGCACATCTCGGAATCAATAGTCCGAAGCAGACGAGCAAGCCGATAGTTGCTATGAATTTAGGAATAGGCGAATCGCATCGTGTCATCGGAGGAACAATTATAGCACCGAGAATAAGGTCAAGCATAGTAACTAACTGTAACGGGCTGAATCCTGAACTGTCAACGTTCTGACAGCAGATTATTACAAGAACAGCAATACTTATCGACCATGCAAGAGTAATGATTACCTGAGGAAGAGAATTACTTATCTTTACAAGAAAACTTCCTGCTTTTTTAGCTGTTTTAACATATTTGTCACGGGTGAGCTTTTTCTTTGCCTGCTCGTATAGCTCGTTGAATTTTGCTTTGTCTGCATCGGCAGTAAGAGCGAGCTTAGCTTTTTGCTCGACCTGTCTGAACTTTACCGCCCATGCGTCACATATATTCTGTTCTGTATTGCCTGTTATGTTTGAGGATGCGAGAATGAGAAATTCAAATATATCTTCCTTTGTATTCGGAACGGGAAAATTTCTGATAAGCGATGTACGCTGTTCGTCTGATGCTGCGTTTGCGAGTGACATAGAGAATTCATGTAAGGATGCCGATGATTTTCCGCCTCTTATTTCATAGCCGCATGACGGACAGGTGGTTACAAAAGCGCCCAGCACCTCTCCGCATGACGGACATTTATGTATTTCGCCTTCAAAAACAGTTTCACGTTTTGAGCTGCCTGCCTGATATGATTGTGAGTTTTCCGGAGAGCCGGAGCTTTGTGCACCGCAGTTCAGACAAAATTTTGCACCGTCCGGTAACTGCGAGCCGCATTTACTGCATATTGCCATATTTTTTCTCCCTTTAGTTCACGGCTTTATCGGAACTAAAGCCGTTTTTTAATTATGGGTAAGACAAATCAGTCCGTATACCTGTCGGTATCGGGGATTGCATCACATATATCGCCGATGTTGCAGTCAAGATACTCGCAGATACGGAGCAGTACCGATAAAGCCACCTCCTCGTTTTTGCGGAGCTTGGTCATTGTACCTGTCGCTATATTGAGATCTTTTCTGAGCGTCGCCGGGGATATATCTTTTTCAATTAGTCTGATCCATAATTTCTTATAGCTGATTTTCATGAAAACATACCTTTAAAGGTATGCCTGATCACTTAGTATTATACACTGCACAATTCAAAAAGTCAACAGATTTCAGCAAATTTATAGATAAAATTCGCAACTTCTTGCGAATTTTCCGGTTCCGACGGAAAATTCGTTATTGTTGACCGAGAAAAATATTAAGTTACAGCTATAAGAAAAAATGATCGGGCAGACCTTGTTCATATCAAGTAAAGAGTACGTATTCCGGTGCAAAGGATTTTCGTACTCTAAAGTCGGCTCAAATACATATAATTATTTAATTCTAGTATACCATAAAAAAGTGATAAATTCAATAGCCCCTATGCCATGATTGTGACATACGGGCTGAGATTGTATCGGTAACGGAGATTTGCATTAAGCTGTGGCAATTCATAGCTTACATCATATTCGAACCATTTTGCAAGAACAGATGTACGCTTATGCCGTTTGAAATAACCGCCCTGCAAAAGCAAGGCGAGAACAAGCACTGTGCGGTGCTTATCTGCCTCGATCTGTTCAAGTCGGTAAATGATATATATCCCGACAAGCGACGTTATAAGGCTAAGGCGGCAGGAAGAAATAAGATAATGATAGATTGAGAAAATCAAGATTTTAAAACAGACAGTCCCACCGTGATTATTGCGGTGGGACTGCTTGTTTATGTATTATCATACTGCACACGGGGAAATATCATTCAAACCTCAGAGAATCAGTCACTTTAATTTCAGCGGCATATAGGCTGGGGACGATACAGCAGACAACCGCTTCAAAAATTCCCACCAAAAGAGGTGCAATTATCATTTGAGGAGTGATGTCCACGGAAAATGTCATATACAAAATCTCAATAAGGAACGTTTCAAGCAATTTGCAAGTTACAATACTTAATCCGATTGCGAGCAACGATGCAAAAACTGCTATTATTATCATTTCAAACACGAATTGAAAGGCTATATCGAGTTTTCCTGCACCAAAAGCCTTTCTTATTCCGATTTCGGGAATTCTTTCCTTTACTGAAAAGAACGTTATGCTCATAATACTTATACCCGAAATTACGCAAAGAAGAACGGAGATCATATTCAAGATAGTTTTTGTATTCGACAGCTCGTTTTCTAACTCGGCAGAAAGATTATCTTTGGTGATTACTGAAAATCCGTTTCCTGTTCTGCTTTTGACTTCTGACAGTGTTTGTGCGTAATATAAAAAGTTGTTATATTCCCCGTGATTGTTGAAATTGTATAAATAAAGACTATTCTTATCCTGACGAGCAAATCTTTCATTGATTGAAGTTAACGGGCAATATATTGATACGCAGGTCGTTATACTTTGCTGACTGCTGTCTATTTCCTGTTTCAATTTCATTTTTGCAACATCGGCTGTGTATGAATTTTCAACCACGCCGATTACCTCAAATCTCACAGGTACATTGGCTTGCGACTGTGACGATACTGTTGCACCGAAAGCACCGCAACCGATTTCAATATATTTACCTAATCCGTTACCTCCGGAAAAAATAAGGCTCTCGGTCAGGCGGTCAATAACCACGACGGCATTTTTCGTTTGAATATCGTTATTAGAAATCAATCTGCCTTTTATCAGATTCGATTCAACACTTATAAAACAGCCATCATCGGTAACAATCGGCATAACAGAATTCAGTTCCGATACGCCATGCACATATGCCATTACCGTCAGATAACGATTATCGCCTATTGAAACGGAAAAAATTGATTGCTTTTCCGAAAGCGTGGATACATCAATACAATTTATTTTATCAGAAACCGCCAGTTCTTGTTTTAATTCTTTGTTCCCCATAGGATTAACAATTACGGTGTTTTCTGACATCTGACTAACTTTTCTCATACTTTCACTGTAATAAGAATCCGTAATAATTTTACCGGAGGAAAACAGAAAAACAGCTACAAATATTCCTATTGATGTCAATATCAATCTCACTTTATTTACAGTAGCCATTTTTATAAGGTGATGAAAATAAAAGAAAAATTTTACTGCGCTATTCATTATATAATTTGCCACCCCTAAGCGTATATGTTGTGTCCGTGCCGAAGGATAAGAATTTATTATGAGTGACGACTATAACGGCGGTTCCCTTTTCGGCAATATCCTTAAATGCTTTAACGACCAGATCTGTATTGCTTTCATCAAGGTTTCCTGTCGGCTCATCGGCTATTATCAGCTTAGGCTCTTTGATTATTGCCCGCATAATTGCCACTCTTTGCCGCTCTCCTCCCGAAAGAAGCGATACCTTCTTATTCTTTAAACTCAGCATATCAAAGCTGTCCAAAAGTTTATCTACCGTTTTCTTCACTGAACCCGATAAGTCAATTCCATTGTATAAAAATGGCATAAGTATATTGTCATTAACACTTAACGAATCTATCAGGAAGTACGACTGAAAGATAAAACCTATATCTTGCGCACGATATTTATAATAGTCGTTTAATCTTTTTGGATTGATATTTGTTTCGCAAAACAGATATTCTCCGCTTGTATAATTGTCTAACAGACCGACTATATTAAGGAAGGTGCTTTTACCGCATCCCGAAGCTCCAAAAATTGTTTTTATTTCACCTTTCCCGATTGAAAAATTCAAACCGTCTAAAACATACCGCTTACCATCATATGTTTTACGCAGATTTGTAATTTTGATAAGCTCACTCATTTTTTAAGGACTCCTTCAACTGCCGGCCTGAATAATCTACTTTTTCAACTATAAGCACATCTTTATTTGAAACACCGGACAAAATCTCAATATATTCAAAACTATTTCCATCTTCCTCGGACGAAAATCTTTGTCCTACAGTAACGGGAGTTTTTTCCGGTTCATTTTCGGTTTCGATATATACATAATATTCCTCGCCATCAGAAAAAACAGCTTCTGAAGGCACATACATTCCGGCTTCTTTAATCTCCAAAGTGAAGACTAATTTTACGGGAGTGCCGGGATATAGTTTCATTGGCAGATATATATTCACAGGCAGCTTTTCATCGGTAATTTCATATCCGATAGTATCTATTTTTGCCTGTGCCTCACTGCCGTTAAATATTACTTTGACAGGAGTGTCATAAGTGATTTTATCTATTTTCTCCATTCCGATATTTGCCGATATGAACAGATTATCGTAATTCAGTAATCTTATAGTAACGGATTTGCCGTTTTCGCCGCCTTCATAAATAATATCTGTAATCAGCCCGTTAAAATCTACCGTATGAGTTTCATTGCCGTATACATACAGAATTTCATTTGGACCTATTGAATCGCCCTTATTCTTTTTCAATGAAAAATCGGAATCGCTTATATTGTCAAGACGCACTTCTGTTATATAAATCTCAGGCATTCCCGAAATGACTTGTGCATCGGTTTCATATGTATGCTCAATCTGTCCTTCGAGTACATGATACTTAATTCTCTGCACTTCAGGTAGCATAGAATCATGGCTTTCATCAGTGGACTGCAGAAAAAGCTGTGGTGCTATCGACCAAATTATACCTGATACAATTGCCGATATGAACAATATCAAAATTACAATAAGAGTTATTTTTCTCCTCATAAGATTCCTTTCGCAGTAAAAAAATATGGCTTCAATACTTTTAAATTGAAGCCACGATTGCTTACTTGATTTTATTTTTCAAAATATAGTCTATAGCGCACTTTGCATCATCTTCGTTGGATATGCTTTGACTTATCAAATTGTTATAAAGTGTGAACTGCTTACCTGATTTTAAAGCATAGGTCAGGACGGAGTCACAGTATATGCTGTCATAATCGGCAGTATTATCCGGATTTTTAAAATCCAAAACACATTTTACAGATAATTCTGAGCCTTTCTTTAAAGTCAGCGGTAATGAATCCATTCCGCCGATTTCAACATCGTCTACCGAAACGACTGCACTTTTAATACGCCAAAAATCATTAAATGCAAAGCTTTGAACGGTAATTTCATCTTCAGCACAATATTTAAAACAATATTCTGACGATGAATATGAATTTGTAGAAATAAAAACAGGATGATCCTGCACATAAGCATACGAATCTGCGTCGTCATTCTTAAGATAATGCTCTATCGGTGTGGGGAAATCGAACTTTTTATCTGCTCCGTCAATTTTTAAATTCACGCTGTCAATTTTCACATAGACATCTGCCGTTTTGCAAACAAAACCTAAAAGCTTTATGTAATAGCCGTTGTAATTAAGCTTCTTTATTTCTTCGTAGCTGTCATCATTAAGCTGCACTGAAAGTCCTTGTGTATTTTTACCCTCAAAGCCCAAAAACTCAACGTCAATATCTTTATTGCGAGATATAAGATTGACATTGAAACCGAAATCCTCGATTCCGTGCAAATTATACTTTACCATATCAGTAGCGACAATATATTCCTGCGACTTTATATCTGTGTCTGCTCCGCAACCCGAAAGTATCGGTATGGAAAAAATCACCGCTGTGACAAAAATAATAAGCCATTTTTTCATTTCATACAGTACTCCTTGAATGTTTTTTCATAATAACATTCTCTCTTTCTAAAAGCATTACAGTTTTGTAATATATTATACATTTTTTTAAAAAAAATAGCAAGTGCTTTTTTATTTTTACATAAATTTTGTCATTTCTTCCAACTTTCCGATCCCAAAATAAAGCATTATAGTAAATTTAATATAAACAACCATACGGTAGAGAAAGCTGAAACAGAAATCTTTGAAAGTGACAGCTAATTCATGCAATTATAAGTTTATTTTGCAATAATTTTCGCTGTTGATGACTGTAAATCTGTTTTGCCAACGCTTATGTAAAAACAGCCCCTATGCCATGATTGTGACATACGGGCTGAGATTGTACCGGTAACGGAGATTTGCATTAAGCTGTGGCAATTCATATTTGCAAGAACAGATGTACGCTTATGCCGTTTGAAATAACCGCCCTGCTTTCGCAGGGCGGTTTTCGCTTAAAACTGTGCTGTTGTTTCGTTTGATTCGATGTTTGAAGATTCGGCAGTGTCGTATTCGTCCGACAGATTATCCTCTATCCACTTAGCCATCATCAGCGGTGAAAGTATGATGTCCATAGTCTTCTGCTCACCGTCGCTGACGCTTTCCATAGTAACGATCTCTCCCTTTTCACGTCCCTCACTGCCTATTATATCGTAGGTCAGCTGACAACGGTACTTGATGGAGCAGAGTAGGAATTCGGGAGGAATGACCTCACAGCTTGCAATCTCGTCAAGCCATACGAAAGGACTCATTCCGCCTATGCTTATATCCTCGATAATCCAGCCGCTTGCCGCATATGAATCGTTAGCGCACATATAAAGAGAGAATTTGAACTTTTCTTCTCTGTCGTCCTTGAACAGACCGACTTCAAAGCTCTTTATAACGTAGTTGTTTATAATGCTTGATTCAAATCCGCAGCAGGAGCAGGTTCCGCCGTAGCCGAACATCGTGCCGTTAATATCCTTTGCAAAATAGTTGCGGTAAACACGCAGATTTGAAAGGCTGCGGAGCGACTTGTATCTTGTACGCAGGTACTGAAGTTCCTCAGCGGTAATTGACGGCAGAGGCTTATAGTAGTACGGAATCTGGTCAAGAAGTACCTGGTTCGGTTCTTCGGTGCTTGAGTAGAACTGGCTGAGAACGTTGTTGTTCTCGCCTACCAGCAGATATTCGACATATTTTGCGAATTCGGGTTTGGTGCAGTCGTCACGGAGTATAACATACTTTGTGATGCTCTGACGCTCCTCATCGCTTATTGGGTCGTTTATATCTATGATACGGATAATCTTGTCTTTTTCGCCGAGAAGTGCGATACGGGGAATTTTAAGGTCGCAGATATAAAGGTTAGGCATAGTTGCCGATACCTTTTCATCTGTCAGATTGCTCTCACGCAGAAGGCTCATAAGCGAAGCCTTTTCGAACGAATAGCCGGACTTCATGAACGGGAAGTCGAATACACGTCCGTTGAACATTCCGCAGTTGATAAGTGCATAAACATCGCCGATTATCTCAAGAAGGTCGGCGTTGGTGATACTGCTCGGTATCATGAACTGTTTGCCGTATGCGGCAAATCTGAACTTCTTGTTAATATCAAGCTGGAGCGTGATGTCACTGCCCTGCGATTTCATCTCACGCAGGAAGGTCATAGTATCCTTGCCCTGTGTGAAGCTGTTTATCAGCATATTTATGACTTCGTTGTATATCTGGTGATTCTCGAAGCTGTTCTTGTGCGCCACAATGCAGTCATAAGCCCGCTTGAGATTATGCACTGTCATTCTCGCAACATCGAAGTTATGGGTGATGCCACGGTAGTGGACGTTGAACTGGAAGTATCTCATTCCTATCTTATAATCCTGACCGTACATCGTATCGAACAGACCGAGCGCTCCGATAAGTGCGTCCTCATCGGCAACAGCGTCATTTATAACATACTTGCCGAGCTTAAGGCTGACTATACTTCTGAAGCCGAAGCTAAGGTCGAAGTCTTTGATAGCGGGATTCCTCTCGCTGTCAAGAACATATGTATTACCGTCAAAATTGAAGTTGTAGCAGAACTCTCTGCCTTCCTCGTCACTGTCCTCGTCAATCCACTTATAGCTTGCCATTATGATGTTTTCGGGCATATCCGATACATCCTTACGCATCTTGACAAGCTCGTCTTCGATATACTCGGTAAATGCCGAGCCGTTCTCATGCTCCTGCTTTGAAACGTGGTCGGTGAGCGAGAAGAAACCAATCTCTTTTACTTCGGAATACGGCATAGCCTCGCTTTTTCCGGGTAAAAGCAGTGAGATGCTGTTGTGGAAAACACTGCGCAGATCGCCTACCATAACGCTGGTAGAAAGATAATTGCTGAAGAATTCAAACACATAGTGCTTCGGACGCATATAATATTTGTCCGAATTCGTTCTCGGCAGCAGCTCGATAACGAAATAGCGTGAATACTTTTCAATCATATATTTGAGATCACGGTTTATAGCTTCCGAAACCTCCTCCTCACATTCGTGGCGGATGCCTGTTCTGTGAGTGGTAATATATGAGTTCGGCACACTGATGAAGAATGCCGACAGCTTTTCCTTGATGAAATCTTCTCCCGTTGACTTGATAAGACCTGTCAGCTCATAAGTGGAGAAGTAGTTGTATTTATCAAGCAGGACTTTTACCAGCGTGTCACGCTTTGCGGAAGAAACCGCAAACGGAATAAGATATACAAAGCCCTCGTTTTCGTGCCAGATAAATTCGATAACGCTTTTGCCGTTCTGTAAGAAACGCACTGTCGGGTCATCGTCCGGTGTTTTCTGATAACGGATAACCTTATATACAGCAAGAGGCTTGCCCATATCCATAACGGCAACATTGAATGTGCGGTTGGGGTTTTCCGCTTCACCGAATCTGCCAAGCTGCTTCTTTCTGATAAATGCAAAGCAGAATTCGACAAGGTTTATATATTCGCCCTTGTGGATAGTGAGGTTTACGAGGTTTTCCTTGATCTTAGCCTGTTCTTCTTCGGAAACCTTGAAGACAATCTCTGTACCCTTGAAAACGGGCGCGGTAAGGTTAAGCTCTCTTATCTTGAGAATGCCCGCATCGTTTACTATTCTGAAATTGAAGTTGTTTGAACGCAGCTTCAGCCACTCAACGTTCATAAATACACTCTTTGAGCCTACGCCGAAACGTCCTTCACGGGATTTGTCGCCGTCGCTTCTGCCGATACTGAGATAATAGAGTATCTGCTCAAGCGTAAAGCCGTCCTCGTTGTATGTGAGCCTTACTTCGCCGTCCTGCTCAAAGTTGAAAAGAACCTTGATGTCGGGGTCGGAGTAGTAACAGCCGAATGTGTTCTGTAACAGCTCTCTTATTATTGATTCCTTCGGATAGTCGCTTACGGACAGCGAAGCGTTATACGGTGTGCGTCCGCCGAATACCGAGTTGAAGTAGTCTTTGAACGGGGTGCTGTCGGCTTCACCTGTGTAAAGCAGGTTCTGCATCTTCATCAGCGACTGTTCCATCACTTCACGGTTCTCGTTTGCGTGCGCCTGATAAAAATCGCCTAAAAGCCCCGCAATTTCTTCGTTACGAAAAGCCTCCACCTTACATCACTCCCTCGTTATATTTTTTCATGAATTGTCTGAATGTTTCCTGTATCATAAAGTTATCGGTAAGATAACGCCAGGAGTTGAGAAGCACAGGCATCTTTACCGTATCGGGCAGCATATTTACGCATAAACGCAGTTCCGCATTCTTGTTATCTGTGATAAAGTTCTCAAAAGCCTTTTGAGCGGCTTTTATGCCCGCCGAAATATCAAGCGTGGAGCATTGCTCCTTATATGAATGGTACTGCTCGCTGTACAGACATTCCTCAAGCGCCGCTCCGCCGAGTGCAACTATATGCTGCTGATCGTCCAGGTAGAGCAGTGCTCCGCTGAAGCGTTCCAGCGCTTCCTTTATCATAGGTTTCAGCACCTTTTCTTCTGTGGAGGTGTTTTCCTTTATTCTGTTTTCAAGACCGAATGCACGGTAGATTTTATCCAGCTTCAGCTTTGTGTATTCGTGCGTCTTTGCCGCAGAGGAAATATCTATAGAGGGCGAAATGTTGTAATCGCCTTTGAATTGCGTTATTAAATCGTGGCAGTTTGAAACCTCGCCTGTGTAGGAGCAGACGTACTGCAAATCCCGTATAGCGTCGGTTATAAGCTGTGCGGCATTAGGAAGGTCGAAAAGCACGTTTCGTCCGGGAAGCCCCGCTACAATGCTCTTGTATATCTTTCCGAACAGGACCTTTGACAGCATTCTTGCGTCGAACAGATTGTTCTTGTCGCACATAACTATGAATTCTCTTGATTGTTCGTTTCTGCCTCCGTGACGTGCGGCACGCTGTTCAAAGATAACAGGGCTGTCGGGAAGTTCATAGTTGAATATATGGGTAAATCTCTTTACCTGAGGGTTTATCGAGCCGATTTTGTCAACTGTAAGCACTACTCTTGCATTGTCACGCACATCGTTTGTGAAATTATCGTAGCGTGTGTTGAATATGTCGCCTCTGTCTATTTTCAAAAGACCGTTTATATTAGGATAAAGAGCGGATATAACTTTCTTCAGATACTGGATAGTCGAGCCGGTAACACAGTAAACGACTGCTCTGTTTTCCGAACTTTTCAGCACCTCGTCCAGCTTTGTAAGGAAGCAGTCGAGCTTCTTGTCGACCTGACGAAGCTCCTGCACGTCAGCTATATTATAGGAGGGCTTGGTGTAGGTTTTTTTTGCTTCCAGTCCGTATTCCTCAAAGACGTTACCGCCCTGCGCATAAAGAGGAAGGCCTGTCTTTATGTCGATAAGACGTCGTGAGTTCGAGATGAAATCCTGTGGGAATTCATATTCGAGCATCACAACATTTCTCGCTACCTCGCCGTTATAGACCGATTTGTCGAAATAACGCATTACCGGAGTGTAGGGGTTGAAGCATATTGATTTTTCGTCAAAGCTGATGTCATCGACCGCATTGGCTTTATTTTCGTCGGCAAGCAGTGCCTTGACAAGAGACTTTATCTCATCGTAGCTCTGGTGATAACCGCACGGTACGGGGCTGAGAATAACGAGCTTGTTCGTTTTTGCTTTCAGATGCTCCGTATAAAGTCCGCACTTTATACCCGATGTGCTGAGACCTGCGTCTATTATCACAAGGTCCCATGTAAGACCTGCGTCCACAAATTTCTGCATCAGAGCATTGTCCGCCTCAAGTGCTTCTTCTGCGATTATATATGTATTTGATGCTTTTTCGTTAAAATATGTGATAGCCTTAGACGAGCCAGAGATCATCTTGAAGTCAACGCCGTTACCTGTTACGACACAACGGTACCAGCTATGCATAAGGTGTCTGGGACATATCAGCAGAATGTTCGGTGTCTGAACCTCAAGCACCGTATCAAGTATACCTATCTGAGCCTTTGTCGCTTTATCCGAGCCGTATTCGTCAAGGACAAGACAAAAGCCGTATTTATTTAATTTTTCGTGAAAAGAACAGCTTATCGCACTTATGTCCTTGCCATAATACGATATCCATTTAATCTCTTCGGTATTCAACAAATCACCCTCCGCTCTCCTGCATCTGCCGACGCAGATTAAATAATATAACTATTATAATACATTTGAGCATTTTTTACAACAGATATTTCGCATTTTATAGAAAATAAATAAAAAATGAAGTGCGATTTTAGCAAAAACAACAAACGTATCTCCGGATTTATAAATACATTATCAAGAAAAAAAGTCAGTAATTCTTGGCTTTCGGTTCGACTTTACTTGACAAAAGCCGATAAATATAGTATTATACTGATATATGTAAAAGGGGAGTGGTGCGCTTGTATTTCGGTAGTGTCAGATTTTTCAAGCATCTTATTCTGACTGTAACGGCATTACTGATAATAGTGCCTACGGTGCTTTGTATATTGCTTGCGGTTGACAACGGCAAAAAGTCGGATGAGATAGACAGGCTGAATTCTCAGCTTTCTGCGCAGTCGCAGGTGTCACAGACATCGGACGATCAGAGCAGAACGTCTTCGGCGACAGAAAGCTCCGACAATGTTAAAGCGGAGCCTTCTGTGACCGAAAGCGTAAAACCGGAAACATCGGCGGCTCCCGAAACATCGGCGGCTGTCCCGGAAACCACAAAGGCGCCTGAAACAACGCCGGCTTCATCATCGGCGGTTGAAAGCACCGACAGTTCCGTGTCCTCCGGTGCGGACAGCTATACTTCACTTTTCCCGACGCTGTATGCAGATAAATATGACGGCGAATATGAAAACAGTGAAAACACCGTTTATCTTACATTTGACGACGGCCCTTCCGTGCTTACGGAAAATCTGCTTTATTATCTGAGACAGGAAAACGTCAAAGCTACTTTCTTTGTAGTTCCCGAAAGAACGGAGTATTGCTATTCATTACTGAGAGAAATAAGCAATGCGGGACACACGATAGGAATACATTCCGCATCTCACGATTACGAAAAGATATACGCATCTGTTGACGCATTTCTCGAAGATTTCAACGAAGCGTATGAGATAGTCCTTGAGGCTACGGGCAAAGCGCCCGACATTTACAGATTCCCCGGCGGCAGTGTGAACGATTATAATGAAAAGACCCGTGACGATATTATCGCCGAGATGGATCGCAGAGGTTTTACATATTTCGACTGGAACGTGGACAGCAATGACTGGCAGGGTTACGGCTGGACAACACTGTACACAAACGTTTTAAAAGATGCTGAGGAATTTTCCTCGCCCGTGATACTCTTCCATAATACAGGCGACCGTGATAATACGGTGCTTGTGATAGAGGATATAATCAAGGCACTTAAAAACAAAGGCTATAAATTCGGCAGTCTTTCTCAGAAGATAAAGCCGGTTCAATTTTAAATTCTGATTTCAAGAAAGGGATAACAATGGGAATCAAGGATAATTTCACACAGGCTATGAAGGAGCTGACGAATCCCAGACCGTCTGACGCTCGTAAAGAGGTCAGGGACGTTGCCTCATATATGAATGATACTGCCGACGCACAGCCGACAGAACCTGTACAGCCTGTACAGCCCGTACAGAATACTCAGCCGTCCGAGAACAAACAGCCCGAACAGCAGACACAGCAGAGCGTAAAGCCCGAAACAGCAGGCAACGGCTTTACACAGCAGGAACAGGCACAGGATTTTTCGCAGAGGATAGCCCGTGATATGAATGAACAATACACACAGAACAACTCGTTTGATCAGAATGTACGCAGTGATGCTTTTACGCAGACACCTCAGAACAACGGATTCTCAGGCGGTCAGAACGGATTTGCGCAGAGCGGTTCAGACAATGGCGGCAACATTCCTTTTATGAGTGGTATGAGGACTGATAATTCGCAGGAAATGACCGTTATATCCAAAAACACCATGATAGACGGCAATGTACGCTCGTTTGCCGATATGAAGATTGACGGCAATATAAAGGGCAACGTTGAAACGACCAAGAATATCACTATAAACGGCAAGGTCGTAGGCGACCTTACCTGTGACAATATCAGCATGAAAAATTCGGCTGTACAGGGTAATGTACGTCTTAAAGGACAGGCTGTAATGGCTAACGATTCGATGCTGATAGGCGACCTTTCATCACAGGTGGCACAGCTCAACGGCAAGATAAAGGGCAATATCGAGATTTCGGGCAAGATAATGCTTGACAGGGATTCTGTCATAATCGGCGATATAAAGGCAGGCTCGATTGCAATATCCGACGGTGCGGTTATCAACGGCTTTGTTACCACGACTTATCTTTCAAAGGATGAAAGTGCCAACATCTTCCCCGAAAATATCGCACTCGGAGATTAAACATAAAAATATTGAAGCCCTGCGTTGCGGGGCTTTTATTTGACTTTATATGAAAAGGAGGTTTTGCAATGACGCAGAACAACGAAGCAAAGGTACTCACACCCGAACAGATTGAAAATAACAAACAGCAGATAATAGATATTTACAGGAATTATGTTAAAAGAGAAGGCTCGGATAAACTGCTCGACTATCTTATAAACAAGAGCGATTTCTTTACAGCCCCCGCAAGCACACGTTTTCACGGTGCGTATGACGGAGGACTTGCACAGCATTCTCTGAACGTTTACAACTGCTTCAAGGCTTATCTTGAAAGAGATCGTGTCCGTGAGCTGTATAATCTCAACGCAAGCGATGAAACGATAGCGGTATGCGCTTTACTTCACGATATATGCAAGGTCAACGTCTACACAAGAGGCACAAGAAACGTGAAGAACGAAGAAACTGGTCAGTGGGAAAAGGTGCCGACATTCTTCTTCGATGACGGATTGCCTTACGGTCACGGCGAAAAGTCAGTTTATATGATAACGGGCTTTATGCGTCTTACCCGTGAGGAAGCCTTCGCTATACGCTATCATATGGGATTTTCGGGCGAGGAAAATGCAAACAACGTAGGGAAGGCATTCGGAATGTTTCCTCTTGCGTTTGCTCTCAGCACCGCCGATATGGAAGCTACATATTTCCTTGATTGATAATACGCAATAATATAAAAGAGCAGTCGCTGTCACACGATTGCTCTTTTTGTTATGATGCTCGCTTAGAAATTAATAACCCCTAAATGCTCCAGCAGGATTTTAGTACCGATAAGTATCAGTATGACACCCCCTGCAAGCTCCGCCTTCGACTTATACTTTGTGCCGAATACATTTCCGACCTTCAGACCTATCGCTGACAGGATAAAAGTTGTTGCTCCGATGAACAGGACGGCCGCAGCTATATTTACATCGGGAAGAAGGGCAAAGGTTATGCCGACCGCAAGTGCGTCTATGCTTGTCGCTATCGCAAGCAGCAGCATTGTCTTGAAGCTGAATGATGCGTCGAGTTTTTCCTCGTCCTTTGAAAGCGCTTCTCTTATCATATTTCCTCCGATAAAGCACAGCAGCACAAATGCTATCCAGTGGTCAACGGCTGTGATATATTGCTCAAAGGTCGAGCCGAGAAGATAACCCACAGCAGGCATCAATGCCTGAAAACCGCCGAACCAAGCGCCTATTATCAGATAATGCTTAGCTTTAAGCTGTCGCTCGGACAGCCCCTTACAGACGCTCACCGCAAATGCGTCCATCGAAAGCCCCACAGCGATCAGAAATAATTCCAACAGTCCCATAATTTGTCCTCCGGTGTTTTATCTTAGGCAATACCGCATAATTATTGTCGTGCGATTGCGCAGTCAGATTTTTCGTCAGA